>Ga0213867_1000477_pt1 | contig 18021 bp, 26 predicted proteins | sample PICome_12_FD_160120 | JGI IMG/M metagenome (GOLD analysis project Ga0213867, IMG submission 160120) | Coastal seawater microbial communities near Pivers Island, North Carolina, United States - PICO540 | ecosystem: Environmental > Aquatic > Marine > Coastal | place: USA: North Carolina... | reverse complement strand
ATATATTTGTTTTTTACTAGTAGGGGGGAGTTTTTGTACTTCATTTACTAAAGCTAAATAATCGGGATTCATACTAAGTACTCTATGTACTACATAAGAATTCCATTGATCCCAATCCTCATTTGAAAAAGAATCAATGGGTGATTTCTTAGTATTGATTTCTTTTACCCAATCAAATACATTCCTCATATTAAATGAGCTCGTCTGCTAATTCTTCTCTTAATTCTTTAGGAACTGAATCAGTTAGTATTTTTTTAGTACTGGGATCAAAAAATACAGGGATAGGCATTAAGGCATCTTCATTTGTACCTGTTACAAATTTAGAGACTTTACGTAAAATTACTCCTTGTTGAAATATATTCCCCCCATCAAAATTATTAACAGCTTGGGTGTTATTTAAGTCAATTTGAGGTTGTTGAATTGGTTGTTCCATTATTTACTATTTATTAAGTTTTGAATTAAAGACATTAAGTTTATCTCTTTGTCTATGCGAAAATTTGATTTATATAAATGTTCATTTATTAAAATAGCAGCTGTGCCTTCTTTATTAGGCATATATTCTGAAGCGTTTTCATATAGAAATCTATATAATTCTTCGTAATCGTCAACTCCTGAATCAGCTATTATTTGTCTAATATTTTTGTAGTTGCTTTGTTTTAACTCATCAAGCACGGAGCTCATATAACTAGAGGAAACAAGTAAACTATCATCAAGTTGCAAATGACCATCCACAGTACTTGCTTGAACAGTATTTAACATCTTACGGATGTCAGGATAATACTTATTTACTAATTTCCCTATTGAAGGAATTTCATAACCTATATTTTCTTTATCACATATTCCTGTTATATGAACTGCCACTTCTTTTTTAGTTGGTGGAACTATTTTGAATGTTTGACAACGTGATTGAATTGGGTCAATAATACGTTCTACAAAATTACAAGTTAAAATAAATCTTGTAGTACGTGAAAACGTTTCAATTACATTACGTAAAGAAGCCTGTGCTTGAATTGTTAAGAAATCAGACTCGTCTAATATGACTACCTTTAATGGTTTTATACTGGCAACTGAAGCAAAGCCTGACACTTTATCTCTTATGGTTTCAATACCTCGTTCATCGGAGGCATTAATATAAAGTGAATCACAATCTAAATTATGGATAATTAATTTTGCAAGTGTAGTTTTACCGCAGCCTGCTGGACCGTAAAATAAATAATTCTGGATATCATTATTATCTAACTGGTTTTGGATTGAAGATTTTAAGTTAGAATTACCAACATAATTATCTAAATTATCAGGACGATATCTTTCATTTAGTAGTGTATTCTCTCTAGTACTCACCATATATTGAATATCTTTTTTCTGGTTCTGGTTCTACAATTTCTTCCGTGGAAGATATGGCAAATAATTCGCTTTTCAAAGGAGCTAAGCGATAATCTCCCTTAAATCCTGTTTTTACCATATAGGCTTCTAAAGCGTCAGTTAAAGTAGGATGGACTTGACCATCTGGTTCATTTGCTATTAAACGCCATCTATCACCAGACGGTACTCGTCTGGCGATAAGAACGTTTTCTTCAACAATGTTGATTTCAGGTTTACTTGCTTTCATTTACTGAAGCTTTTCTATAATCCGTTACCAATTTCTTGATACTACCAATAGCTTTACGGGCACGTTGTGCTCCAGCTTTAGTGGTTGAATTGTGTTCATCTACAAATGAATTGTAAAGAGTGTCAATTTGTTCGAAAATTTCTTGCTTTGTCATAATTAATTAAATTTAAATTTACATCATCCCCATCATTGGGTCTAATTGCGGTTGTTGATTATTATCTTGGGGTTCATCTACTACTGTACATTCTGTAAGTAATATTGTACCCGCTATTGAGGCAGCATTTTGAAGTGCTGTTCTAGTTACTTTAGTAGGATCTATAATACCTGATTCCTTCATGTTAATGACTTCTTTAGTCTCAACATTAATTCCTGCCCAAGTATCATTACCTGATTCTACTAATTTATATTTACCTAACATTTGTGCTTCGGTTGATTCATATCCAGCATTAACTAAAATTTGTTGAAAGGGCATTCTACAAGCTCTACGTACAATTCCACTTCCAGTTTTAGCGCGGCTTAATTTTTGAGAAGCATAAAGTAATGCAACACCACCACCAGGAACAATTCCTTCCTCAATGGCAGCCTTAGTGGCGTGTAATGCATCATCTACTCTATCTTTTCTCTCTTTCATTTCAGTTTCAGTAGCCCCACCTACATGGATTATAGCTACCCCTCCAACAAATTTTGCTAACCTCTCTTGAAGTTTTTCAATTTCAAATGGGGTTGCTGCTTTATCTATTTGTTGTTGTAGTTCTTCAATACGTGCTTCAATTGATTCAACTGTTCCTTTTCCATCTACAATAGTAGTTTGTTCTTTAGTTACAGTTACGTTTCTGGCTTCACCAAACCAATCCCAACTAAATTTATCAAGCTTCATTCCTTTATCTTTACTAAAAACTTGTCCTCCAGTTGTAATTGCAATGTCTTCTAAAATTAGCTTACGTCTATCACCAAAATCGGGGGCTTTTACAGCACATACCTTCATTGTACCCCTCATTTTATTAACAATCAAAGTAGCTAACGCTTCATTATCAATATCTTCTGCAATAATTAATAGTGATTTTGCTTGTGATGATACTGCTTCTAAGATTGGTAATAAATCTTTTACTTGTGTAAGTTTTTGATCTATAAGTAAAACCATAGGGTTTTCTAGTACCGATGACATACTATTATTGTCAGTGACAAAGTAAGGTGATTTAAAACCACGATCAAATTGCATCCCCTCGACAGTTTCTAAGTATGTTTCTCCAGTTCTAGATTCTTCAATATGTACTACACCTTCCATACCTACTTTATCAATAGCAGTGGCAATTAACTTACCAGTATCTACATCATTATTAGCAGATACTGTGGCTATTTGTTCTAATTGGTCTTCAGATGAAATATCTTCTGCTATGTCTTTTAATTTAGCTACTACTGTTTGTACTGATTTGTCAATATCACGTTTAATACTAACAGCATTTTCACCTTGAGCGACTGCTCTTAATCCTGCTTTTACCATTTCGCGTGCAAGTAGGGTTGAGGTTGTTGTACCATCTCCTGCTTTATTTGCTGTTTGAATGGCCGCTTGTTTAACCAACTTGACACCTAATTCTTGTGTTGGGTTTGATAGTGAAATAGATTTAGCTACTGTTACACCATCCTTAGTGGATTGAGGTGATTCACCATTATCTATTACAACATTTCTCCCATTAGGTCCTAAAGTTGCTACTACAGCGTCTGCTAATTTATCAATACCCTTTACTAATTCTTCACGGGCATCTGTACCGAATGTAATTTCTTTACTCATTATTTATTTTTGCTAAAACTTGATTTTCGGGTCCAACATAATATTCTTCTTTATTATATGGTAATTTGGTAAAACCCATTGTAGGCAATACTACTACATCACCTACTTTTAATTGAGTAGGTAATAATTCTCCTGAGATAGTGTGTTTACCAGGTCCTACTGCTATAACTTCTCCAGTTTCGTTTGTTTCTTTACCTATATCAGGTACAATTATGTTTCCATAAGTTGTTTCTTCAACCTCAATAGGTTTTACAATAACTGCATCAAACAGTGCTTCTAATGCCATCTGTATAATTTTTAATTTGGTTACTAATTACATTATAATCTTCAATATAATCATTTATTGAAGTATAATTTTCTTTTTGGGATAGTTTTAACGTAGCTATCTTTTTTAATGCTGCATCAAATGTAGGAAAATAAGATAATGATTTTTCGTATGATTTACCTTTTCCTTTTGTCCTAAAATGATTAGAATTAGGTGATACATTTTCTTTTACAGTAAAACTATATTCATCTCTAGTGATAAAATAAGGTTCTAATGCAGGGTCAGTAATAGTTTGTATTTGTTTAAATTTTTTCATATACGTGAATATACGAAGACAAATGCGCTAGGACACATTTTTTTATAAAACTTTTTACTTAATTGTTAAGGTTTTGATACCTTTACCTTCTAAAAATGGAACCTCAATAGTTAAAAGTCCATTATTAAATGATGGTTTAGCTTTGGCAAGATTAAATTTAGGATCAACTTTCCAACCTAGATTGAATGATCGTTTTGCAATACCTCTATAAAGGTATTCTAAATTTATACTTTCCTCTACTTCTTCAGCATCTGAATTAGTTGGTTTGTTATAGTTAACTCTAAGAGTTTGACCTTCGACTAAGATTTCGAGGTCCTCTTTATCTATACCTGTACAAGCGATCTCAAATGTGAGGCCGTTGTTGGATTGATAAATGTCTAGTGGGTGTGCTAATTTAAGGTTTTGTTCTACAGGTCTGTAGTTACCTTCTTGTGTTAGAAAATTTCTAACTAATAAATCGAATGGTGTTCTTTCGAACAAGTTTAATGTACTCATATCATTTGTGTTGTGACGTCCTAAGATCGTCGGTTAATTAAAACATAACATTGTGCCCTAGACTACATTGTTATTTATTATACATATAATATTATTCATTTCTCAATAAAAAATATTCAGTTTCTATATCTTCTGAGTAGAAATTTAATTGTATCATCCCATCAGCAGATATTTTTAGTTTACCATTATCCATATCTTTATTATTTGAAAATATATCTTTTAATGTATCAGAATTAAATGGTAGTTCTAAATCATTTACTTTAATATCACCTTGTAATGTATAAGTTACTTTATTAGAAAAATTTTCAATGTCACCAAATGTAAATTCACATACTGGGATTCCATCTAAATTTTCAGTTGTTTTAACTAATAAATTACTTTGATCTGATAATGCTGTCTTGGCTTTAATTAAAGCATCAATATTTTCTTTCTCTAAAAGTATATGGACATCAGGGTCTTCTATATCCTGATAATATGTTGCTTTTGGGATAACAAATATATCTGCTAATGAATAATTTAAATCAAAATTAGAATCAGCAATATGTAATTTAGTATAAATTTTATGGGTTTTTTCAGCTGTAATTAATAATTCCCCATTTGTAATGGATAATAATTTAGCTAATTTATGTGTATCAAATATACCTAATTCACAATCTTCAAATTGGAAATTTTTGAGATATACTTTAGCTGCTCTACCTTGCTCCCCAGCATAGATAGTTAAAGTATTATCTTTAATACGCCATTTAACTTGTGAAAATAATCCTCCTAAATAGTATTTGGATACAACTGATTGTAAAGTATTTTTACTTACCATATATAACTTTTATTAGCGTAATATAAGAATTCTGTTTATAGAATCCAAATTATTTTATAAACTAGGGAGCAGCATTTTTATAAGGGTGGGTTGATTGTAACTTCCCTTGTAGCCCCCATTTCCAAGCTAGATATCCTTCTGCTTGGTATTTATATGTGTAACCAGCTCCACCACCAAAACCAGTTCCCCAATCTCCATCATATACTATAAGTTCTGCAAATCTTCCTGTTTGTTTTTTATTACCATTTCTATTAGCCATTATACGTAACTTTTGGTTTTGACTTAGGTTAGTCAAATATGTTGTATTCCAATTAGCACCACTACCTACAGCACCATTTACAAACATCATTACATAATTAGCACCTTGGATTTTAGTAAATCCTGCACTAACTATAATCCATTGATTTTCCTGGTTAACTTGGTTATGAGGTCCTAATGCTCCAACACTTCCTACCCCATTTCCTAAATCTACTTCTCCATACCACCTACTTGAATCATAAGCAGAAACAGCGTAATCATATGTAGAATCTACACTCCACAAAGAATCTTTAGTTGCATCAACACTTTGAGGGTAAAATACTCCTACAGCAAAATGTAAACCAAAACTACTAACTAAAGGATCTGTACTAGAATTTTCAAAAGCAGTACTACCGTCAAAATATAAAGTATCTAAACTATTTTGTGGAGTTCCTGCTACTGGATTGCTATTACCTACTAAACCTAAACTATCACCATATGTACCTTGTGAGTTAATTCCCGTTATTGTAGTTCCACTTTTTATATAACTAGTAGTATCACTAGCATCATACCATGCTGCTAAATTAGGGATATCAGTAGGGGCAAATGGAGTAGGAGTAATTGATGAACTTCCTCCCCAAAAAGCAGTTGGTGTAAATAAAGCCATATTAAGAGAAGTTCTTTAATCCAGTTCCATACCAAGTACTACCATCAAAAGTAACAAAAGAAAAAACATCTACATCGTTTGTACCTATGGAAGAACCTGAGTCAAAACCATCAGGGAATTCAACAGTATTACTCCAAGTGATGGTACCAGGAGTGCTACTATTTTGGTTTATTTTTAGATTAACAGTTTGTCCAGGACCTCCACCTATACCAAATATAATTTCATGAGCAGAGGAGGGTTGTAAAGTGGTTTCAAAGAAATTACCGGTAGAAACAGGTAATGCAATAGTCCATCCAGTAGGTTGGAAAGTAGGATTGATTGTTTGAACTGAAGTTGTTAAACTACCAGTTACATGTAAATCTCCTTGTACTTCTAAGTTAGAACTACTACCACTAATGACTACATCACCACTAAATGTTGTATTACTACCGCTTGATATTACTACTCCTAAACTCTCTAATTGAGCAGAAGAAGATACAATTCCAGAAGGTGGATTATTTACTTCACTATACTGGATTTCGGAATTTTCCCAAATACCAGCATTATATTTTAAATATTCTCCAGTTACTGGTCCTGTAATATCAACATCAGTTATATCACCTAAATTACTAATAGTAGAAGTTCCACCACCGGATGAGCCAGCTGTATTTCTAAATAAACCAGCGTTAATAATGTTGGCACTGGATTCGTCTGATAAATCTGTTGCATTTGCTTTAACTACTAAGTAACCTATAAATGTTAAAGATTTAGAAGTAGTAAGTGATTCAGTAAACGCTTCGGTAGTTAGGTTTTGTAGAGCAGTTGATACACTATCGTAAGTATCCTGACCATAATACACATAGAATCTTTCACTAGTAGGACCTAAAAATACTCTTTGTATTGTAGTTGTTGATCCACTAATATTAACTAATGTACCTGATCCATCATCATATTTGGTTGGATCAATTGTATCGTAAAAATTACCTGCATTTATATCTCCTATAAATGTGTCACCAACACCCATAGAAACTCTTACTATTTTACCGGTTGATGCTAGTGCTGGTGTATCGTATACACTTGGATTGTTAGGATCTTTTGAATAAAACCCTCCTAATTTATAAGTAATACCTGAAGCAGCATTAAATCCTAATGATGAAGTAATTGGGGATAAGTCATATCCTTGTTGTTTTAGAGGACCAAATGCTCTAATAAACTGATTTGCTTGAGCTGGGCCTGCGTATGTTGTTTGTTTTTCTTCACCAAAGGCGTCAATATAAGCATTAGTTAAATGGCCTAAAGTACCTAATGGAATTTTTTCTAAATATTGTTGAGTAGTAAAGTCTTCTATTTGTTGTTGTAAATCTCCATTTTCATCTATATAAAGGTGAGAATATTGAGATGAAGTTAAAAATGTAGCACTTGAAGTAATTGGGCCCCATTTAACCTGTGTAGGTGATACTGCATTAGCTGAACCTGTTTCTGCGTTATAGTTTACTACTAAACCACCTCCGGGTGAAACATAAAGATCAGTACCTGAGAATGTCACAACACCACCATATATTAGACCTGATCCTACTCCATATTCTAACCATTCTTGATCCCATAGTATTCCTTTATTTCTATAATAGAAATCGCATTCATCTTCTCCAAAGTTAGAAGCAGAGGTAAATAAGTAAGTAGCATTTAAATTGCTAGTTCCTGGGTCTTCAGATGGGGCTATTACTACTGAACCACTGATATATTGACTTGATTTGAAATCATTTGAACCTGTTGTTGCAAATGTAGCTGAATCTTTACCATTAAGTAACAAAGTATCTAATGATACGGAAGATGTACCATGAAGTGATCCTGTAATCCCTTCAGTAACTGTTAAACTACCAGTAATGCCAACATCATTTTTAAATGATGATGTGGTATAGATTGTCAAACTATTACCTTCTATTATAGTAGTACCTTGGAAAAGATTACTACCTGTTAAAACTGTATTACCTTCTACTCTAAATCCTTGGTTATCTACTACAGTTAATGAACCTGACATTGTTGTAGATCCAGTGAATGAAGTATCTCCTAAAAATGAAGTTGAACCTGAAAATAATGTTACCCCATTTGATGAGGCAGATATAAATCCTAATTCAGAAATTTGAGCTGAAGATGAAATACTACCTGAAGGTAAAATAGCGTCACCAGGTATTGGTGTTATAATTCCTCCTGATATTTCAGTAGATATAACATTACCCACAACTGTCATGTCATCTCCACTTCCACTTACTACTGATATAGATCCAGTACCTATAAAGATATTACCAATACGAACACCATCATCTTCCCCGTTTAGGTCAGCTATGATAATAGCATCCCTAACAAATTTTAGTGATGAAGTTGATATATATAAATCTTTCCAGGGATGAGTTTGTGATCCTACATCATATATTCCATTACCACCTATAGCTTCTGGAATGAGTGAACCAGTAAAAAATTGACTACCTGTAAATTGGTTTGAAGAAGTAACTGCAAAAGTAGTTGATCCTGAATCAGCTTCAAGAGTTTCAAGGCGAGTAGCAATTGAGGCGGAACCTGAAACATTAGATAATTCAATATATGAAGCGGTTTGTGCTGTTTCTACATAAGAAGCAGTTTCAACTGAACCTAAAAGGAAAGAAGCAGTTGTTGCTTGAGATGAGGATATTGAAAAGACAGAAAATGATGAGGTTACTGAAAAAGAGCTACTAATAGCATTGGTTGCTAATGAAGCACTATCTACAATACCATCTACATTTGCTCCTAAAATATAAGAGGAAGTTTGAGAAGTTTCTACATAAGAAGCAGTATCAGCATAAGATGAAGATACTTCTTTTATAATTTCATGTGATGCAGATATAGCATAAGAAGCTGTAATTGCATTATCTGATTGTAGAGCATGTGATGCACTAGTTGAAGTTAAAGCAAAAGAGGAAGAAATGGGTAGTTCAGTAATTATAGACCCAGTTCCATCTTGTAAATTTCCATCTAGTTGTAATAACCTATTAAAGGTTGCTGATATGAGAGACCCCGAAAAATTAGCCATTTGTTAAGAAAATATTTATTATAAATATGATAGATAAATTAAATCTCGAAAGAAGCAAATTTATCTAAATGGGGATTTAAATTAAGAGACCATTCTAAATCATTGAAAAATCCTTCTAATTTATTTAAAAGTATAGATTCAAATACCTTCCTACGATCTGCATATTGGTCTAAAAATTCTTCTATTTTCTTAGGTAAATCATTCTCCATAAAAGCTAATGCTTCTATTTTATATGGGTTATCTTTTAAATAAATCCATTTAACTTTATCTGCTTGGGTAATATAATTATGTTGTTTATCTAATTTCCATAAACGTAATAAATCATTATATTTTGTAGCAGCACGAACAGGAGCAGGGGCACCTTTTTCTATTACAGTAAATACTTCTCCTGCTCTAGGTTTTTTAGAAGTATATTTATCTAATTTTTTTACAGCAGTTGGATTGCCTAATTTTGTAAAAGGTATTTCACCCCCTAATATTTGTTTTTTAAATATTTTAATTTGGCCTAAAATATTATCATGTTCAGCTCCCTTTAATACTTCTTTTAAAATTTTATTAAAAAATTCCCCTAATATAGGAGGGAAGTTTGCTTTCATAAACTCTAAACCTTTAATATCTAAAGTTTCTTTATCTACACCCTCTTGTTTAGTGATCCATTGAGCATAACGTCTAGTAGCTCTAAAATAGGCAGAACGAATAACACATTCTGTTTTCATTTCTAAACGATGAGTAGGAACATTAAAACATTCTTTAGCTAATTGATCGTAATGATCAGTTATAATATCCTGGTATGCTAAAGCTACACCCTCTAATTTATTATCTTTTTCTTTATCATCTAATTCTTCAAAATTAGGGTAAAGATGTTTTAAAATAGGTTCGGCATTGAAATAATTAGAGTCAGTGTCTACATAAGCACAATAGTTAATATCTTCAGGATCAACAATAAACCAAGGTGTATCTTCTAGATGTTTCATATTAAAATCTACTATCTAAACCTGGGATTTGTACTACACCTCCATCTTTTTTCCCGGTTGAATCTAAAATTTTAGCAGCAGGTATTGTTTTAAACCTATTACCCTGGATTTTAAATTCTCCTCCTTGTTTTAACATTTTTTTGAAAAAATTAATTTGAGGCTCAGACCAACCTTCACTCAACTTAATTAAATCTTGTTTTTCTATTGGATTATTTTCTAATAAAATAACCATTCCTTTTCTTATTGATTGTGGTTTTAATGCCATAATTGATTATATTTTAATTTTATCCATTCAATTTTATCTTGTTCAGTAATAGGGTGAATATTTGGAGAATTAATAGAAGAGGATGAATCAGCTTCTATTTCTAAATGTATAGTATAACTAGAAGGGAAATTAGTTTTAAATATCCAATCGTCACCAAACCATAATTTTAATTGAGGGGGGATTGAAATATAACTACTTTTTTTTACAAAAATAATACACCCCCAATCTTTACCTATAGTATGTCCTAAAGATAAATGGGGTGATTTATGTTTGGAATGAGGATTTACCCCAAATACCCCTAATAAGTTTTTAGTTTGTAGTACAAAATTAAATAAAGCATCTACTGGAGGGTTTACATCGTCGTTTATAATACAGACCAATTCATTTTTAGCTAAATGTACTCCTAAATTCCAAGAGGGATTTACATATAAATTTTCTTTGGGGGTATATAAATTTATTTTACTATATTCCTCTATATCAGGAGTAAATTCTGGGGTGTTGTTTATTAATACAATATCATTAATTAAAGGACAGTTTTCTAAATCATTTAATAATTTAAAAATTCTATCACTTTTCCATAATGTAGGAATTACAACACTAAACATCTAGTTTTATTTCGTTACGTATTACTTTATTCATATGTCTATTTGCAGCAAGTGCTGATTCTTGTATAATTCTGTGTCCACTTAATGTAATGGCTTCACTTAATATAGAATAATTCATCCCATATCTAAAACTAGGTAAAGCAGTTGCACCATACAAACTATTTAATAAAATTTTCATTGTATACTGCATTAAATGATAATATTCACCTTTTTCTTTATCCCCTGCTTTATAAGCTTCTTTCATTTTACCTTTATACTCAACTCGTTCCTGGAACCATTTATTTAATACTGTTGATAAGGTTGATTCTCTACTAGTATCAAACATAGCACCATTAGCTGAGACAGATAAATTTTTAGTTTCTATAGCCCCTATTAAAGTTTTAACTGGTATTCTAGATTGGGATCCTTTAGCATTTTCAAATAATAATTCGGTATCAGGGTCTTTTTCCTTTAAATCATTAAGTCCCAATCTATTATTACGGTCATCTACATCTATAATGCGACCCATAAATGTTTCTTTACCTATGTTTAATGACATAATAATAGAGGGATATAGTGAGGTTAAGTCCTCATCAAACATATATTTATATAAACCTGCTTTAGGGCAAAATAAATACCCCCCAGCATATCCTTCTTTTTTTCTAGGGTTGCGTTCTTTATTTGGTGGTACAATTCCTTGGGATAAAAGATAGGCTGAAATAGCTCCATCTTGGGTTATACTATTATAGTATACATCTTCATAATTGTGTTTTCCTTTATGAGATATATTTTTAGTTAAAGCAATATATTGGAGTTTTTCATCTAATAATTTTAGTATTTCAACATCACGAAAATTATATTCTATAAATTTATGTACATCAGTTTCAAATAATTGATCTAAGTTTCCTTCATAATCTACTTTACCTACACCAGTATACTTTTCTCCAATTGAATCCAATTTCCAACTTGGTTCATCTTTCCAACTATATTTTTTATGTAATCTCATATAATCTAAAGACTCAACACCTGCTATCTTTACACTTTGATCCATACCATAAAAAAACTTGCTATATTTTTTAGATTTTATAGGTTCATCTATCATTCCATTTAATGGGGATAAATAATCAGCAGTATCCTTTCCTAAAACATTACATATTCTATAGTATAAATAAGGAATATCAAAATAATCACTATTATAACCAACTAAAATATCAGGGTCAATATCTCTAAAAACCTCAATAAAATTAAGTAATAATTCTTGTTCAGTTGCTACAGGAATAATTTCTTTATTTTTATTTTTTCCAGTTTTAGTATGGGATAATTGTTTCTTTTTATCCAAAATAAGAATAGCCCAATGGTCTTTAGATTTATCCCACCACGCAATTGAAGTGATAGTCATTGGTGCTCTTTCAATATATTCTGGGGTCAGTGCTCCTCCTATTTCACACTCAATATCAAAAAACAATTCTTTATGTCCCGTAGAGGGTTCATCATTAGTACCATAATGTTCAACTAGGAATTTTTGTATAATACCCATATCACTAAAATATAAATCGGGGGTATTATTATGGGAATATTTTTCATTTCTAGAAAAATACCACTTTTTTATTTTTTTCAAAGATTCTCCCCCTAATCCAGTATATTCACAATCAACATCATCACATATTTGATATGCTTCATTTAAATATGGAATTACTTGGTGTTTTCCATCTGATTCCCATAAATGTATTTCAAATGAATTACTCCCTAATTTATTTCCTTGATAACATTTTTTATACATTAAATCCCAATGCTTTGGAGGTGAAATTTTTGTAGTTCATCATCTGAAAAGAATTGATGTAAGTCTGGTCTAAAGTAGTTGATACTCTTCATTACTTTTCTGTCTCTGGTACGGTAGACAATATACCGTCCTTTCTCAAGTTTCTCAAAATGACAGGCCTCACCTTGCTCCTTAGTTCTTTGGCTGACACTCTGTATGGCCTCTTCTTCAGTTGAGCAAGCTTTCGACATATTAGAAGCTTGTACCTCTTGATATGCCGGCCATATCTTATCTTTAAGGCCATGTAACATAGTACCGTTCCCAAGGGAAACATAAGTAATGTCGCACAAAGCATCCAAAATTTCCACAATGTCCCCTCTTTCGCAAGCTTCTCTATATTCTTCGAGTTCTTCGAGGATAAAATCGTAGACAAATTGCCACTCTTTTTGTTCTGGTATTGTTGGTTCATAGTTATTAGGTTTACCAAATGTTGCGTTAAATTCTTCTACCTCAGAAACAAATGGTACGTAATCGTGTTGAGTAGTACCGTCGTACATTTCTGGAAATAACTTTAATTGCTTTGCCATTATTAAATTACTTCTAAGATTTTTGTTTTTTTTACTTCAACTACTCTAAAATTAGATAAACCTTCATTTCGTTTATATAATTTAGCTTCAGCATCAGTAGCTGATACAGCATCAACTAAATATAATTCAGTTGTTTTTTGAATTCTACCTTTATCGTTTTCAAATTGTGATAAAGTTTTTACTTGCCAATATTCCATGTTATTTATTTTTGATTTAATATAATAAAAAAAATTTAAATTTCAAAATTATTTTGGGTAATTATACATTTTAAAATCATTAATATATAAATTATATATTACCTCTTTGTTTTGAGGAGTTAAGGATATTTTATTATAATTTTTAGAATTTACTTTAGGATAAGGTTGGGGGTTTATCCCTAAAAAATTACATAATTTACTTGAATCCCGATTAATGTTTTCTAATTTAAAGTAGGATACATTAGCTCCTAAATTATTCCACCAACTTTGGTTAAAGTAGAATCTTAATCCACCCCAATTACCATTACTCAAAGAATGATTTTTATAATTAAAATCACCATAAAATTGAGTATAAAATTCATCTACATTAAAAGGTAAAAGATATTTACTACGTTGTAAGTTATCTAAGAATCCATTAAAAGTAGGTGATAAAGGATAGATTTGTTTTTGGGAAAAATAAGATGAAATGATTCTATCATAAGGATTTCTTACAATTTGGATAATTTTAAATTCTGAAAGACTATGGGGAGGGATATAATAAGCATAACATATTTCACTTAATAAAGAATGATAAAATATACTGTTTACTTTTCTTTTAGGTTCATCAAATTCAATCCCTGCTGATTCCAAAAATGCTTTTAATGAATGAGTTGAGCATTTTGAGGGTGTTAGAATTATAACTTTATGTTTAAAGGAAACTACATTCATGTTTTTGGGTCTAAATCTAATATTATGTGTATTCTTTCTTGTTGTCCTTTATTACTAACAAAATGTTCTCTAGTATTATCAAATTCAAAACAAAACCCGGGAGGAAAAACATATTTTATATCATCAATACCATAAACACATTCTTCATTAGTTATTAAAGGAATATGGATCCTGTGAATATTGGATAATAATAAGTTATCAATATGAGAATCTACTTCATATCCTGAGGGTAAAGCTGTTATCATTAGTTTTGATAAACTAGTGTTTGGATAAAAATTATTTAATTCATTTAATATTTTGGATACTTCTTGTCCTAAAGGGGAATTAAACATACTATCATCCTGATATGCTCCTTGTATTTTGGATTCTTCTTCAGAATTTGGGGTCCATTTAAACATTAAATTTAAAGTTTTGTTATGAACCCTGTAGTTTTTTTGTCTATGGGTATTTGAATGCCATATAGGATCATTAATAGGAGGTAGATATTTTAAGATAGGATTTACATCAAACCATTTAACTAATTTATAAGGTGAATTTAATTTCATTTTAAATAATCTTGAATTGGTTCACTATCTTGTCTTTCCCAAGGATAAATTACCCATTCTTCCCCTAAATGTAATTCAGCCCATACATTAGGGGTAAAACAAGATGTTTCTGGTTTTTGATGTAACACAGCTGTATAGATTCCAGGGCCATCTTTTAATGTAATTCCACTATCACAAATGTCATCTACTACTAAGGTAGTAGAAGTAATGGTATCACTATAAGGTAAATTTAATTTATGAGAAACCATTACAGCGGGAATAAGTCCTCCTCTTTTTAATCCATGAACCGAATCTATGGGCAAGAATTCTTCTTGAATCCTTTCACATAGTTTATTTACCAATTCATCTATATCACTCCAACTTAATATTATTTTATTATCTAATGTTAACATTATATAGCGTGTGTTCCGTTATTAATTTTAATACTGTCAAAAAATTCATTTCGTGCTAAACTATCATTATCACGGAATACACCTGATGCTTTAGTTGTAACCATTGAAGCACCCTGATGTTTAACACCTCTACAAGATACACAATTATGTGTTCCAACAATTGTTACTACAACACCCTTATTACCTTCAGTAATTTTTTGTACTGCACCATGAATAGCTGATGTTAGTTGTTCTTGAATAGCACCTCGTCTACCAAATAATTCTACAATACGATTTAGTTTTGATAAACCAATTACTTGACCTTCTTCACCTGCAACATATCCAATATGGACTACACCTTGAATTGTTTGGTGGTGGTGAGAACACATTGAAGTTAACGGTATATTACGTTCTATAATAACACCATCATAACCATCCGATGGGAATGAAGTAATTTCACTCATTGCATTATATCGCCCAGCCCATAAATCATTTACATATGCTTTTGCTACACGTCTAGGCGTATCTGAAGAATTTGGGTCATTTTCCCAATCACATTTTAATGCTGTTAAAAATTTACCATAAGCTATAGTTGCTTCTTCTATCATAGCTTGTTTCGATTCATCATTAAGAGGAAAGCCAGGTGCTACACCATTAGCAAAACCTTCTTGTACTACTTCTAAGTCTGTATGTTGTTTTTTTCTACTCATTTATATAACTTTCTAATTTTTCTAATAATTCTAATACTTCATCTGGTTCCATAGTAATGGCGCAGCATGTGTTTACATTTTCCTTTATTTCTTCCAATATACGGAGAGCTTCTTGCTTAGACACAACGTTCAGTATCAAAAGCCATAATGTGACTTCTACCTGTATATCTCCATCCTCTATCTCGGACAAAATTCATTACAGGTCCATAACTTTCAAATAAAGATTCTCTATCATCACCCGCAGGCATAGCCCAAACTTTTTCATCTGGGATTTTTAAATCTTTAAGAAATTCTTCAACTTCTCCAACCATAGAAAGTTCCTTATCAAGGACAGGCTTAATATGGTAGTCAGAATGATAATCAATACTTTCTTTAATTGCATCTTTATTAATTCTAAATTTATTATGTCTATCAATCATCCTTTGGTCAGTAATCGCTCCTTGAGGAGTTTCAACTCCAAGTACAGGAATACTATTGGAAAACTTAGGGCTAATACTAAGAAGGTTAATGGGATAATCAGTAGGAAGGAAATGACTTCCTTCAGTTTCAATAGTAATGAATATATCGTTTTCATGAGCAAAGTGGGTTAATTCGTTTACCAATGCAGGGTGCATTGTGGGTGAACCGCCAGTAAGCATCATCTCTTTTATGTGGGGATGCTTATCGTACATGTCAATTATATCTTGAAATGTGTATTTTCCTTTTTCAGGGTGAATTGAAGTGTACCAACTGTCGCACCATCCACCCTCGCCAAAGTAGCAACGGTGTGTACATCCTGAGGTGCGAACTACGATTGTAGGATAACCTTGACGGCTTCCTTCTGATTGTACTGCTGTATAAAGTTCTAGGATTGGGAGGACTTTATTATAGTCCTCAATACGTTTGAGTTGTTTCATATGTTAATTTTTTAAAGTGGTTTTACAGTCACTATTTGACATAAATATAATTAAGGTATATAGATAGCACTATTTTTTTCATGCTCTCTAAATTCTACTTTTACTACTTGTACTCTCCCATCTGTTTCAGGAAAAATAAATTCATTTACTTTATTGTAAATATATTCGGCAAATTTTTCAGCTCCAGTTGCTGGTATAAATCTTACTTGGGCTACTCCTGTTTCATGCATTTGAGCAAATGCTTTAGCATAAGGATCATCTTCGGCTACAACCAAAGTGTGGTCAAACATAAAATCAAACCATTCTTTAGGAGATTTACCATCAATAGTTCCTTTGGCTCTTTTCATTCCCCCAAAATCCCATACCCAATTTCGTTCATCTAAATCTCCTTCAAACCATATTTTGAATGAAACTCCATAACCATGAACAAATCGGCAGTGAGTGTTTTCTGCTTTCCATTGACGAAATACTGTAGAAAATCCGTCAAATACTTTTGTTGATTGAAATTTACCCATTTATTTGATCCTTTAACATTGTTAAACCATCAATTACCTCCTCTAACACTTTAGGTGAAAAAGTTATACCTTTTTTAGTAGGTAAACGTTTACCATCTTCGGCATCGTAAAATTCTCTTACATCTACATAATTATGCCCTTCATATTCACGAAGTTCAATTTGTACATAGTTTGATTTATTTTTCTTTATTTCAATTATTTGACTAGCCATTATAAAAGTTTAAAATTGCTTCTTTTTGTTGTAATCCTGTCAATCTACCAACAGCTTCTCCATTCTCCACGAGAATTAGAGTAGGGATGTTTCTTACCCCGTATTGTATAGATAAGTCTTGGTTATTATCAACATCTATTTTTTCGTAATTAATTTGACCGGATAGTGATTCCATGATTGGGCCTAGAATCTGGCACGGTTGGCACCACGTACCTGTGAAGTATAATATTTTTTTCATTTTTTAACTCTTATTATTTTATTGGTTTTATAACACTGTTCGAAACTATAACCTTTGGCTATATCTTTTAAAATTTGCCTGTATGTAGGCGATTCCATTACACAATCTATTTGTTTTCCTCTAGGCATAAACTAAATATAATAAAAATAAACCTATACCTGTGCTAATAAGCCATCTTTTATTTACTTTTGCTCTCATTTCAGGAGTGAGTTTAGTAGCTAAAAAT
>Ga0213867_1000476_pt1 | contig 18054 bp, 16 predicted proteins | sample PICome_12_FD_160120 | JGI IMG/M metagenome (GOLD analysis project Ga0213867, IMG submission 160120) | Coastal seawater microbial communities near Pivers Island, North Carolina, United States - PICO540 | ecosystem: Environmental > Aquatic > Marine > Coastal | place: USA: North Carolina... | reverse complement strand
CCGAATAATACCACCACCAATCGTTACCGCTATCAGGAACTGGCCCCCTATTTGATAGCACTTTCCGTAATTCTTTTATTCCTAAGTCACAAACCTCTGCCGAAAAAATTTACACGCATCATAAGAGTCTGCTCACCCCTAATGTTTCTACTACCCCAATGCGACAAGCTGTCTGCAGCCATTGGCGCTAGTGAAAATCAAGCAGCGATTGCGCATATGCGGAAGGGCGAATTTGAGGCGGCAGCGACTCAATTAGAAGCGCTCTATTTGGATTTAGAGGCTCGACATGCCCCTGCATCCCAATTGGCAGTCATTCAATACAATCTAGGGCTGGCCTGGTCACAACAATCATTGCAACTGGAGTCTCTAGAGGCTCAATTAGCCCTGACGACACGCGCCCAAACAGCATTTCTACGAGCAAAACGCTGGCAGCCACGTCTCCAACAGGCAAGCGGGCAAATTGATCAGATCGCTGATAGAATCAGCAGTATTCAACAGACTTTAGCCGCACAATCACAAGCAAAGCAGCAACAAGCCAATCAGATGAGCGAACTCCTAAATTTACTGGAAACCTTATTGGCAACCCAGCTTTCAATTCGCGAGCAATTCACTGAACAGCGCTTTCAAGCTGCTAAATTAGTGCTGCAACAGCAAGCAGCCATACAGGATGCACTTTATATAAAAACTTTGCTAGAAAATTTACAGTCTACAATCCAGTTAAGTAAGCATCCCAATAAATCTGAGCTAGATGTTTTAAGTGAAGCCAAAAACGAACTGAGTCGATGTCAATTACAACAAGAAACGCTTGCGCAATTTATCCCTAATTATCCCCAAAGACCCATCGTCTGCATAGAACTAACAAGGGCAATTGAAACTCGCATCCAGCGAATGATCGAATTATTTTCAGTCTCATCAATGGAATCAGATGCATTTGATACTGAGTGGTCGGAACTGGATGAAAACTATACCCAATCCGATTCAGATGAGAGCGCCCAAAGTTCATCTAGCAATTCTACAGGTGATTTTGCACAAAGTTCCGTCATGCAAGCTCTACCAAATCCAAATTATTCCGCAGAGACGATCTTATTGGAAGAACAAGGCTCGCAACAATTCCGCCGACAACAGCGTAAGGCAGGTAAGGCCGCAAAAGTGGAGAGGGATTACTGATGCGACTTGCCTGTAAGCTATGTTTTTTGTCGATTCTCGTGAGCACTTTCATGTTGATTGCCCCATTGTTTGCCGCAGAGGTCGCCAAGGAAGTGACCGAACTGCAGATTGAATTCGTCGACAAAACCTTTTTTACCGACCGCATCGCCACCGTACAGATTCAGCATGCAGCTCCGCTCACCCTGGTGAACGAAGACTCTTTTACTGGATCCGGGATAAAACTGATCAATGTCCGCAGCCAAAAAAGCCCGCAAAAGAACTCAGAGTCCTATCAAACCTATCTGAGTTTTTTACCCCAAAAAACAGGGCCGATACAATTCCCAGCACTATGTTGGGAATCTTCAGCTGGCTTGATCAATACCAGAGCAATAGATTTCATCGTCGATACGCCTAGTAAAAGTTTGGCCATGCAGCTCAGTATCCGAGCACATAAAGCACAGGTCTTTATCGGAGAGCCCTTAAAAATAAGTTTAGAATGGTCAGGTACTTTAGAGATTAATCGCTTGCAGGAACTGAAGCTCTATCCAGATTTTTTCGACATGGAAGGGATTGAAGTTGTCATCCCCAGAAGCACCGCACCCCCGGATGCTCAAATTGGACTTCCACTCGGTGGTCGAAGAATTCTCGCCCACAGACGCAGCCCATCACCCAAACAACTGGGAAAAGTTCAGCTCGATCTATTCCTGCGCTTCCATCAAACTGGTCACTTCAAGTTTAAAGCCTCACGCTTAGAATGCGGACTCCTTCCGAGTTCCAATCGACGCTTTGCTCCGTATGCGGCGCATTTTAATAATGCTCTTTTCGAACCGATAAACACCCAAGAAAGACATGAGCGTATCTACGTCGATTCAGAGGCATTTGAAGTACAGGTAGTCGCCCTGCCAGCTAATACCAGTGAGCATCCGTTTACCGGCCTATTTACGCCCATAAACTTTGTTGCGACAACACCCACAAGCGAAGTTACAGTCGGTCAACTCATCTCGCTAAACGTTAATATCGACAGTCAGAACTGTCCGCATGAATGGCTTAGGCTGCCAAAGTCTCAACTACAGAATCAGCTCAATGGGCATTTCTGGGTCGATCAAAACTTGAATCAATTTTGGCGTGCCGAGGGCAGTCGCTACGAAACACGCTTGCGCGCCTTGAGCACCCAAGTCCCAGCGATCCCCGAGCTAGAATTCCTCTGTTTTGATACCACCACAAAAAGTTACCAGCTCAAGACCAGCCCCGCGATTCCGCTAAAAGTCCAGGCAGCCCAGGCGCAAAACTTCATCCCATTAAGTACTTTCTTAGTAGACGCCCCCCCTCTCAGAAAACAGACTGAAGGTATTTGGTACCCACGTCCACGAATCCATTCATTCACCATGTTCAGCTCTTTAATTGCAAACAGCAACCAATACTTTTTCCCAATTCTAGCCTGCTTGATCGCACTATTTGCAATCATTTTTAGCTCTCTTGTTTGGAGCCAAAAATACTCTAGTGATCGATATTCAAAAACATGTAAGCGAGCCTATCGACGCTTTCAAAAAAGGCTAGCCGATGACCCTCAAAAATGGACTGACTTCTTGGAATTCCTTGCGCTTAGTCTCCAAGTAAAGATTGCAAGTCTGACCAAGGAAGAAGCTCTACATGCGCTAAAGACCTTCAAATTAAGCTCGCTACAGCTCTCAGAGCTGGAGCTCTATTTCCGCAAGGTCGACGAACAAACTTACAGTCCCCGCCCCCATAAAATAAATTTTCGGAAACTGGAGCCGATAGCCAAAGCAATCCGTCAACAAGCACGAAGACTCAATGCACTTATACTGGTACTAACAGCGAGTCTTGCCTGGCAACCAATGGAAGCCTCACCATATACTCAAGCCATGGAACAGCTGCAGCAAGCAGAGCGCGCTGAGCTAGGGAGTCGGGCGGCCCGACTCTTATACACCGAGGCCGCCCTGCAATTTGAATCCCTCGCCCAAGACCCGCATCGGGCGGCGGAAGCCTGGCCCCATGCAGGCCATGCTTGGTTTCAAGCGCAAGCACTTGGTCGCGCGCTAGCAGCCTACCGAATTGCTCATAGCTACCATCCTTTTGACGATTTGATTCAAGAAAATATCCAATCCATCCGCGCGCTTGTCAACGACGCCCAAAGCGCCCGCCAGCTTGACCACTCAGCAATCCCGACACGCTGGCTACGACCCGTCCTACTACTGATCATAACTTTTTTCTTCAGCAGTCTGTTACTCTGGTTTCACGGGCGCAATCGAATTTCTCTGTACAGCTTTGTGCTCATGACACCTTGCCTCATGTTCACCGCCAGCGTATTGACTTATCGGGCATGGAAACCACTGCAAGAGGGCGTAGTAATCGCACGCAGCACAGAGGCACGAAAAGGCCCCGGATATCATTTTACGCCAGCCTTCAACGAAGCCGTACGGGAGGGAACAGAATTCAACTGGATACACCAAGAAAAGGATTGGTACTTCGTGCAACTCCACAGTGGGTCTGAATGCTGGCTGCATCACTCACAAATTAAAATTTTTGAGCTGTAATGAAGCCATTTCACACGGCGAATCTGCAGGCTGCATCGGAACAACTGGCAAGCTTTATCCCCCATGCGGGACGAACATACTCGCAGCAGCGCAACTATGATGATGGTCCAGAAAATCGCACACAGCAATCCATGCTGTCGCCGTGGATTCGCAATCGTGTCTTGAGTGAGTGGACGGTTCTCAGAGCGGTGCTCGCGCACCATCCCCAGCATCAGTGCTCCAAGTTCATAGATGAGTTATTTTGGCGTTGCTACTGGAAGAGCTGGCTCGAATGCCATCCAAGCGTTTGGCAGGGTTACTGCGCCCAACTGACTCAGGACCGGCAAAACTACGCGGGCAATCCACTCTACATTGATTGCTGTCAGGCACGCGCGCCCATTGCTTGTATGAATATATGGCTAGAAGAGTTGAAGTCGACTGGCTACCTACACAATCACGCGCGTATGTGGTTTGCCTCGATATGGATTCATACCCTAAAACTACCATGGACCTTGGGAGCCCATTTATTTTTACAGCATTTACTAGATGGAGATCCCGCTTCTAACACACTCAGCTGGCGTTGGGTGGCGGGCATGCATACAAAAGGCAAACATTACTTAGCCCGCGCTGACAATATTGAACACTTTACGCGTGGGCGGATACGCGTATCTGAGCCACTGGCTCAACAAGCAATCGATTTCGCATGGCAGCCGAGTGCCTACCAAGCTCCTCAAGTTACGCAATCATTCGAAACGCTATCAACGTCCGCAAATTATGGATGGATTATCAGCGAAGAAGACCTCTCTCCGTTGGGGGAATCCATACTCTTGGATGCGTCAATACCAGTGATTGGCTACATCCCACGCTCAGTCTATCAAGCAGCCGGCATCCAAGATTCCGTATTTCAATTTCGACAGCAATGCCTACAGGATAACCTACCTCAGAATAGCCAAATCGTAGACGATACCCCTTCGCTCATTCAATGGGTTCGCCAACATCATTTTCGCAAACTCTACATCTTAGAGCCCAAACAAGGCCTTTGGAATACAGTCCTAACCACACTTGAGATGGAATTGCTCAAAACCAAGTGCCAACTGGAGCGGGTAAACCATGCCTTTGATCTTCGCTACCTTGCAAGTGCGAATGCGGGATTCTTCAAATTCAAGAAGCAAATACCAAAGTTCTTATCGACGCTTTAAATCCAAAGCCCAACCGTTTGAAGCCCTGATTGAACGAACAAAATGTTTCAATCTCGGCCTGAAAAAAAGATCTCTCGCGGCAAACTATGAATCCGACGGACTCAATAGGCTTCTCGCCAGCGAGCAGCCATACCAAATTACCATGCCCCAAAGCATTGCGAACTTAACCTGCTGGAGCTCAAGCTGACCCGCGACAAAAGCGATTGCTGGCACGATGGTTAGCAGTAAGCCAACGAAAGAGAGGTATAACAAAATATTTTTCATTATTCGCTCCTTTATGCGCTTAGTTCAAGGGAAGATTTACGATTGAACATCCAATATAACAAACCACATGCAAGCCAGCAAGGGAGTGGGAAAAACCAAGCTGAGATCCCTTGAAATTGGATACAATAAAGCGCAACGGCAACCGGCAAGATCCACGCGGTAAGTACGGTTATATTGATACTCCCAGTATAGGCGTGTTGATCTAAATGGCTACGTTGTTGGCGCCGGATACAATACCAGTCAAAAAAGATAACCGCTCCCATGGGTGCCAAAATAGTCCCATAAAGTCCCACAAACCCCAACAACTTCCATGCGAAGGCCGGGAATAGCCCCGCCAATGTCGCGACCATCCCAGCAATAAAGGTTACTTTAAAACGTGATAAACTCGGCAATATCGCTTGGAAAGCCATCCCGGCGCGATAAATAGTCGGATTTGCGGTGGTCCAACCTGCTACAATCACACAAATCACACCCGCAATTCCAGCAACGTGATGCGCCATTGGGCCCGGCACTGGTGTCGCATTTCCATTCGCTTGAATCTGAGCAGCTAACATAAAGGCTGCTGCCATCCACGCCATATGATGTCCAACATACATTCCAGCTGCAGTTGCCCAAGCATGATTTGCTTTTTTCGCAAAACGAAAAACAGTTAAATCAGCCATGCCCACGTGCATCGCCGAATTGCAAAACCATGCAAAGAACATTACACTCCAAAAACCCATAGTCGACGAGACTTCACCCCCTTGCGCAATATGAATCGATGATTGCCAAATAGACTGTAAGTCCGCCCAAGAGCCCACTTCGAGCTCCTTCAATGCAATAAAACCACAAGCAGCGAAAACTAAAACCATCCAAGGAGCCGCCAAATTTGCGAACTTGGCCACCATCTCGTAACCCGATGCCGCCACCAAGGCAATCACCAAGCCCACCAACAAAACGATCAGAACAAATCCGCCGCTATTCGGATACCAGTCCTCAATACCCGGCATCGGCATATTAAAGGGAATCCCCACCGCGGTTGCGGAAACGGTGATCATGGCCCCCGCTAAAAAACAAAACAGTATGCCGTTAGCCAAATTAAAAACCTTCACGAGTTGCCCGCCCGCAATTTTCTCTAAATGATAGTATAATGTATAGCGCGCCCCGACTGCAATCGGTGCACAGAGATAACGCCATGAAAGCACCGCTAAAAAATTCCCCACCAGCAGCCCCAAAAATATATTTTGTAAGCTGACACCATTCAACAAAAACAAAGGCCCAATCATGAACTCCGTGCCAGCTGCATGCTCACCGGCGTACATCCCCCAGAACTTACTCGCTCCTTTATGAGATTCTTTAGGCACCGCGGTGCGCTCGAATTCCCCGCTGACTTTTTTTTCACCCATGGTGATTGATATTGATAGGATCGTGTTCCCAGCAAGTTGCTAGAGGTATTCGCTCCTCAAAAGCAGATTAGGAACTTGGATTAATTTTGATCAACTCACACTCAAAAATGAGTGTATCTCCAGGACCGATCGGGCCACCTGCTCGGGGGTTGTCTCCATAACCCAAATCACTCGGAATGTATAAGATAACTTTTCCACCCTCTCCAATTTTAGTCAGTCCTTCACCAAAACCGGGAACCACACCATTGAGCGGAAAACTCGCCGCTTGCCCTCTGTCATAAGAACTATCGAATTGGGTACCATCGATCAGAGTACCCTTGTAATGCACTAAAACCGTGTCCTCAAGACTTGCGCGAGCCTTTTTTCCCGCCTCAAGAACTTTGTAATGCAGTCCAGATTCCGATGTGAGTACCGTCTCGTCCTCCTTTAGCTTGGCGAAAAAAGCGTCCGCTTCCGCAGCATTGCCAGCTGCCAGCTCAGCATTCCGCTCGCTCATTTTCGCTTCAGCAGCGGCAATTTTGGCTTGTATAAACGTTTTAAATGCTGGCATCCGCGATAGCATTTCTGCACTCGGCTGCGCATCCTGAAGGCCCTTGCGAATCCCCGATGCAATCGCATCTGCATCCTCGACCGTAAATCCCAAATCATGCATACCTGCTTGAAAAACGGTCATGTAGCCAAGCATCTCAATCAATTCCGTTTCACTAGGCTGGGCTTTTGCATCCTCGGCCCTCAAGGCATTAAACGTCAAAATAAAGGAGCCTGCAGCAGACAAAAGAAGTGAAATATAGGTGCGTTTGATTATCATAGTGATTTAGGGTTTAGTAAATGTTCAGGCTCAGGCGATGAAGTAATGGAGTCAATTATCGAATCGTTCAAGTTTTTCATAAGAAAAACTCGCATGCAGACCAATCTACTCAATGCTCCTGAGCTATATGCAAGCTTTCAAATCAACTGCCGGCAAGCTCACGCTTGTCAGCACGCCCATCGGCAACCTCACAGACCTTTCGCCGCGAGCCCATGCATGCTTGGATTCAGCCACAACCATTGCCTGCGAAGACACACGTGTGACGTCCAAACTGCTCTCAAAATTAAATATAAAAAAAGACAAGGAACTGCTGTGCTACCATGACAAAAACGAATCCGCCATGGCCAACATCCTCGCAGACCGAATCGTGGCCGGTGAATCTATTGTGCTGGTGGCGGATGCTGGGACTCCTACGATCAGCGATCCCGGATTTCGTGTGGTCCGCGAATGCCGCAAACGCAAGATTTTGGTCGAGGCAGTTCCTGGAGTCAATGCTGCCATCACCGCACTTTCAATTTCTGGTTTGCCCAGTGACCGCTTTTTATTCGTGGGCTTTCTACCACCAAAGCGGGCTGCTCGCCAGCGCTTCTTCAACGAACACCGAAACTTCCCTTACACCATAATCCTATACGAATCCTGTCATCGCATCCAAAAAATGTTGCATGACTTAGTAGAAACACTCGGTCCGGAGCGCTGCATTAGCGTTTCACGAGAGCTCACAAAATTACATGAATCCAGCTATAGTGGAGCTGCCGCTGCCGTCCAAGAAAACGTCACCCAATCGAGCCTAAAAGGCGAATTTGTAGTACTAATTTCCAAGGCAGACTATCAACTTTAATCAGCTTCAGCGCTCGCGATTCGATACTCTGGGAAACGGGTTTCTGGATTGACCCCAATGCTCCCCTTTCCAGATAAGACTGCCATTAAGTCTTGTCCGCAAAAATCAGCTCTCCAGCCTGCTAACAATGGGCTATCGCTAAAATCAGGCTCTGAAGTCGCGGCGACCACCAAGGCCGTAATTTCGGCTCGATTTCCAATAAGCGCTGGATCCAATTGGGAGGCCAGACACAAGCCTTTTACGAAGGCTAGGGCAAGATCTACCCGTGCTTCATAACCCTCATCGCATACTTGATGCTGATTTTTTTGATGTATGGGGGGCAAATCTCCCCTTTGTCCACGCTCAATCGCTTGCCAAATTGCTTCACGATTTCGCTCCAAAGTACGCTCACTCAGCCCTTTAATGGGCTGTAATGCATCTATGGTCTTTGGCGTTTTTTTGGTTAAATGCACCAAAGCCTCATCCGACAAAATAAAACTACGCGGCAAATTTCTTTTGCGCGCCTTCAGTTCACGCCAACTCCCCAAGGATCTCAAAATTGCTCGCTGGGAATGCGTTAAGGCACCACTGCCCTTGACTCGTGGCATTTCCAAATCCGGATCTCGTTCACAATACAAGTGCGCATGCTCATAGATACGACACTCTTGCTCAATCCAAGTTCCGCGCTGTAAAGCATCCGCGCGGTCCCGAATGGCCTCCATCAAGCGTACAGAATGTCGAACATCATCTGCAGCATACTCTAATTGAGATGTGGACAGTGGACGCAACAGCCAATTGGATCGGGTTTCTGTTTTGGCTAAACGAACTTTCAGTAACTTCTTGAGCGCATCACTCAAAGAAATGGTTGCGGGCAAATTGATAAAACCACAGCTGCGTTGCGTATCAAAAACATTCTTCGGAACTGCACCGCAGGCACGGTGCAAAATCGTCAAGTCCTGCTGTGCGTCGTGTAAAATTTTAGTGGTCGCCGGATCTGCCATCAATTCTGCAAAAGGCGACCAATCTTCAATCTCGGGAGCGTCTATTAAAGCGCACTCACCATCCGGATAACCAATTTGAACTAAACCTAAAGAAGGGTAATAGCTGCGTTCCCACACAAATTCCGTATCAATCCCAACAGCCCCAGCTAACTGGGCTGAAGTTACGGCTTGGGCCAAGGCATCAGTCGAAGTAATCATAACTATTTTAAGACGGACGATTCATGCTGCTACTGAACACTAGGACGGCTGCAAAAACTCACAGCTGTAATCAAAGCCACCAGCCAGCACTGTGATTTGAAAGCTCGAATCCCCCGCAACTTCAAAACTCATGCCAGCCCGCACCATTATTGGCTGCGCATGACCAGCCAAGCGGACCTCGGCCTCGCCCGCGATCGCCGTCATCAACTCTGGCGCCTGGGTGTTAAATGTGTAGCAACCAGCTTGCATGAAGCCCAAGGTGAGTTTTCGGCCATCTGCTAGCTCTAGACTGCGACTGGTGACAGCACCATCAAAATAGACATTAGCCTGCTGGGTGATGCTTACATTTTTAAGTATTTCAGACATAGGCTAAGCCATGCAGCCCAAAATCAGCCAAGGCAATACGATTCACTCTCTTAATCGCAACTTCTACTAGGAGATTCGGTCAAAGAGTGTCCATGACAGTGCCAACACGCACTCACAGCGCCTCATAAGAACCATCTGTATGCTTGCGCAACAAATGCTTCAATTCAAGCTGCATTACAGTGATGGCCGTCGCTTGTGCCGACAAACCACAGAGCTCACCAATACTATCCAAATGAATGCGTTCTCCTCCGCGAAAAACGTGCATAACCGATTCCTCACTAGCACTTAATTCAACTGGGACAGTCGGCACGTCTGCTGTCGCTAATTCCGGCGTGAAATCCAATTGTAAACTTGGCGGCAGATGGAATTTGAGCTCCTCCAAGACATCCTCTGCCGAGGTGACTAATGTGGCCCCATCGCGAATCAGCTGATGACAACCGGCACTACTGGCTTGATCAATTCTACCCGGAACCGCCATCAAAGCACGCCCCTGCTCTCCCGCAAAGCGTGCCGTAATCATACTGCCACCCGAAGCGTCGCTTTCAATCACAATTAAGGCCTGCGACATCCCCGCCACAATGCGATTACGCATCGGGAAGGTTTGTCGATCCGCACGACGACCAAATGGAAATTCGCTAATAGCAGCCCCCTGTTGAACGATCGCCTTCAACAAATCTAAATTTTCTGCGGGATAAATATGATCTAAGCCACAGCCACAAACCGCGACGGTCTTTCCACCCACTGCCAAAGCACCCTGATGAGCCGCCGTATCAATCCCCCTGGCCAATCCGCTGACGATACAAAACCCAGCTTGTGCTAGCTCCGATGCAAATAACTTCGCCATCCGCAAACCATACAAAGTAGGCCGCCGCGTGCCCACAATAGCAATACTCTGGGACGGTAGATGGCTTGTCCCCTGCCAATAAAGCCCCACTGGAGGATTGTGGATCGACTTCAAACACTCAGGATAAGCGGCATCCTCTGAGATCACGAAACGAGTCTGACTTTTCTGCATTCGCTGCTCGACCTTTCCCAGATCAATAGCCGCTTCCCATGCCAGCAGGGCTTGTTGTACTTTGCGATTAAGTCCCTTTACCTGTGATAATTCCAGCGCGGAAGCTGCTAAGCAGGCAGGCGCATCCCCATTAAAATGAGCTAACAAACGCTGGACCGTTATCGGACCAAGCCCCGAAATTGCTCCCAGGACCATGAGTGCCTGTCGCTGACTAAGCCCAGAAGCCATAACCAAAAAATAGCAACAAAATGTACGTTTGAAACAAGCTCAAAATAGTCATCTCACCAGAAAATATAAAAACCGATGGACCCAGTCTACCATAAACTGGGCTATGCTGTGATCACAATCAGCGAACTGGCAAAAGCAGGCTCAGGCGACTAGTCCCCAGCGAGTACAGGTACCAGACTAGACATAAAGCGATTGAACTGTGGACGAACGCGAGTGGCGGTCTCTTCGACGTCTTGATGCGACAAGATATGCTGTGCAAGTCCAGCAGCCGCATTGGTAATGCAAGAGATGCCCAATACCCTCAGCCCGCATTGGCGGGCGACAATGGCTTCAGGAACGGTTGACATCCCCACTGCATCCGCACCGAGACTGGCAAAAGCGCGGATCTCTGCGGGTGTTTCAAAACTGGGCCCCGTCGTGGCGAGGTATACACCCCGCTGCAGATTAAATTCCATAGATTCCGCCAAGCCTAAAGCCAATTCGCGCAATTGGCTGTCATAGACTTCCGTCATATCAGGGAAGCGATTTCCGGCAGACTGCCTCAAACCGATTAAGGGGTTGAATCCCATCCAATTAATATGATCCTCCAATAGCATAAAATCGCCAGCTTGTAAATCAGATCGAATCCCACCAGCTGCATTGGTCAGCACCAAGATTTTTAGACCAGCCTGATGTAGCATACGAATAGGCTCCGTAATCGTAGCCATCGAGTGCCCCTCATAGAAATGTAGGCGACCCTGCATGCAGACAATGGGCGTTTCACCGACCATTCCCCAGACAAAGCATCCAGTATGACCTGGTACAGTGGTGCTAGCTAAAGCAGCAAACTGCGAGTAAGGAATGCGGCCGATAACCTGAATATGCTGATCAGCAAATTCCCCAAGGCCAGAGCCCAAAACAAGACCGACTTGCGGGCGAAAATCGCCCATGGCGTCCTTCAGATTAAGCATCTATCTAATGACCGGTGCTCGACAGCCCAGCTTGCACTACATCCACTAACACCTCAGCTAAGTGATCACGTGCAAATAACTGCTCCGCGCCCGTCGAGAAATCTCGGATTTTAACAGCATTTTGGGTCAGCTCCTCGCAACCATAGATAAGCCCAAAGCGAGCCCCCTTTTGGCTCGCAAGCTTGAATTGCTTCGAAAAGCTCAGCGGCTTTAACGCATAGTCAACCGCATATCCCTGCGCACGCGCGCGATTGGCATCGGCGATGGCTGCCATGCGAGCCGCATCCCCATCAAAGATAGCCATAAAATCTGGCTGATGTTGTAATTCCGGCAAACAATCCTTACTGTTCAATAAATCCATCAAAGTCACATCCCCAATCGCAAAGCCGACCGCAGGGACATCAGGACCTCCCAGTTGCTGAACTAGGCGGTCGTAGCGTCCGCCACCCGCCAAAGCTCGTCCTTGCCCACTATATTCAAAGGCTTCAAAGACAAATCCAGTATAATAAGCCAGCCCCCGTACAATGCTCAGGTCGATTTGAATAAAATCTGCCACCCCTGCAGCAGCTAGTAGTGATTGCAAACTTCTCCACTCTTCCAGACGCTGTGTAATGCGCGCGCCCAAATCTGCATTTGGGCGCAAGCGCTGGAAGCAGTGTTCAAGCAAATCAATCGAGTCAATCTGCATGAAGCGCTCAATATTTTGCAAAAAACTCTCGGCAGACGCCCCTAAAATTGGTGCCAGCTGATCCAAGGTCTTCGCTCGATCGTTGCGCGCTAATTTGTCGACAATCGACAAAATTGGAAGCTGATGTTCTGCGTCCACTTCAAGCGCTTCCATCAATAATAACCACAAATTCCGATCACTCAAACGAACTTTAAAGTCTAAATGATTGAGACCAAATACCGCAATAGACTGTACCAGCAGCGTAATCAGTTCCGCATCCACCGCGACACTTGAATCGCCCAGCACATCTACATTGTACTGGTAAAAAGACCGCAAACGGCCCTTCTGGGGACGTTCGTAACGAAATTGCTCACCAATACTAAACCATTTGACGGGCCGCTTTAGGCTATTAATTTTAGCCCCGACCAAGCGGGCCAATGTAGGCGTCATCTCAGGTCTTAATGCGACGGCACGCCCACCTTTATCATCAAAATTGAATAATTGCCCCACAATCTCAGGGCCAGATTTCTCAACTAGAAGGTCTAAGGGTTCCAGGATGGGGCCGTCGTATTCCTCAAAACAAAACGCGCGTGCGACCCGGCGAAACTGCGCAAATAAAAAATTTCGGCGCGAGCAATCTGCTGGATAAAATTCCCGAAAGCCAGGTAGAGTTTTGTGAGCCATTGGTAATCGATGTGTAAACAGCCCAATGACTGTTAGTGCTTGGCAGTAAGCGAAAGCTAAAGAGCCTCCACATCCATCGCACTCAACTGAGCTTTCAAATCTTTACCGGCCTTAAACTTAATCACCGCACGTTTCGGAATGACGACGTCCGTTTCGGGTTTATTAGGATTACGGCCAATACGCGACTTGCGAACTTGTACCTCAAAAACACCAAAGTTCCGCAACTCGACATTCCGTCCTTCACTCAATGCTTGCGCAATTGCGTCTAATGTGAGTTGTACCGTTTCACGAACTTCTTTTTGCGCGAAGTTTGTCTTTTCATAGATATCAAGTACAATATCTCGTTTGGTTAAATTGCTGGCCATAAATATGATTGGTGAAATTTAGTTGTAAATTAAAATTCTGGTTATTTAGCGAGTCAAAATAGCTGTCAAACCTGAAAACGTAAAGTAAGCACTGAATTTAAAGAAATCCATAATTTAGGGTACCTCTGGAAACCTCCCATGTGCCGAGATTGCCGATTTGCTGTGATGCAAGCAAGGCTCTCTCGCCAACGGTTGGGCTGGAAGCCCTGCCTTGGCGAGAGCAACGCCGCCAGCGCACAGCAAGCGGCAAGTCTTTCAAACCGAAACACTTTTGGTTCTGAGCTGCGTTGATCTGCGCACGAAGGGCTTCCAGCCCTCCTGTGCACAGAATCGCCTTGCTCAAAATCAAAATTGTATTCGTCTCGGTCTTGGTAGGTTTTCAGAGGTACCCTTTACTAAAATTGATCATCAAGTTAATGCACGTAACGATCCTGCAAACTATTTCTAACGGCTAAGCTTGATAGCAGCATCGATGATACTCGAAAAAGCGCTTGCCTTCAAAGCTGCCCCCCCGATTAAGCCACCGTCGATGTTGGGCTGAGCCAGTAATGCATCTGCATTCTCTGGTTTCATAGAACCACCGTATAGAATACGCACTTTGTTAGCTGCTGCTTCGCCTATTAAATCCGTCAACAAGGCGCGAATCTTGGCATGCACCGCCTCCGCCATTTCCGGCGTCGCTGTTTTTCCAGTTCCGATAGCCCAAACCGGCTCATAGGCGACAATAAATTGCTCAGCCTGCTCCGATTCCACCGACTGCAAACCCAACTTAACCTGCTGGCCAATAACAGCATCCACCTCACCTGCCTCGCGTTCTTCCAGTGTTTCTCCAACACAAACAATCGGTTTTAAATTGGCTGCCAATGCCGCCAAGGTCTTTTGGTTCACCAGACTGTCCGTCTCAGAATAATACTCGCGGCGCTCGGAATGCCCGATAATAACATAATTGCAGAACAAGTGCCGTAACATTTCAGCGGACACCTCACCAGTAAAAGCACCAGCGCTAGATTGATGCATGTTTTGAGCACCCAAGGCGATATTGGAATCACTTAAAACTTTGGAGACCGAGTCGATTCCCGTGAGTGCCGGGCAAACACAAACCGACACATCGGTTTGCTGGCCGTGTAATTGGTGTAATTCCTTCGCTAGCTCCACACCTTCCGCAGCATTTAGATTCATCTTCCAATTGCCTGCTATCAAATACTTCCTCGATTTATTACTCATAATATTTACCTCCTAAATTTAGTTTAATCATTCTCCTAGTTCACAGAGTCTAAAACAGACACACCAGGGAGTTCTTTGCCTTCCAAAAATTCCAGGGAAGCGCCCCCACCTGTACTCATAAAAGTAACGGACTCACTATAGCCTGAAGACTTGATAGCCTTTACAGAATCCCCACCTCCAATGATAGAACATGCCGATGATTCAGCAATCGTTTTTGCAATTGCAAAAGTCCCCTGATTGCAGGCCTCAATCTCAAAAATACCCATCGGACCATTCCATAAAATTGTCTCCGCATCGCCAATCGCTGCTTGAAAGAGAGCAATACTCTTCGGGCCAATGTCGACACCTTCCCAACCGGGCTCAATATTCCCCTCAAAAACACGTTGTTCCCCCACAGTACCCGCAGAAAAATTAAGCTCGGATACCGCAAGATTATCCACCGGCAACAAAAATTTCACTCCCTTGGCCTCTGCCTTCTTAAGTGCAGCACGCGCCGTATCAATTTGATCATGTTCACTCAACGAATCACCAACCGTACGTCCTTGGGCGAGGGCAAAGGTATACGCCATCGCTCCGCCTATAATGATCGTATCCGCTTTTTCTAATAGCGCGTCGATAACCTGAATCTTATCTGAGACTTTGGCTCCTCCTAATATCACAATAAAAGGACGTTGCGGCTGACGTGTTTGTTCGCCCAAATAAGCCAACTCCTTTTCAACCAAGAGACCACATAGGTTCATCGAGCAATACGCCGCGATCCCAGCCGTCGAGGCATGCGCACGGTGTGCAGTTCCAAAAGCATCATTGACAAAAACATCCGCCAAGTCCGCCAATTGTCGCGCAAATGCTGGATCATTGTCGGTCTCTCCTTGATAGAAACGTACATTTTCCAGCAGCAAAACTTGCCCATCTTCGAGTGCATTAACCGCTTTTTTAGCGATTGGCCCGACACAATCGTCGACAAATTGTACGGATTGACCTAATTTATCAGAAAGCGCAACGGCAATGGGAGCCAAAGTAAAATTCAGATCCTTCTGCCCCTTAGGTCGGCCTAAATGACTGGCTAGTATCACCTTGGCTCCCTGCTGAATCAGTAATTTAATAGTGGGCAATGCGGCGACGATGCGTGAATCATCGCTAATACTTCCTGCCTTGAATGGCACATTAAAATCACAGCGTACAAAAACACGCTTACCGGAAATGGAAGCATCTTTAATCGATTTGATGGTTGGCATAATTTAAATACGAAAAATAGCAGATTAAGGCGGGGCAATCAGATGAAAAAGCCGTCCTATTCAATCACATACATGATGAATAGGACGGCTACATAGATAATTATCTAGTTAGAGCTTAAAGAAACTTACTGACTTTTTGAACAAGCTCCACGACACGATTCGAGTAACCCCACTCATTGTCGTACCAAGAAACAAGTTTGAAAAAGCGCTCATTCAAACCCATGCCGCTGCCGGCATCAAAAATTGAACTCAAGCTGTCATGAATAAAATCAGAAGAAACGACTTCATCCTCCGTGTACCCCAAGATCCCTTTCAATTCACCTTCGGAAGCCTTTTTCATGGCCGCACAAATTTCATCATAGCTAGTTTCTTTGACGGTCCGAACTGTCAAATCAACTGCAGATACTGTCGGTGTGGGTACCCGAAAAGACATGCCCGTTAGCTTACCTTTGACCTCAGGTAAGACCAGACCAACTGCCTTGGCCGCACCCGTTGTGGATGGAATAATGTTCAGCGCAGCGGTACGCCCGCCCTTCATATCTTTCGGAGAAGGTCCGTCGACTGTCTTTTGGGTCGCGGTGTAGCTGTGTACCGTCGTCATCAAGCCCTCTTCAATCCCAAAATTGTCGAGAACAACTTTCGTCATTGGCGCCAAGCAATTTGTTGTGCACGAGGCATTGGAGATAATGCTGTCCTCTGGAGTCAGCTCAGAATCATTGACACCCAATACAACCGTTTTAACAGCATCGCCCTTACCAGGTGCTGAAATGATGACCTTCTTAGCTCCTGCCTGCAAATGTCCAGCCGCCTTTTCGTCCTGCACAAATAAACCAGTCGACTCAATCACCAAGTCTACGCCTAATTCTTTCCAAGGTAAGGCAGCAGGGCCTTCTCGAACGGCGAGCGTTTTGATCTCATGACCATCAACTATTAGCGCATCGTCTCCCTTTGCTTCAACGGTACCGTTAAAACGGCCTTGTGTGGTATCGTACTTCAGTAGATATGCCAAATTAGACGCCGGCACCAAATCATTGATAGCGACCACTTCGATCTCTGAGCCCAATAATCCCTTCTCCACCAGCGAGCGGAAAACTAAGCGACCGATGCGGCCGAATCCATTAATTCCAATTTTTGTAGCCATAGAATATATTTTTTTAGGTAGGTTTTTGGTTGATATTTATACAACAGCGCCACTTGTAGAAGCAAAATTTCGCAATGCAAGAACTAATACGAATTTAATCTCTCGTTAAACTGGCTGGCCTTTTTTTAGTATAAATTTTAGACTTTTCAGCAAAATCAAACTTATGATCACATGTGAAAACTCCGTACGAGTGCGCTATTCTGAGACAGACCAAATGGGCATCGTTCACCACAGCCAATACCTCAACTGGCTCGAATGCGCGCGAATTGACTTACTGGATCAAATAGAGATGCCGTACACACATCTGGAAGCAGCAGGATGCTTCATGCCAGTCCTCAGCTTGCAGATAGAATATAAGCGCTCCGCCAAATTTGATGATCGCGTTACCACACGCGTCAGCCTACAAGAAATCCCGAGTGCCCGCATGGAACTACACTACGAAATCCGCAGCCGCAAGGAACTGCTGGCCACCGCAACATCTTGCCATGCCTTTACCAGCACAAAGGGAAACGCCATCCGGCCGCCCAAACAACTAATGACGGCCCTTAGAAAGCATTGGCTTGTTTAAGGGCACCTCTGAAAACCTACCAAGACCGAGACGAATACAATTTTGATTTTGAGCAAGGCGATTCTGTGCACAGGAGGGCTGGAAGCCCTTCGTGCGCAGATCAACACAGCTCAGAACCAAAAGTGTTTCGGCTTGAAAGACTTGCCGCTTGCTGTGCGCTGGCGGCGTTGCTCTCGCCTAGGCAGGGCTTCCAGCCCAACCGTTGGCGAGAGAGCCTTGCCTGCATCACAGCAAATCGGCAATCTCGGCACATGGGAGG
>Ga0213867_1000474_pt1 | contig 18068 bp, 17 predicted proteins | sample PICome_12_FD_160120 | JGI IMG/M metagenome (GOLD analysis project Ga0213867, IMG submission 160120) | Coastal seawater microbial communities near Pivers Island, North Carolina, United States - PICO540 | ecosystem: Environmental > Aquatic > Marine > Coastal | place: USA: North Carolina... | reverse complement strand
AATGGGTTTATCTGGATTTTTTTTAGTGGCCTTGGCGGCTACCTTAGCTGCAATCTCCGCAGACTTAAAATTCAATTCTTCTACCAAATCTTGCATTTGATAGTCTTCCATGGCTATAGTAGTCGAAGAAAAAGTATTGGTTTCTATAATATCTGCACCGGCATCTACATAGCTTTGGTGAATTGTTTCGATACAAGCTTCTTGGGTAATCGACAAGAGATCGTTATTTCCTTTCAATGCGCAGGGCCAATCGGAAAAGCGATTTCCTCTATAGTCCTCTTCTTCAAATCGGTACTGCTGAATCATAGTACCCATGGCACCATCTAAAACCAAAATTCGATGTTTTAATTGGCTCGTGATATCAGGCTTTTCTTCATTCATGCGTCTAGGGCTCTTGTCAAATCTTTCGCAATATCATCAATATGTTCCAAACCAACAGAAATTCAAATGATTAAAGTCATGAATATAGTACTGCTTTTCTTTTTAGTCTAGGTCTAAATAATTCGTTCTAAAATGGAAGACAGTTTTGGATATTCAATTAAAATGGCGTCGTGTCCGTGTATCGATTCAATTTCATAATAATACACCTCATTTTTTCGTCCTTTCAGTTCTTGATAATTCAAACGGCTTTGATGGGCCGTAAATAAGAGGTCAGAATCTACAGTTACAACGTGTATTTCTGATATGATAGAAGCGGCGACCTCAACAGCGGATAATTCTTCTGTACTTATATCGACCGTTGAGAGTAAATGATTCATGAGTTTATATGCAGCCAATTGAAATCGTTTTTCAAGGGCGCATCCGTGGTAGTTTAGCCAGTCTTCTACCATGAATGAATCTAAGCCTTGTGTTTTCTTATTTTGAAATTTGTGATTTAAACCCTCTGGACATCTGTAAAACGTCATTCCGTGTTGTCGCGCCAAATGCATCCCTCGCTCATCATCTTGCAATAAGTCATCTTGTATTTTACAAAGGGCTCTAAGCCAATCTGTAGCTTTAAAATCACATCCTACAGGGATAATTTTTTCAAAAAAGTGAGGTCTGATGGCTGCCATATGCCACAACAAAGCGCCACCTACTGAGCCACCAATACCACAATAAACCTCTTCTACACCTAGTGAATCTAATCCCTCAAAAAGAATATTTGCAATAGCGTTGAGATCGAAATCTTTATAATTATGAATTAAATTTTCAGGTTTCTGGTCAAAACCATTTCCTGGAAAATTAAAAGCGAGTACCGTAAATCTGGTGGTGTCTATAGGCTTGTCATCGCCAATAACCGACTTCCACCAACCATTCTCACCAGCCACTTCAGAGTTCCCTGTAAGTGCATGGTTCACCAAAACCACTGGCGCAGTTCCCAAAGCCTTTCCGAAAATGTGATACGAAAGATTTATTCGGGCCTCAACACCAGTGGCGGTTGTAAAAATGGTCGATACCAGTTCTTTTAATTCAGACATGTATTGAACTATTACACGGTTTCAAAGGTTTCTTGATCTATTAATTCAAATACCTCTCTTAAATCAGACTTGAGATCTTCAACACTCTCAAGACCCACGGATAAACGAATTAAATCCTTGGTAACTCCTGTACTTTCTTGCTGCTCATCGTTTAGCTGTTGATGGGTAGTACTGGCAGGATGAATGATCAGTGATTTTGTATCACCTATATTGGCAAGTAAGGAGAATATCTTGGTTTTATCTGCAATTAATTTTGCGGCTTCAAAGCCTCCTTTTACTCCAAATGTGAGAATTCCACTTTGACCCTCAGGAAGGTATTTATCAGCTAAATCCTTATAGGCGCTTGTTTCTAAACCTGGGTAATTTACCCAGTTCACCTGTGGCTGTTGTTCTAACCATTGGGCCAGTTCTAATGCATTTTCACTGTGTTTTTTGATTCTCAACTCAAGTGTTTCTAGACCTTGAATAATTTGAAAAGCGTTAAATGGACTCAAAGCCCCTCCGTAATCTCTCAGACCTTCAATTCTCACCTTGGCGATAAAGGCGGCAGCCTCAAGCGCTTCGCTGTATACCAAACCGTGATAACCTGGAGAAGGCTCTGTAAATTCAGGGAATTTTCCATTAGCCCAATCAAAGGTTCCCGCATCTATAATTATTCCTCCTAAGGCTGTTCCATTTCCATTGATGTATTTCGTTAAGGAGTGGATTACAATGTTAGCGCCGTGCGCTATGGGATTGAGCAAATAAGGGGTGGCCACAGTGTTATCGACTATTAAAGGAACTTTGTTAACTTTTGCTTGGCTGGATATCGCTTCGATATCTAGTACATCTAATTTGGGGTTCCCCAGAGATTCAATAAAAAAGGCTCTCGTATTTTCTTGAGTTGCACGCGTAAAGTTTTCGGCATCTGAAGGGTCTACAAAAGTGGTGGTAATTCCATGTCTTGGAAGGGTCACACTCAACAGGTTATAAGTTCCTCCGTATAAACTGTTTGAGGCTACTATATGATCACCGGTTTTTAGGAGCGTCAAAAGGCTTGTTGCGATGGCAGAAGTTCCTGAGGCAGTCGCGACAGCCGCTATTCCTCCTTCTAAGGCGGCAAGTCGCTGCTCTAAAATATCATTCGTAGGATTGTTAATTCTCGAATAAATATTACCCGTTTCTGCAAGTGCAAAGAGGTTGGCGGCGTGATCTGAATCGTTAAAGACGTAAGCCGTAGATTGGTAAATAGGAACAGCTCTAGTTCCTGCGTTTTGTGCGACGTCATGCCCTGCATGTAGCGCTTTAGTTGAAAAATCTTGTTTAGACATTTTTTAAATTTTTGAGTTAATACAATTAATTCAAAAGTCAAATAAGCTTCTTTCGAAAGCATACCTCGTAAAAAAATGTTATGAAGAAAAAGACCATAGCTGAAAGCTATTGTCATTGGTTATCTATCTGATTATGTGTAAACGAATCAGTAGAATTTAGCACCTTCTTAACGAATTAAGGGTTGCTAAGGCGTCATAGGGTCTAATCCCTCGACCTTTCTTGATAACAATTTCAGTAAGTTTTTGAACTTTATGAGCACAAATCTTTTGAAAAAAAAATTAATAAACCAAATCTTTAAGACTTAATTTTTTTGTTTTCGATAAAGTGAGCTCAAAATCAACTCATTATTATCCGAAATAAATCATACTTGATCCTCTTTGATCGAACTTATTTTTTGAAAAGAAGCTAGCATACCTTTAATCAAAGCAGAGCTCAAGCCTTTGTACTCCATCTCATTTAGACCTTCAATAGTACATCCCATCGGTGTGGTAACACGATCAATTTCTCTTTCAGGATGATGACCATTTGAAATCAAGAGTTGAGCCGCTCCTTCGCAGGTATACATTGATAACTCTTGTGCTTCTTCGGCATCGAATCCCAATTGAATTGCCGCTTGTGTACTGGCTCTTATAAGCCGCATCCAAAATGCAATACCACTGGCACAAATTACTGTGGCTGCCTGCATTTGCTTTTCAGGAATGATAAGGGTGTGACCCAGGCCTTCAAAAATGGCCTCAGCTACTGGAATTCGTTTTTCACCTTTTGCATTTGTGCAAAGGCAGGTAATTGATTTTCCCACTGAAATAGCGGTATTTGGCATAGCGCGTATTACAGTATGCCCACTGCCTATTACGCCTTCAATTTTTGAAATGGCAAATCCTGTGATTGTTGAAATTAGGATATGTCGTTCGGTAAATAAAGAGGCGCATTCTCTTAATACCTCTTCAAAGGCAGCGGGTTGTAATGCAAAAATTATAATGTCTGCGCTTTGCACGGCACTTTGGTTGTCCGAAGTCAGTACAACATTTTTATAAGATTCAAAATGGGCTAAGCCCTGCAAATTTCTTCTGGTTAAGGTCAACTCAGTGATTAAATTATTTTCTATAAGTCCTTTTGCTATGGACTTACCTAGATTACCTGTTCCTACAATTGTGATTTTCATTTTCGATGGTGTTAAGGTTGATGTTTGGTTGATAATTGGAGTCTTTCTGCAAGTAGTGACCAATGTCTTTTAATCTTGTATCTCCTTTTATTGTTGGGATCATAAAGTAGACCTGTACACAAACACATTTTTTGATTTGTGCGATTGAGTACGTCGTAATTTTTACACGATTGACAACCTTTCCAAAAGCTTTGATCTGTTGTCAATTCTGAAAAAGGAACTGGCATATACCCTAATTCTGTATTCATTTTCATCACTGCAGGACCGGTGGTGATGCTGAATAATTTGGCTTTAGAATATTTGGCTCTCGAGTGTTTAAAGATTTTTCTCTTGATACGCTTGGCAATGCCTTTACCCCTGTAATTGGGATGAACAATCAATCCCGAATTGGCAATAAATTTTTGATGACTCCAAGATTCTATATAACTAAAGCCGACAAAATTAGATCCATCAAGGGCAATAACAGCATCACCCTTAATCATTTTAGAGATGATGTATTTTGGAGTTCTTTTAGCAATTCCAGTGCCTCTTTGTTTGGCAGATTCCGCAATTGTATCGCATATAATACGTGCATAAACGCAGTGCGAAGCATTCGCAACTTCGATAATCATGAGATTGTTTTTTTAAGTAAATAATTGTGTTAAATGTGCTGAAAATGAGGAACAGGACTCACCTTAAATTCCTATAGATTTACACACCCCAAGGGATTGGGCAGGGCGCAAAACAAAGTCGCATTGAACGCATGAGAAGAAGCGCTCAACTTTAGAAAATTCGTTGTATTTCTTTCTTTGTTTTTCATTTACTTATTGCTGTAAAGCCAAAGACTTTCTTTTAAAAAAGAAGTGCGGATGAAGGGAGTCGAACCCCCACGCCTCGCGGCACTAGATCCTAAGTCTAGCGTGTCTACCAATTCCACCACATCCGCAAAATGCTTGAAGCGACTGCAAATATAGACGATTTTTTCAATCTGAAAACAAAGTTATTTGAAGATTAAAAAAAAAGAAAAATGAAGAGATTTATTTTATTTTTATACGATGGAAAGCATAGAATCTTACTTAGAAAAAAACAAGGATCGATTTGTTCAAGAATTAATTGATCTTCTAAAAATACCTTCGATAAGTGCAGACCCTGCCTACAAAAATGATGTAGCCAAGGCCTCTTCACTGGTAGAATCTTATTTAAAAGCCGCGGGCTGCGATACCACAGCCATTTACCAAACTCCAGGACATCCAATTGTCTATGGTGAAAAGCTGGTCAACCCAGATTACCCTACTGTTTTGGTTTATGGACATTACGATGTTCAGCCTCCAGACCCGCTTGATCTCTGGACCTCTCCGCCTTTTGAACCTGTGGTTAAAAAAACCGATAAGCATCCTGACGGAGCTATTTTTGCCAGAGGAGCCTGTGATGACAAGGGGCAATTTTTTATGCATGTAAAAGCCTTTGAATATATGGTCGCTACAAATTCTTTGAATTGTAACGTGAAATTCATGATTGAAGGCGAAGAAGAAGTAGGTAGTGACTCTTTGGCTGATTTTCTAAATGCCCATAAAGACTTACTTGCAAACGATGTCATTTTAATTTCTGATACTGGAATGATTTCTCGAGACACCCCATCTATAACTACTGGTTTGAGAGGGCTAAGTTATGTGGAAGTAGAAGTCACTGGACCCAACAGAGATTTACATTCAGGAATTTACGGAGGAGCTGTTCACAATCCAATCAACGCCCTCTGTGAAATGATTAGTAGTCTAAAAAATAAAGACAATCAGATCACCATTCCCGGTTTCTACGACAAAGTCGAAGAGCTCAGTGATGAAGAGCGAAAAGAAATGGCTAAAGCTCCATTTGACTTAGAAGAATACAAATCTCATTTAGATATTGACGATGTTTACGGAGAGCAAGGATATTCGACCAATGAGCGCAATGCTATTCGACCAACTTTAGATGTCAATGGAATCTGGGGCGGATATACAGGTGAAGGTGCTAAAACCGTAATAGCGAGTAAGGCCTACGCTAAAATTTCTATGCGTTTGGTACCGCATCAAGATTCAGATGAGATAACTGATTTATTTCAAAAGCACTTTGAGGCCATTGCCCCAAAAGGAATTCGTGTAAAAGTCACTCCGCATCACGGAGGAACACCCTATGTTACACCTATCGATAGTATAGGTTATCAAGCTGCCTCAATGGCTATGGAAAAGAGTTTTGGAAAAAAACCTGTTCCTCAGCGCACTGGAGGTAGTATTCCCATTGTTGCACTTTTTGAAAATGTCTTGAATAGCAAGTCGATTTTGATGGGATTCGGGTTTGACTCAGACGCGATACACTCACCAAATGAACACTTTGGGTTGTGGAATTACTTCAAGGGAATCCAAACAATTCCTCATTTTTACACGAACTACAAAGACTTATACGAAAAGGCGTCGAACTAGTTGCGAAAGAGTTCGCAATTGGTCCAATAATTGAACATGGCAGAAACCAGGGTGGAATAGTCCTCGTATCGAAGAGGTTTAACCAGGTATCCCGAAATACCTAAGCGGTAGGCACTATGTATGTCTTCCTTGTGATTCGAGGTCGTGAGAACTACCACGGGAACATATTTCCACTTGTCGTTTTTTCTCAGTTCCGTTAGAAACTCTAAGCCATTCATTCGAGGCATATTTAAGTCTAAAACTATGAGATTGATTTCTTCAACAGTGTCGAGAATTTCCAAAGCCTGTTCTCCATTTTCAGCAGATGTAATTTCCAAATTCATATCTAATTTGGACGTCACTCTTTGCAACTTCATCTGTTCTATCTTGTCATCTTCTATGAGTAATACTTTCAAAACTGTTGAATTAGTAGTGTATTAACGGCAAATATAGTCAAGTATTGTTTAAGAATTTGATGATTGTAATTCAATCAAAAACAAATCACTCGCTAATCCATCTACAAGAAATTTTCCCTTAGAAGACACGCTTAATGTTTTCTTTTTATCATCATAAAAAAGAAATCCCTCATCTACATGGTTTTGAGCCATCTTTTGAAGGTAATCGTTGTAATGCTGACCAAATCGAGTAGAAATCTGATCTAATGAAATTCCCCAATTCGTTCGAAGTGCAGTCATTACATACTCGTTATACTTATCACGCAGGCTGAGCTGCTCTCGCTCAATGGGAAGTATGCCCTGATTTATCGCGTTGATGTATTTATGGTTGTTCCTACTATTCCAAGAGCGTATTTCTCCATCAAAAGAATGAGCTGAAGGGCCAATACCCAAATAGGAGGCTCCGGTCCAATACGCGGTATTGTTTACCGAATAAAATCCTGGTTTTGCAAAGTTAGAGGTTTCATAATGCTCGTAGCCTTCAACGCTTAAACATTCAATTAACTCAAAAAAATCAGCTTGGGCTTGGGCGTCACTAACTGCTGGAATGATTTCTTTGGCAATAAATCGATCAAGCGCTGTGTTGGGCTCAACAGTCAGTGCATAGGCTGAAATATGTGGGATTTTGCGATCAGTAATTGTGGTAATATTTTGTTTCCATTCTGCATCGCTTTGGTTTGGAATTCCATAAATCAAATCCACAGAGATATTTTCAAAATAGCCCATGGCCAAATCGAGTGATTCCAGGGCTTGTTTTCCTGAGTGAATTCTATTCATCAATTTTAGGTCCTTGTCAAAAAACGATTGAATTCCGATACTCAAACGGTTTATTCCGAGTGCTTTCCAATCGTTGAGCTTAGTCGCCGTGATGTCTTCAGGATTGCACTCCAAGGTAATCTCTTGTAAAACTTCAATGCCAAAGTGATTTTTTATGGCTTCAATTACTTGTTGCAATTGCTCTACAGCTAAAATCGAAGGAGTTCCGCCTCCAAAATAGATGGTTTTCAATGGATGAGGGAGCTCGTTTTTTCGCATTTCAATTTCCAAGCACATGGCTTCGAGCATTTGTGCGCTTGATTTCAATTGGGTTGAAAAATGAAAATTACAGTAATGACAAGCCTGACTGCAATAAGGAATGTGAATGTATACTCCAGCCATGGCTTTTGCTCTACTTGATTCGGTCTTGATTTTGGCTTACAAATGATTTCCAAGATCCATAAGAAGGCTTGGAGTGATCTTTAGGCCCGTTGTAAAAATGACATACAGCAGCTGCCAATCCATCTGTGGCGTCTAAATTCTTTGGTAGGCTCTTCAAATTGAGCATAGACTGTAGCATTTTGGCCACTTGCTCTTTCGAGGCATTTCCATTTCCGGTAATGGCCATTTTAATTTTCTTAGGCAGGTATTCGGTTACTGGAATTTCCCGGGATAAGGCCGCAGCCATAGCGACTCCTTGTGCCCTACCCAATTTTAACATCGACTGCACATTAGATCCAAAAAATGGAGCTTCAATCGCCATTTCATCGGGTTTATAGGTCTCAATTAACTCTACTGTTCTCTCGAAAATTAACTTGAGTTTTATGTAGGGATCTTTGTATTTGGAGAGCAGAAGTTCATTCATCTGAATAAACCGCATTTCTTTTCTTTTTCCTTCAACAGCAATTAAACCAAACCCCATAATGGTCGTTCCCGGATCCACCCCTAAAATGATGCGGTCTGTTTCGGAGTTTTTGGTCATTTGAGTGTTGATCATTTTGTTTTAAAATCTATTTGCATACTGCATCTGACTGAAACCTGCTTACCTGATTTCATCGCAGGCTGCACCGTAATCGTTTCACTGAAAAGATTGCGCAAATCTACCTCAACTTGAGGAAGCTCTTGAAGTAAATAATCTGAAGCGCTGATGTCTAACAAATTGACAAAGCCAAAATGGGTAACCTCAAACAACAACTCCGCGCGCTCATCGATATCTTTATCTACTGTATAATTCAACTCTTCTATAAGGCGCTGGCACTTTGCGCTAAAGGCCTGCTGAAAACAGGCTAATCGCTTTGATTTTTCTGCTACAGGATCACAATCTCCAAAATTGGGATAGTAATCGACATCATTCCAGTTGACCTGACTCAAACCTTCATTGACTAGAATCGTTCTTCGTTCTTCTGTCTCAGTGAATTGACATGAAGTCATACCTAATAACACCCCTATAACACTAAGTATAAGTCTCATTTATGCGCTTTGTAACTCAGTCTAAAGTACAACATTTTACCTGGAATTCAGAAGAACTACTTTGGTCGAATAGACGTCTTTTAATTTTTACCTACATTCGTTTGAACAATCAAAAGCACCAATGGATATTTTATTACTATTTCTGGGTTTTCTCTTTGTAGTCCTCGGGATTTTAGGCAGTTTTTTACCTGTAATTCCAGGGCCTCCTTTGAGCTGGCTCGGACTCCTTTTACTGTATTTAACCGACGGTATTGAAAATGATTGGTGGTTTTTGGGAATCACCCTCGTTGTAGCTATTGCCGTTCTGGTTTTAGATTATGCCATTCCCGCTATAGGAACCAAAAAATTTGGTGGCTCCAAAGGCGGAGTTATCGGTAGTATTATAGGATTAATTGTAGCCGTGGCCTTTCCGATTATTGGAATTTTTGGTATTGTAATCTGGCCCTTTATCGGAGCATTGACAGGAGAAATTATTGCAGGAACAAAAAAGAACAAAGCCTTCAAAGCAGCCATTGGTTCGTTTATCGGATTCTTGACCGGCACCTTTTTAAAGTTTGCACTTTCTATCACTTACCTGGTACTTTTCATCTCTAAAGCAGCAGAGTATAAGCGTGAACTCTTCGGCCCTGTAAACGAGTGGTTTAAATCGCTTTTTTAGCCCTTTTGTATTAAATCCATTCTACTTTAGACTTCCACGATTCCCGCTCGAACTCAGGAGGTTCTTCGTCGTAGTAACCCATATAAAGAAATCCCAAACACCGCTGATCTTCAGCCAACTCAAAAAAGTTATGGGCCTGTGAAATGAGTTTAGGAGAAGACCAATAGGTTCCAATATTTTTCTCTGTACAGAGTAGCCACATGTTTTGAACCGCCATAGCAACGGCAGCTATTTCTTCCCACTCAGGCAGTAAATCTTCATTGCGTTGCATGCAAATGGCGATAACTGCACTTGATTTTTGAGGATTAGTCCTCATTTTTTGAAAAACGTTTTCTTTAAAGTTGGCCGTAGTAGCCTTGTAGGTTTCTGCCAGAAAATTCCCAAGTTCATTTCTGGATTTTTCGCTGTGCATCACTTTGAACAACCAAGGCTGCGTCTTTTTATGTGTTGGAGCCCAATTAGCCACTTGCAAAACTTCCTCGAGTTCTGCTATGGGAATTGGCTTTTGATTGAATCTTGGCGGATGTATGCTTCTGCGTTTTCGGATGAGTTCTGACAACATGACTTACTGTTTTTTTAGGGTCCATAAAAAAAGCCTCCCCTTAGGAAAGCCTTTCACTGATTCATGTCGATTCAATCGACACTATTGAGAATTTTCATTCTCAATCAACACAACGAGGTAAAGGTAATGAGAAAACTTTAATAAATGTTGATTTCTTTTATTGGAATTATTCCATTTTAATTGGAAATATTCCATAATTTTAATCCTGCTAAAAACTTAAAAATTGGAAAAAAACATCATTCATCTCGATTTAGACAGCTTCTTTGTATCTGTCGAAAGACTTTTAGATCGTTCCTTAAAAAATAAACCTTTACTCGTTGGAGGCTTGAGTGAGCGCGGGGTTGTAGCTGCTTGTAGTTACGAGACTAGAGTGTTTGGGATATACTCAGGAATGCCGATGAAAATCGCTCGGCAACGATGCCCTGAGGCTATTGTTATACGAGGCAATTCGGCAAATTACAGCAAGCAATCAGAGCTTATTACCGAAATCATCAAATCTGAAGTACCGCTCTTTGAAAAGTCAAGCATTGACGAGTTTTATGCCGATTTGAGCGGAATGGATCGTTTTTTTGGCTGTTACAAATTTGCTTCAGAACTCAGAAAAAAAATCATACGAGAGAGTGGTCTTCCGATTTCTTTTGGGTTGTCTGTGAACAAACTCGTCTCTAAAGTGGCCACTGGAGAAGCTAAACCCAACAATCAACTCAAAATCGACAAGGGATTTGAAAAGCCCTTTTTGGCGCCTTTACCCATACACAAAATCCCAATGGTCGGAGAGAAAACCAATCAAAAATTAAGAACATTAGGTATTCGAAAGGTTGCTGATGTTCAGCAGATGCCTCTTGATGTCGTACAGAAGGTCTTTGGAAAGATGGGTGACCAGCTTTGGAAGCGTGCAAATGGCATTGACAACAGTCCTATTGTTGTTTTTAATGAACGAAAATCGATATCTAACGAACGGACCTTTGAGAACGACACCATAGATGTTGCGAAACTAAAAACAATCCTCACCGCAATGACTGAAAATTTAGCCTATCAACTCAGAAGAGGAAAAAAACTAACCGCCTGTGTGAGTGTAAAAATCAGGTATTCTGACTTCAATACCTATTCAAAACAAATGCGGATTCCTTATACCAATACAGATCATCAGTTAATTCCAAAAGTTCTTGAGCTTTATGAAAAACTCTATCAAAGAAGATTATTAGTTCGACTTATAGGAGTTCGGTTTAGTCATTTGGTAAATGGCAACTACCAAATCAATCTCTTTGAAGACAGCGAAAACACAATAGCCCTTTACAATGCTATAGACCGAATGAGAGGTCGATACGGAGATCGAAGTGTAGTGAGGGCATCTGGTTTAGGCGCTAAAACTATTGGACGAATGAAGAATCCTTTCAACGGAGAACCTCCTACCCTATTAGCACATCGCAAGCAATAATCACTCATGTACCTGAATTGTCACAGCTATTACAGCCTTCGTTATGGCGCTATGTCTGAAGCTGATCTTTTGGAATATGCGCAGTGCATGCAAGTTCAGTCTATTGCACTCACAGACATCAACAACACTTCTGCCTGTTTAAATTTCATCAGAAAAGCCAAGACTTATGACATTAAACCTTTGGTGGGTATTGATATTCGAAATGATATGCAGTCTTGTTTTGTTGTAATTGCCAAAAACAATGACGGGTTTAGAGAGATGAATGATTATCTCTCTACACACTTGACACAAAAGAAAAGATTTGAATTGAGGGCTCCTTCTTTTGAGAATTGCTTTGTAATCTATCCCTTCGAACAGGCGCTGTACCACGAGATTGACGACTTAGCCAAAAACGAATTTATCGGCATTTCGCTCGCAGAGGCTCAAAAAGTTGGCTTTAGCAAATTCAGTAAACAGCCTGATCGACTTGTGATTTTACAAACCGTAAGCTTTAGAGACAAAAAAGACTTTAATAAGCATCGCTTGTTAAGGGCCATAGCACTCAACACCCTTTTGAGCAAGCTTCCCGAAGAACAGCAGGCCGCTCTGAGTGATCAGATGTATGCTATTGAAGAATTGCATGCGCGTTTTGAACATCTTCCCCATTTGATTCAAAATACAACCCAACTTATAGCAGCCTGTGAGGTTGATTTTGATTTTTCAGAACAGCGAAAATCACTGAATCTACAAACCTACACGGGCTCTATTCAAAAAGACAGAGCCTTACTTCGAAAACTCAGTCAAGAAGGCATTAAGTACCGCTATCAAAACCTAAACACTCAACTCAAGCAACGCATAGAAAAAGAACTGGAATTGATTGAAAAAAAAGAATTTGTCTCTTATTTTCTTATCAATTACGACATTGTCAATTATGCCCGACAAAGAGGGTTTCACTATGTTGGTAGAGGAAGCGGAGCTAACAGTGTCATCGCATATCTACTGCGAATTACAGATGTGGATCCGGTCGAACTAGACCTGTATTTTGAACGTTTTATCAATCTCTACAGAGCGACTCCACCTGATTTTGATATCGATTTTTCTTGGAGAGACCGAGACCAAATCATCGACTACATACACAAAAGATTTGCCAATGTATGCTTATTAGGAACCTATGTAACCTTTAAGCAAAGAGCAATCTTAAGAGAGCTCGGTAAGGTGTTTGGTTTACCTAAGGATGAAATCGACCATTTGGTCCGAGGGCTCAAACCCAGCTACGCCAGGGCCTCTCAACAAAGAGATCAGATACATCATCTCATTTTTAAATATGCCCAAGAACTCGAAGGTATTCCCAATTATTTAAGTGTCCATGCAGGTGGAATTTTGATCAGTCAAAAACCCATACAGTATTACACTGCTGTATTTCTGCCACCAAAAGGATACCCAACTACTCAATTTGACATGCATATTGCAGAAGACGTAGGGCTTTACAAATTTGATATTTTGGCGCAGCGAGGAATCAGCAAGATTAAAGATGCTGTTGAAATCATCAAATACAATCAGGCAGACCGCTATCCCCAAATTGACATACACGACATTAAAAAATTCAAACAAGACGTCAAGATCAATGCCCTGATTAAGAGTGCTCAGTGTATGGGATGCTTTTATGTAGAATCTCCAGCCATGCGTATGCTACTCAAAAAACTAGAGGTCGACCACTATCTCGGATTGGTGGCAGCAAGTTCAATCATAAGACCGGGAGTGTCGAAAAGCGGTATGATGAGAGAATACATCATGAGACATCGAAACCCCAGTAGGGCTAAAGAAAAAGCACATGAGGTTCTATTGGCCATTATGCCCGAAACTTATGGAGTAATGGTTTATCAGGAGGATGTCATCAAAGTTGCCCACCTATTTGCAGGTCTAGATTTAGGTCAGGCCGATGTACTGCGAAGAGGTATGAGTGGAAAGTACCGTTCGAGATCTGAATTTGAGCGCGTTAAACATCAATTTTTTAAAAACTGCAAAGAAAAAGCTTACGCTGACCAACTCGTTCAGGAAATCTGGTTTCAAATCGAAAGCTTTGCTGGTTATGCCTTCGCTAAGGGACATTCTGCTTCTTATGCTGTTGAGAGTTATCAGAGTTTATTTTTGAAAACTTATTTTCCACTAGAGTACATGGTGGCCGTACTCAATAATGGAGGTGGATTTTACAAAGCTGAGTTTTACATTCACGAAGCGAGGATGCTTGGCGCACAAATAGAAGCCCCTTGTGTCAACCATAGCTTTAGCTTAAATCGAATCGAAGGAAAGACTATTTATTTAGGGTTCATGTACGTGAAAGAACTCGAAGAGAAAGTCGTACAAAAAATCGTTGAAGCCAGAGAAAAAGACGGGCTGTTTAGCTCACTCGAAAATTTTATCGATCGCGTTGCGCTTAGCGTAGAGCAACTCAGCCTAATAATTCGTGTCGGTGCATTTCGATTTACGGCATACAGCAAACATCAACTGCTTTGGAAAGCACACCTCTTAACTTCAAAATCTACACTATCAGAAACTCCCAAGCTGTTTAATACGCAAGAAAATCAATATCAAATTCCTGTACTGAACTCCACCAATGTTGAACAGGCCTTCGAAGAACTCGAACTCTTAGGTTTTAGCTTAGAAACCCCTTTTGAGTTACTAAAAAATCCCGTAAAACACCAAGTCTTCGAGCGAAATTTCAAAGCGCTTTTAGGAGAAGAAATCTGTATTTACGGTTATTTGGTCACTGTAAAACCCACTAAGACTCAACACGGAAAACTAATGCAATTCGCTACTTTTTTAGATCGAGAAGGAAAAGTGTTTGACGCGGTTGCTTTTCCATCAGTCGCACAGAAAGGTTTTTTTAGAGGCTTAGGCATCTATAAATGTAAGGCTGTGGTGGTTGAAGAGTTTGGCTACTACAGTTTAAACTTGATCAGTGCCGAGAAACTACCCATGTTGGATGACCCGAGATACAGTGAAAACACCCGCATCAAAAAAGCGCAATCCAATCTTATTTAAAGGCGTTGATACCTGTAATATCCAGACCGGTAATCAGCAGATGAATGTCATGAGTTCCTTCGTAGGTGACCACACTTTCAAGGTTCATCATATGACGCATAATGCTGTAGTCTCCAGTAATTCCCATTCCACCCAAAATCTGTCTAGAGTTTCGAGCAATGTTTAAAGCCATCTCTACATTATTACGTTTGGCCATAGAAATTTGAGCAGAAGATGCTTTTCCTTCATTTTTAAGTTGACCTAAACGAAAAGCCAAAAGTTGTGCTTTTGTGATTTCAGTCACCATTTCGGCTAACTTTTTTTGTTGAAGTTGAAATCCAGCTATTGGTTTTCCAAATTGCTCTCTTTCTTTGGCGTATCTCAAGGCGGTTTCATAACAATCCATCGCCGCGCCAATGGCTCCCCAAGCAATTCCATATCGCGCAGAATCTAAACAACTCAAAGGCGCACCAAGTCCTGTTCTACCTGGCAAAATATTGGCTTTAGGAACTTTTACTTTATCGAAAATGAGCTCTCCTGTTGAAGATGCTCTCAAAGACCATTTATTGTGTGTTTCAGGAGTGGTGAAACCTTCCATTCCACGCTCGACAATCACACCGTGAATTCTGCCCTCTTCATTCTTGGCCCATACCACAGCAATATCCGCAAAAGGCGCATTCGAAATCCAAAGTTTCGCGCCACTCAATTCTACATGATCACCTTTGTCGATAAACTTCGATTCCATTCCAGATGGATTCGAACCGTGATTTGGTTCGGTCAATCCAAAACATCCCATCAGCTCTCCTGTCGCAAGTTTTGGTAAAAACTTCTGTTTTTGTTCTTCAGAACCATAAGCGTGAATTGGGAACATCACGAGTGAAGACTGTACAGAGGCAGTTGAGCGCACCCCGCTATCTCCACGTTCAATTTCTTGCATGATTAATCCATAGGATATGTGATCTAGACCTGCACCTCCATAGGCTTCAGGAATATAAGGTCCGAAGGCTCCTATTTCTGCTAAGCCGTTTAAAAGCTGAGATGGAAACTCAGCGCGTTGTGCGTACTCATTAATAATGGGGCTCACATCTCTTTTTACCCAAGAACGAGCGGCGTCTCTAACAAGTAAATGTTCTTCTGAAAATAAATCGTCGAGTTGATAGTAATCAACACCTTCAAACAAATCCGTCTTCATATCATCTATGTTTGTATCAAAAATACGATTCCTAAGTTTATAATTTTAAATAAAATGGCTGAACCAAGTCATAATACGCTTTGGTGTATTGATGACGTGCCACTTCAATAATGAGCTCTTCTTCTTTAATTACTTCACTTTTTTCTCGACTTAGACTCATTAAAACCCGTTTAACTGGGGCGTCTTTATGACCCTTGACTAGACAATATCGATTTAAAAACAAGCTATTGTCTTGCGCCAATTTTCGAGCTTTATCAAAGGATTCAAAGGGTAAAATCAAATTTGCAACTCCCTTGTCACTCAGCAATGAAGCTATTCGTTCAAAGAGAATCGGCCAAGACATATAAGAGGCTAAACGCGCCATATTCCGTTCTCTTTTAGAACTCACGGGCCCTCCCTCAAAATAAGGAGGATTACACAATATGCAATCAAAATTCCTAGTGCCCAGTGTTTTGGTTTCTGCAGTAATATCCCACTCTTTAGCTGTGAGGCATGAAGACCAAGAACTGTTTTTGAAGTTTTCAGTTGCGGTTTTGACTGCACTTCTATCGATGTCTACACCCAAAATATGTGCTGAACCTGAGGTGCGCTGAGCAGCTTGTAAACTGAGTACACCCGTGCCCGTACCAATATCTAAGATATTTTTAGTCCTTTCTGGAATTTCAGCCCATGCCCCTAAAAGAACTCCGTCTGTTCCTATTTTCATGGCCACCTCCTCTTGCTCAATCGCAAAAGCTTTAAACCTAAATATCGAACTAGGCATTGAGGTATAAATCGAGCAAACCCTCTGGTAAGTTTAGATGAATTTCTTTGGCCTTTTTGTCTACTTTCAAAATAAATTCATCCACTAAAGGAACCAGAACAGAAACCCCATTGTGATCTGCCACGAACAAGTGTTGAGCAGTGGAATCATTCACGGATTTGACAATTCCGATATGTTGGTTGTTTTGGTCTATTAAAGAAAAACCTATGACTTCGTGATAATAAAACTGATCTTCTTTTAGCGCTTTAAGTGCAGTGAGCGGCAAATACAATTCGCTTCCAATTAGATTTGAAGCATCGGTTTCAGTTTCAATTCCTTGAAGGCGAACGCGCAGCATGTTTTTATGCCAACTGCGTTCTAAAATAAAATATGGAACCAGATTTGCGCCTATAGCAACAAATACAGATTCCATATTCTCATATTCTTCGGGTTCGTCAGTGTCTAATTTGAATAAGAGTTCACCCTTAAAACTGTACTTAGAAGCGATGTATCCCAATAAGAAACAGGCTTCTTTTTTCATTACAATTTATTCTGCTGGAGCATCTTTTGGCTCTTCATCAGAAGCCTCCTCTGCTGGAGTTTCTTCAGTAGCAGCTTCCTCTGCTGGAGCTTCTTCAACAGCCGTTTCTTCTGCTGGAGCTTCTTCTGACGATGCCTCAACTGCAGCTTCTTCCTCAGCAGCTTCTTCTTCAACTGGCTCAGGAGCATTTGCAGCAGCGATTTCAGCCGCTCTTTTCTCACTCACTTCTTTTTCAGCCTCAAGTGCCTTAGCACGCTGCTCATCAGAAGCTTTGTTTATTTCATCAATTTTAGATTGATTACTCTTTTCTTTCTCGCTCAACCAAGCTTGAAAACGCTCTTCCACTTGTTCTTCAGTCAAAGCGCCTTTGGCAACACCCTTTACTAGGTGCAATTTTAGCATTGCTCCTTTTGAAGATAATAAGTGACGAGCCGTATTTGTAGGTTCAGCACCGTTCTGCATCCATTGAACAGATCGATCAACATCTAACTCTACTGTAGCAGGGTCAGTGTTTGGGTTGTAAATTCCTAATTTTTCTAAAAATTTACCATCTCTCTTTGCTCTTGAATCTGCAGCGACGATCCAATAAAATGGTTTACCTTTTTTTCCGTGTCTTTGTAGACGAATACGTACTGGCATATCACATTAATTTGCGAGGTTCTAAACCTCAGGTTATTAATACATTGTTTAAAAGTCGTGCAAAGATACTGCAATTTATGAGTTGTACAAATGCTTTTCGTTTGTACATTTAGCCTCTTAGCTAATTTTTTTATGTTCCTCGTATTCGATACCGAAACAACAGGTTTACCTAAAAGCTATCGGGCTCCCATTACCGATGTGGACAACTGGCCACGGGCAGTTCAAATTGCCTGGCAATTGCACGATACCGATGGTTCTTTAGTAGAGC
>Ga0213867_1000472_pt1 | contig 18086 bp, 15 predicted proteins | sample PICome_12_FD_160120 | JGI IMG/M metagenome (GOLD analysis project Ga0213867, IMG submission 160120) | Coastal seawater microbial communities near Pivers Island, North Carolina, United States - PICO540 | ecosystem: Environmental > Aquatic > Marine > Coastal | place: USA: North Carolina... | reverse complement strand
GGGCTTCAGTTAGAATCAACGAATTCTTCGATACATACAACGACAGAGTTTCTTCCTGAATCCGTCCGAAAAGCGTGTCAGTTGTACCGATGTGCTGCTCGATTACATTCACAAAATAGTCGGAAGGCAATACCGCTCGCTGTACTTGAATTCGTATCTGCGCTGCTTCCTCCCCTCGAAGCATCTATATCCTCAAAAACAATACATAAATTCTTATTCGAAAATGTGGAGGTAGGTTTATATGGATTTAAGGTTGTTACTCTTAAGCTTATATTTTGTATCAAAATGACGTAGGAGAAGTATAACTTTTTTGATAAAAATGGATCTTTAAAAGTCCCTAATGTTCCTCCTTGGATGTTGAAAGAGGGTTCGCCAGAAATCATTGATTGCAGTTCAAATAAAGACGAAAGTTATTTTGTGCGGAGAGCTCTCAGCCATCATTTGGCTAGTGGTCCACTTCCTGTCCCATTGAGAGAAGTAAATAATTCAAACAAGGAAAATGATGAATTGATTAATGAACGCAGCAAAGAAGTCCATTTTGAAAATGCACTGCGTCATAAATTTCAAGCAATAATTCTCGAACTTCGCTTCAATCCGACTAAATTTGAGAGTTGGCTTCGTGCTGGACAATGTCTTGCGTCTAAAGTTGATATGATCTCCGATAGAATACAATATGCGAACGACCCATATATATGTCAACTTTTCTTGTTAGAACCAAATAAAGAAACTTTTCACTCAACTCTTCATTCTTACAAGGAAATAAAGGCTATGCACGAGTCTGATGATTCAGAACCAATATTTGGGGATAACTCAATAAGTGATCTTGAGCCGTTTATTCTACATAACTGGTCATCCTTTACATCATTACACGAATGCGCTCGATGTATTCGATCCATGATCGATCCTATTCAAAACAAAAAATCAATTATCGATGACTTAGACGAACTTTACTCTAATAAAAGGTTTGCGGATTGGCAACAAGGTTGGGGTGGTATTTTCATTTCGGCGCTAATGAGAGTTTCAAAGCGTTGTTTTGCTATGGCACTATATTTGGCTGATATGGCCTTAGATACTGACAATGATATAGATGCAGATGTTTTGTCTGAAATGGCTGAGATTATTGGGACTGCTATTTATTCTCGTCTACATCGTTCAACTTTACACGGTGTTCATATGAAAAAAATGACGAATGGAAGAAAAGCTGTCACAGCAAAGACAGCTCTTTGTTGTTTCGAATATGCGAGAACAATTAATGACAAATTTGAGGGAAATTTGTCTCTGTGGGAAAATTCTTTCATGACTGGCAAATGCATTGAAAAGGTTGCCAATAGTTGGAAATTTGAAATTTTTTTGAGTTCTTCTGAAAGAACGTATGCTGTATTGATGGAGAAAGCGCTTACGAGTTATCAAAGTGCATACCATGAGGCTTTGGTGTACTATGGAGAAGAAAAAGTCGATTTTGTTGGTGGAGGTTCAAGCCATGGGCCAATCGAAGCTTTTTACAGGCTCCATGCTTGTCGACTAAAAATACTTTTGAACGCTGTTTGTTATTGCCCTGATTTTAGAAAGATGGCAGAAATAGAAGCAATCGGATTATGCGAACGATTTTGGTTTGGTGATCAGAAATCAGAACGGTCGGAAGACAAGGATAAATTATGGGGTTGTCTCGCAAATGTTATTGCATCACTGGTTTTTTGTCGCAACGACAATTCTTATTTCCATAGATCTGTTTATCGCCATGCCCAAGCACTTTGCTGGTCCCCAAGGATTTTATATGATGATGAATGGAAGAAGCAAGGCAGTTTGACGGTTCTACCGCCCCACAAAGCAGCATCTCTGCGAGGGTGCAATTCCGGAATGCCATGTGTAGAATCAGCGGCTTCAGTATTGTCCGTATTATTTGATAAGAAGAGGCAGCAAATGTGTAATGTTTGGGTCACGTCACCAGTGTCACCAAGTCCATTTGAAGATATTAACGCGTTTCCTCGTAAGTTCAACGCGATTCGAATGAAGTATTTAGGTGCCTACGTGGATTGCCTACGTTTAGTTAGAAATACAGTAAAGCTTGAGACAATGCTTAGCTGGACAAAGAGTTTGAAACGTGATCTTCCAGGTACGATTCCAAACTGATTTTATGTAAATATTTGATATCTTATCCCTGTATTAACCTTTCATGTTATTTTGGATGCTGCTCGTGTTAAGGTTTTTATTATAGTAGTGCGTTATGTTGTGGAGGAGATCCCGAAGATAATCCAAACAAAGACAGTCTAGTAGAGGGTGCCGGCTTTTCGTGGTTCGCAAAGCGATATATCAATGGAGCTATCGCAAATATTCTGTCATATGAATTAGACGAATTCAATTCTTCTAGGAGAAAATTTCAAAGTGAAGAGGATAATAAAAAAACTAATGACAAATTAAAGGCTATTGCCGAAAAGGTGCTGCAGTGTTTTCAACGGATTAATTGCTCCAATTCCGTCATTTGTAGCCAAATTGAAGACGATCTTGCTATGCCGGAAGTTCAAGCATTATTTCTCTGTTTTAAATCAATAGAACATGATTCATCTGAGGAAAGCACCCGCGATACAAAAGAGCTGCTTGCCGAAGCAATAAAAGTCGTCCAATCTTTTTCGTCGTCGTTCAAAGAAAAATCTAACAAATTGAAGAGGAAACTTCAGTCAAACAGTCAGGAAAAAGAAGATATCCACAAAAAATTGATTGCTGTCGACGGATCAAGTCAAAGTAAGAAATACTTTACTGTGGCTGTGCCGGAAGGTCTCAGAGCAGGATCAACGTTTACCACCGTCATTAATGTTGGTGAAACATCGAAGAAAGTAAAATTGAAAGTCCCATCGAACGAGTCCAAAAAACTTAGGTTTAGCCTCTATGTTTGAGTTGATTTTTTCGCAATGTCGATTATCTTTGTTTTTCTTGCTTTGCTTCCAAGCTCAGTAGTGTATGCACTCGATGAAACGAAAGAATTGCGTTATATACATAGTATTGGCAATCCAAAATCAAAATGCAATGACAGACCAATCATTTCTTCAGGATACGCTACATCGCAGGAATTGGTAGGCACTGAATATCAAGCTTGCGTTTTCCTTGCAGGTGATGGTTATAACACATGGCCTTGAACCTGTGTATGGTGCTGGGGTAAATAAGTGATAAGGAGAAGTGAAATTGATCGAAATTGTTCAAACTGTCAATCTTTTTGGTAGAAATGTTTCAAAAAAGAATGATTACTTTCAAAAGCATTATGACATTATAATCCTGTCGGTATTTAGCTTGCCATCCTTTGGTGAGTGTACACTGATAAAGAGGTTGTAGGCAAATCCTTGCAGCACCTTAAAATTACTAGATTGTCGATGATTGGAAGAACTTCTTTCAGGACTGTTGAAGAGAAATGATTAGAAAGTTAATTCCAAGGAAGCTTAATTGGAAAGATGTTCGCATCGTGTGTGCTGGTGCGAAAGAATTGGTTCGGTAGTCGTCACATGGTATCATGGATCATCATCTATGCTTGGTAAATTATTGGAGATCCAAATTTGCGGATGGGAAACAGCAATACAGGGAGTCAAAATAACTTGATTAAATTTGAACACGCTTAAATTATCGATTGACAAACTTAATCATATTGTAAAGAATTACAACCTAAAACATTGAAGATTTTAAGACCTTTCAGCTAGACTGCTCCTCTTCTTTCCCTTCTTATGTCGTATTTTCCATGCGCGGCGACCTGAAGTGCTTCTTCCGGTTTCAGAAACGTCCATATAGATTCGTGATACATTGTTGACATCGCTTTTTCTTCCTACTGATTTCGAAGGTTCGTCAGCAAATACGTCTACTTCCCCTTCTTCCAATGCAACACCCTCTAAATCAGTTGATCCTTCAAACGATTGGAGAGGATCATTATCTGTTCGTCGCGCAGCAGAATTGTTTTTCTTCGTCCTCCTCCGTTTTCTCCGTTTGCTTAAATTAGCGACTTGCATTCCACGTGGTAGTAAATAGTTTGGTACATTTCTTTAGATATGAAAGAATGCGTAAGTGAAATTCAACAAAAAAGGCGTAAAATTGAATGGCTTACTTACTTCAAATGGCTTTTAACTTTAGAGACATGAGTTGCTTGTCTATCATGACGAAGCAACTGTAAATCTTGGGGATTATCTTCAAAATGTTTTTTTAATCTTTCGGAATTTAGAAGTTCTGCCCTTAGCTCCGCAATTCTCGTCTCTCGAATTGCCACTTTTGTTACTGCTCTGCTCACGTCCTCAACTCGATATCGGAAACCTTCTATCTCTTTCAAGTCGAATTGAAGAGGAGAAGGTTGTGGTTGACCTTTCAACTCGATTGGATTTTCATCCATTGATGCTGCAGTAAGTTCCGCAGAAATTGCAGGGACCGGGAGTGTGGGTTGCATTTCCTGCACAAGTGTGAGCATATCCAGTTCATCATCATTTTTTTCGTCTACGAGAGATAATGCAACTCCACTTGCGCCTCCACGAGCTGTCCTACCAATTCGATGAGTATAGGATTCGGGTGACAAGGGCATATCGACATTGACCACAAACGAAACTCCACGAAAGTCAAGGCCACGGGAAACGCCGTACTCAGAATCTTTCCTTTGTTTCTTTTCCTTTTTTCTCTTCTTTTTCGTCCTCTTTGCATCGTCATCCAGGTTAGAGCTTTCACCTTCGTCAATCTCGTCCAAGGTGTCATCATTTTTTTCATCCTCCTCATCGATATCGTCATCAGTAATCTTTGAACTCCCATCATTCATACTCTCCTCTGTAGCAATCAAATAGTCAAAATTACCAGCATTAAAACCTTCGATGATACTCATCCGACTTTGCAACGGTAGTTCAGCATTCAAAACAGCACTTTGAATGTGAAATTGCTCAAAAAAGAGCTTCAATCTGTATGCAGCATCTGTTCTAAGAGTAAAGATAAATAATAGGGTTATTTGTACATGAAACAAATAAAAATATTTCATATAATCGCGAAATTGTTTAATTTGTTCGTCACAGTGATAGATTGAATTGTGGCAGGAATTAAAAATATGCTGTTATGATCAATTCATAACCAATCATTCCATCTACTCCTTCAACCATAATACGAAAATAAACATCCAGTTACTTACTTGTTCACAAAAAATAAACCTTTTCCTTTCAAGAGACCCAACTTCAAAAAGACGTACAAGACAAGTTGCTTATCTTGTAATGGCAAGCTTAGATAAAACTGCATTAATTTTCCAACTTTGCGATTCTTTCCCTTCTCATGCTCCTCTTCAAGTTTCAAAATAGCGGGAGAGTGAAGCACAATAGCTTTTAATCGGTCCACTTCTGCCGATAACGTTGCAGACATTAAAAATCCCTGACAGATTTTAGGTAGCGACTTAACTAATTCAGTTACATCCTGGCTATATCCAAAACTTAATATCAAATCCGCCTCATCAATCACTAAATTTTGTACAGTCTCCTTCAATACAACTGATCCATTCTTTACATGTTTCAGCAAACCCGCAGGCGTCGCTACAACTATCGATGGAGTATCACGCAGCATAGCAGCCTCCTGCTTTGTACTCGCAGTCCCCAACTTAATGCAAGTGATAACTCGGTTGCAATAATATGTCAATTCCTGTACTACATTATAAACTTGGGCCACGAGTTCCTTTGTTGGAACAAGAACTACCGCTTGAACGCCAACAGATGTCTCATACTCGCTTTTCTGAATAATTTTATGGCAAATCGGAACTAGATAGGCTAGAGTCTTCCCACTGTAGAGCATAAACAGCAAACAAACACAGTAATCAATATTCAAGACCTAACCTAATTCAAGGTGCAATATATATTGTTCATACCTCCCCGTTCTTGCTTTACATACAGTATCTCGGCCTTTGGCAATGGCCAGATCGAGGCACTGCTCCTGAACGAGTGTCGGTTTCACGATACCCATCCGGGCGATTGCTTTCCTCAATCGCATGTCCACATCGAGATTTCCCAACAGCTCGGAATATGACTGTGTCATTTTAATTTTACCTAATTTGTGTTTCTTTCACAGGGTACCTGTGGAGACCAAATTTGGGTTGGTTTGTTTTAAAATCTATGTATGCTTTGTTCGATAAAATTGAATGGCTGTTGAGAGCATAGCGCGACCGAGAGTGACCGAGAAAGGGACAAAAGGAAATACATGTACATAGAGCCAGCAACGCTTGGATGAACTTAATGAGAATTTCTCTCGAATGACCACTTATATTCTTAAACTATCTTTTAATCCTTTAGCTATCATACTATTGTTCATTTAGGAAATTAGTGTTTTATTTATGTACAGAGTACATTGTACTTTCTTTTCTCTTTCCCACCGTTCCCCACTCCAGGGACTCCACCTAACACCGAGAGCGCGAAAACCACACAAAAATTATATACTTGTGACGACCTCGACTTTGTCAGGCGGTCAATGATGCAATGAACATGATAGCGTATCCTCTGCCTTCTATAAATATATATGGAATTGAAAATGTGGGATCGAGCTTCACTTATGTTGTGAGAGTGCCTCAAAACAAACAATGAAGACTAAAGAAGAGCAAAAAAAGAAAGAGATTGGACAGATGAGATTGAATGAAAGATCGATAGATATAGGAGCTGAGTAAGTATTGCAGCTACCGATTTGTTGGGATCTACTCCTGTTACTGCTGGTGGTATCATTGCGTTACAGGAGATAGCTTGAGATTATTGTCATATGGAATGTCTCTACTATTGTATTGACTCTACTTTATGGCAGCTGTGTGTACTTGAAACCTGCCCCCACAGATATTAATCACGTGAAATAAATGATCATGAGTCATTCTATTTACATTACTTTAAATATATACATTTATTGGAGGTACTAGCGCTTATGGTGATCCTAGCATCCAATCACCACCCCCGGTTAAAATCAGAATCAGTCTCCAAGTGGATTAGCCATCCACTGCCTGTAGAAGTATATCCTGCTGAAAAACAGTGCACACTTTGTATAAATTTGGCATACTTATCTACAACGAGTGCAGAACTGAGTCACCTTTTTGCATCCATCTTTTAGTCAATCCAATTTTTGTTTGTGGGAAATACAATGTTAAAAATGGTTTGTGTCAAACCAAACCCAAGAGCAGTCGAAATACCAGCAAGGATAGCTCCATGTACAATCGAAAATGAATCATGTACACCAACAATGCCTATCAAAAAGTTTTCTTCTGGTAGGTACGTAGTATCAGTCCCGACAAAGAAAGCTGTAGCTCCGCCTATTGTAAAGCTAAGTAAAAAATCAGTTCTACTGTTTTCCCATGTTGGTTGTTCAACGTGGACAAACACTTCTGAATACAAGTTTCGTCCCACTCTCAACCCAAAGTTGAACATGTATGTACAGGCTATCCATGTGCCAACAAATACGCCCAAGAAGGATAGACCGGCACCCTGTAATGCATTAACAATGGGTTGCCAAGATGTGCCACTGCAAATTGTGCCTGTCCCAAGAAAGATTGCCGTTTGGGAGATTTCTGTTAAATTACCACCACCCTTCACTAAATAGCTGTACAAAATATGTCCAGACACTACTCCCACTGCTTCACCGATTCCTGTACAAATTGCGAACCCTAATGTCTCACTTGGTAGACCACACAATGATGCAGCTAGCTGCCAAAAGAATCCAGCAGGAAATAGCTTAGAAAGAATAACATCTACTGTACCACTGAAACGATTCCACTTATACAACTTCATCTTCATTTCATGATTCTCCTTAAATATTGCTCTTTGTTCCGGTGTTAGGGAATCTTGAATTGTCACACCAGTTCCAGTGATGGTTTTCTTACTGGATTTTACATTATCACTTGATACCCTTTTGACAATGTAAGAATCCTTTCCTAAGTATAAAATTCCGTCTTCCTCCAACTTAGAAGGATATAGTGATCTCCCTTCTTCTAAATCGCTCACTACTTTAGGTACTCCGTCAGAAGGTGAGGAAGTTGTAGGTCTAGTAGATGGGCTCTCTGTTATCGAATCATCCTCAGGCATGGTACGAGATGTTATATCGCTACCGTACTTCAAAAGAGGAAGAAATTCACTTTTGGTGAGACCATCAACACTACCATTATGTCTCGAGTAGTCAAGGTTTGAGCTGCTCATTGTCAGTTGCAACATACTCTAATCTTAATGAGAAAAGGACGGCGCGTATTTTAGTAAAAAAATTATGAGGGTATTAAATGCCAATCATCGTGTAGAAATAAAGCAGAAAGAATTCTTTTTTGGAAGAATTTCAAGTTTGTGATCGTCATCATCCGTCATCCGTTCGTCATCACGTGCATGTACATTATGTACATGTACTGTATTCCAAAAAAGAGAACATTTTAATTATAGAGACGAACTTTGATGTATCGGTACAAGTTGTGAGTTGTGAGAGTAGACGATTTCACAGATACATGATACATGTACGCTCTCGTTCATAATGTACGTCGAAGCTATTTGAAGTCTAACAACAAACAAGATTTGGATTTGTAGATCCGAGATCCTAGCGGAGATAGCTGCGGAGATACAACATACAACATACACCACGCATGGCTACTTTCTAGTTTAAGTGTTGGTGTTCTTCAAGTCTTTTTTTCATCGAGCATCGCAGCACGTAGTAGACTTTTCACATTGTGACGATATTCTGAAACCTAACGATATGATGATAAAATAGAACAGACATACCATTCAAAAAATAATAAGTACTTCGAAGTACATTTTAATATTGATACATGTACATCTATTAATACGTGTACAATGTAATATATAAGAGGGATAGGTACATTTATTTATTCACATATACATTGTACACATTTGCATTTATTTCATGACATCCTGGATGATGGTCGAATGGTCGATGGTCCCTGTAGCTGTCCGTGTCAAAATCATTTTTTCGACAAGTGACATGTGACGCAATAGTTTCTCGTTTCTCGTCCGTCCGCACACCCTCAACACAAATCAAGCACGCATCATGCTCACTCCAACTTCTTCTGTACTTCCTTGATCTCATAAAAATATCCAAAAGCGAAATTAAACATGTCGTCCAGTACTGTAATCAATTTTGAAGAACGAAAGAAAAGGAAGAGAAATCACGTTGGTGACAGCAGCTCCGGTGCTATAACAAATTTGTCAGATGATTCCGCTGCTATCACCACTAATGCCAGTGTTTCTTCCAAAAATATCGATGGAGTGTTCAACGAAAATAGCAGCAGCAGGGAAGATAATCCAATGATCGAAATTTTTCATTTGCATAACTGTTTTCGTAATGCCATTCAGGATTTGCAGGATGACTGTGCCGAGTTAGAAAAGCTGTACGATTCCAAGTTTGTTTGTGATGAAAAAGGTTACAGTTGTTGTGATTCGGAAGATAAAGATTTGACTGAAGTGAGAGAGTTAGAGGGGACCATTGCAGGGAGATTTCAAGTGATTTGGAGTGTGTTTGCAGCGCATTCAAAGGCTGAAGGTATGATATATGCATTGTATAATATTTTTGAGAGATTGGTGGATTGTGCCTCATTGTATGTTTTGTCCGTCGCTTATATATTCGTGTTGTATATCTCTATGAGTAAGATGAATTTATTTGGCCGGCTCTCAAAAAGAAGCTTGCAGTCAAAGGAAAGACAAGTGAAACTGCCCCACATGATGTTAACTCGCAGGTGCCTTCCGGTAGCTCAATTGTAGAAAATCATATTGACCAAGAGGAGTATGAAGAAGATCACGCCGACGAAGAAAGAATGTTTCGTTGCATCAACGAATTACTAAAGAAATTGAAGATGCACTTGAAGACTTTCGATTTTTCTGTCAAAGTTATTGAAGAAGTGCGAACAATGGTTTCAATGCTCTCAACTTACACGGGTAGGATGGCAGGACATCTTAAAGCTCACCTTGCCAAAGAAGAAGAGAGCTGCTTGCCGCTTGTTGAGAAGCACCTTGACACAAGAGAAATTCACGATCTTGGTGAGTGCTTAATATCTAAATACATTTGCGGTTTGACATACGTCTCATCTATTCCACGTAACTTAAGTCGGCTCTATAATGGGAAAAAGAAGCTCTCAAATGATGTCACAAATTCTTAGTCTTGCTGTACAGAATCTTCCAGAAAATGAACGTGTAAAGATGATGTTTCATATGAAGGAGGCGATGACGGTATGTTCAGTTTGGTCAGTTTCTTAAATTACTTATTAATTTCGATTAATTGCATTTATTCGTAGGGTACATTCTTCGAAAGATGGCTTGATCTTGGTGGTTGGCTACAGAACTTTCCATCACCGAGCTCGTCAAGCATTAACAAATCAGCCACCGCAGAAAAGAATACAGAAGTACCTAAGAAAACCGAAATCTTAAAGGATGACGTATCATCCATATCTTCCCTCGAGCCACCGTACCATGGTGAAGCCGTAACCCCAAAAGAAATGGAAAAGCTAATAAAGACCATCGCCGCAAATCCTCAACTATCGGCTGTCGAAAAGAATGCTACAATACAAAAGCTTCGTGACTCTGTGTGGAATTCGAATAAGCGAAGAAAAAAGTCAGATGATAGTTCAAGTACTAGTCATCGGATAAGTCACGCAAGCAATGTCTCTGCCACGAATGTCACCCAACCTTTACATCGCCAACGCTCGATACCACCTACATCATATTACAAAGCCAGAGAAAATGGAGAAGTAGAATTGATTTGGAACAGATTTACTAACAACTCTACATCTCAAACTAATCCAGTGTGTCCACTTTTCTCCGCTGGGGAACTTGCGTCTTCGTACCATGATGGTAAGTTGATGAAGTATCCGGCTATATCTTTCTTTTCGAATTTATGCCGTTAATGGAGTTTAATGTTTACACGTATTAGGAGGCAGGTCTGCTGTTCTTGGCTGTCCTCATTACTCACGCTCATGTAAACTGCGGTGAGTATAAGCCGATTTACATCAATGTTTTGGAATGCATATCCTTAATTTGCTGCATTGTTATAGACACCCATCGTCAGGTAGGCTTTACACATGTCGGTTATGTTGTGATCAGGCTCGGGAACAACCTACGAAAGAAAATGATTCATCTCTAGATAGATATGCAGTATCTGAAGTCTTCTGCATGCGATGTGGGTCCCTCCAACCTGCTGGAAAATCTTGTGTTAATCCACTTTGCGAATCGCAAGGCCGACCTTTCGCAAAATATCATTGTTCGATTTGTAATCTTTATGATGACGATCCTGGCAAAACTATTTATCACTGTCCGTTTTGCAATGTTTGCCGCCTTGGGTCTGGGTTGGGCGTCGATTTTCGTCACTGCATGAGGTGCAATGCCTGCGTATCTATAGACGATAAGGATCATAAGTGTATCCCTAGTTCTTTGCAAGGAAAGTGCCCCGTGTGCTATGAGACAATGTTCGAATCGAGAGAACCTTTAAGGGGTCTTCGCTGTGGCCATATCATGCATTTGGTAGGGTTTTTATTTACACGAATATCATTCATGATAAGCTCATATTTAAAATTTTTAGAGCTGTTTTAATAAGATGTATCTCGGATCCCAGAACTCTTACACATGTCCTCTGTGTAAAAAGTCTATCGAAGATATGACAGATACCTTCCGGATGCTTGATAGTGCAGTAAGGATGCAACCAATGCCTCATTCATATGCATCAACATTCAGCAAAGTTTACTGCCAGGACTGCTGCCAGGAAGGGTTGGTACAATATCACTTCGTTGGCTTGAAATGTGACAAGTGCGGTAGCTATAATACCAGGTACGTCTTCCTCACCTTTCAACCTAGATCGCTATGTAGAGCTCATAGCGCTGGCACAAATCAAAGGGAAATAGAGAGGGTCATTGTCGACAACTAATGCTGCATAATTGCTTTTCGGTAAAAGAAGTAATTTTATACTTTTTGACAACAGCCTCACGGCAAAACACATTTTTCGCAAAGCACCGTACAGGGCATTTTTGACCTCAATGCAATCGGAAAGTTGTACTTTTTAATTCATTCGTACATTACCACAACAGCTACAGAACAATGCAACCATAGGCATAATCCCAACATCAACCCTAATTCAAACCAACACCGCCTTCCGTAATATAGCTATGTCATAAGTTAAATGGATTGTTGGCGATTGTTGCTGGACGATAGAGAGCTGGTTACGAAGAACAAGAAATATTCAGGAATAGGTCTTAGTTTCGACTCAGTATTTCAATTGTTCAGTTTCAGTCACAAGGATTGAAGTTAATGGAAATATTTATATAGCTTTCACATTCGTCGCTGCTGATACGAGATATTTGTTTAGAGTGTATGGTTGCCAATATTCGACAACGGCTGAGTTGGTACCAACTTCTCAAACTAAAGATGGCCCTCTTCCAAAACCGATAAGTGTCGGCAGATCCCTCATTCTAGTCAAACATTTATACTCTCTTCAAGAGAAAGAGGACCCCCGATTTCAAATAAGTGCGGGGTGACTGAATAAGCCAGGATCAAATACAGCTTCGATCGTAGCTTGAACAAAATAGAAGTAAACTTTGACTTACAAGTCGATTCCAAAATCCTTTATGTATTGTTTAAGTTCAAAAAGTGAACTAGTTATACGCTTGACTCCATGTTTATCACGATGGTTTGCGATGTCTACCTACCGTAGTCTTTATGGGATAACCGTAAGCTATACAATCACCATAACTCTCTGGGTTTGAGCATCTTCAAGCAGACCTGTTCAGTGTAGATTCGAAAGTTGAGACCTTGCTAAGTCGGCCTACGATGAACTACACTCACTATCCATTGTCCAGGGCGGACTACCGTTGTACTTCTACTAGATCTGGAACGGATCAAGCCTTATAGCTTCGAATAAGAATGGAATTGCTGATCTGAGAAACTTCTCTTCTTCAACTTTCATTTCAATGTCTGTCATTGTATCACCGGCCTTAAGAGCGTGTTCAGAACTTGCCGAAATATGTTTTCCTCCGGATAAAATAAGAGTGTCTACGCTGGTGCTGATCCTCCTCACATACATGTCGTCGCCGTCATTTTCGTTCTGGCGCAGATTAGGTGTTTCCTTGAGAGCTTTGATATCGATCACCTGCTTACCGCCGAACGCCTAAATAATTTGACTCTTCGATTTGCTTTCGAAAGTTCCTTAGTAGATTTACTACATTTTTACTGTTTTCCTTCGTGAGGCAGTTTTTTCCCTTCATACTGGATTGCAGATTTGATTACAGATTAAATCGAAGTTTGTTCTTTATCACTGATTACAATACGTACCGATTTGTTGACATATATCTGAATAAAAGTAATGCAATGTAGTATAATTAAAACTCCTATGAAATTACGATCACGGTGAATTCACTTTGAATCATGAAGAATCTAACTCGTGTAGGCATGCCCTTGAGATCTTTCGATTGAGTGCACATTTGTCGCGTGCCTTTTCATCTTTTGGAAAACTCGTGTACGACATCACAAATATTTTTCTATTTTCAATTGTATACATCAACATTATAACGAAATTATTGTTACAGAATTCATGTTGGCGAAGACTTGGAGGGTAGTGTCGTCTTTGCGGTATCGACGGGCGCATTACCATTCGACTGGCTTGACAATGACACTTTATTCACGAAATGTTTGAGTGCATCGACATGGGGTAGCTCAGAAGAATAAACCTTATAATATCTCTCTTCTGCTTTTAAAAGTGTGTTCAAACCTGATAATTTCCAACTTAATACTTGTGCAGATACTTTCTTTTTTGAACTTATGTCATCAACGTACGTTCTCAATCCACCTCGCCCTCCTCGAGGTACAATCGATTTGACGTCAATAACCGAGACGATTGCATTTGTTGGAATATACTCTCGCACAAGAAGAAGCTTGTTATTTTGAGCCACAGTGATTGCTCGATCGGTCGTCAAAACATCACATTGTTCTCTGCTCGATAAATCGAAAATGTGCTCCGTGTCTATTTTCGACAAGTCTATCTGTACAATTTGACACTTTGCGTCATCATCTTCATGGGAAGCCGCCGCGTAGTAAAGAGCTACTTTTGGATCGAAGCTCAAATGAATATATTGAGAAGGTGTGCTATATTCAACAGCATCGTTTAGAGACAAATTCGAAGTCGGATCTCTAGCAAAAATACCTCTTCCACTTTCATCAGAGCGAAGACCTCGCCAAGCAAAGAGTTTGGATGATAGGCAATAGATCTCCAACCTCTTTTCCCGCTCCTTCCTCTGTAAACGTTGCAATTCTGACGTAAGTGTATTTGCCTCGGCTTGAAGTGCTTTATGTCCAGGTCTCTCACAAACGTTTATGGTGGTTGGATCGACAGTTGCTACGACGTCATCATCATACTTGACAGAAACGTAGGAAGAATCAAATCCACAGTGCGTATCTATAACTTCACCCTGAGAATTCAGCGTAGTATCCACAATCATTGCTCCTTTGCGAGGAACTACTTTATCTCCGATTTGTATCTTAACTAATTCTGCGCGACGAGACGTTTCATAACTTTCGTGTCTCCGCTTATGTTCCAATTCTAAAATATCACTGATACTTTGGGCGCTTGACATAGTTCGCTCTAAGGTATTACCAGAAAAGGGAATATTAGACTCAGATTCTGCATTAATACCAACATCTGACGCAGTGTTCTCAATAACAGCAGATAAATTATCGCGACGACGATGTCGCGCTGAATAAAACTTGAGGAGTTTATTGAAAATGTGTTTTGGAACACCTTCAGACGCCTTAAATCCATTCGGGTGAGCAACGACCCAGTCTCCTTTTCCTGACAAAGCTATATCACATACAAGCTCCTTGCGGTTCTTTAAATGGTCACTTAACTCAGGTATAAAAATTTTCCACTGACTTCCTTCACTATCCCGGATGAAATATGGATCTTTACTTCGATCAACGCTAGTTGCCTCATCAGAAATGGGATGAAAAGGAAACAAACGTACGAAATCTATTTCACCACCGTTCTCATTGATTCTTACGATACGCCGCGTCAAATCTGAATTAACTTTGTCTTCTCCTGAACTAGCATCTCGATAAGAGTCACGATTACTAATCACTAAACAACGTTCATCGGTTCCAAAGCACACCATTAACTCGTTCCTTTTGACATGACTCAAAATTTGTTGCAGAGTTTTCTCTGGCATGTCACTATTATACCAACTATAATGCTTTGAATCCGCGGAAGATTCATACGACTCTCCCCGAACGTACCAATTATCATCCACTGAGAAAGCAATATCTGCTATCCTCCAGCCCCTTTTCTCAATTCCTCGTATGTGACCCGCCAACTCATCCGGAATCCCACCATAATAAACCGACTGCGATCCAGCATCTTCATCGAAAATCAAAATGTACGACTGTGACAACGCACGTAACAAACAAACAGGTTAAGGCCAATCACATCCATAATATTCCATTGCAGTAGGACGTACCTTTGTCGTTTCTCCAAACAGGACGCGGATGCGTCCCCCTTTCATGCCATCATCTTTTGACATTGCAATGATATCGTGTGAAGCCCTCAGCGATGTGGTCGTTGAGCACTTCGATAATTATTAGCGTGTGTATTCGGTACTATCTCCAAACAATATTAGAGATATTTATGCAACGTGATAACACAAAAGCGACTTTAATAGCAGGTGGATTGGTATTTTGTGTCATTATTTGAGAAGAATGAAACTGCGTGGAGGAGCAGGAGTGTGAAAGATTTTTCGATATCTTTGGACATACGTGTATTGAAGTGGTCATGGAGAACACATAGTGGATCATGTTGTGTATAATGCTATAATCAGACAAGGAACAGTGTGGAAAAAGTCCTGTACATGTACATGTACAATCGAAAACGTGTTTATGGTTTTATGATCATATTTATTGCTACCTGTATGTTTATGTTTACTATACTCCGAATACACAGACGCGTGTGTCCGTCGTAAAATTAAGGTCTCGTAGCTCGAAAGTTGTTCAAATAATGTTTCAACTTCAAAATCTTTATTCTTGTCTTTAAACGTTTTCAATACTGCACTCGACAACGACTCGGATAAGATCGTATTTTCCTAATTAAATCTATCAAAAAAACTTGTTGATCAGCGTTGTTGATAGGTAGTGGAATAAAAGAAAATGACTTATCGCAGCAGGGGCAGGTCATTGATGGAGCTCATTTTCGCGGTGTCGTGCGTTGCGTTTTTATGTGGCTTTATCTTAGTCCTTTGCATTGGTAATTATTTCAGAGCAAGGAGAGCAATGGAATTGCAAAGACAACGTCGATTAGCTAAACATGCAAACTCGATAAATAATAATGGGGTCACAGTAGAACAACGAAGGCAGCATCAGCCAGATTATGAACATTTAAACGGTCAACACTCAAGTGAACAAGATAGTTTAATAAAATCAGGGCGAGGGAGTTTGCAACAAAGACGAGGAACCGCCAATGTTTCAAATCAAAACCAGCTGGTTAACACCACAACGAGTAACACCAATTTTACTGCAGAGATGGATCAAATGAGTGTTTGAGAGATTCTCAGCTAAAAGTATGTACATCTTGAATTGTTCTCATTTTTGTCATGACTTGTACTTTTATGGAATGAATGATTACAACAATTATCTAATCGATCGTAAACTGAGAGAATTGATTCGAGATCTTGCTCCAATACTTAGTGATGCCACCATCGTACAAGGAACGTCTTAAAGTGAAAGGAAATGAAACGTTCTAGTAATCATTGCGCAATGTTTCTGTTTTGACGAGTGTTCGTCCAGTTAAACAGTAACTCTAAGTTGACTGCATTTTCCTATAGAACGCCTCCGGCTATCATTTTTGGTTTTTTTACTAGGAATGATTTAAGTGGCTTAAATTATTTTACTCTCTAAACTAAAATATTCCCTCTGAGCCCTACAATAAACATAATTTTTCCCCTATTTTAAATTTCTAGGGCGTACTTTGTCACATGATGCGACGAAGTTCTTTCTGGCTTCGTCGTATGCATTTGCATTTTACATTATTAGTCATGATAGTTGATAGTCATTTCATAGCTAGATTTCTGGAATCGTCGCTTTGATGGGATGTTGAATTCAAACAGGAGTGAAAAGAGGAAGATAAGAAAAAGAAACCTGTTGCAGCTTAGAGAGAACTGACGTCGTCATTTCACGCCATTTGTGGTGTCGGCGGATAGAATATGTGGTTTCGAAGCAAAAGAATTTCTCAAGAGGCTAGTAAAGGTGCTTGCTTCAGAAGAGTAGGACAACCCCTATCCAACCGTAATTAGCTTCATTAATGCTCGAATGAGTTACAAATCGATTCATTCAAGGACCCCTACAAGTGATACTTTAAGTTTGGTACGGTTAGTGTTGGGCTTCTAAAGAGAGAGAGAGAGAGATGTTCAGTTACAAATCATTGACAAGCAAGATATGAAAACTGAAAAATTAGAGTTGCAAATGACGTAATTTAGCCAAGTGATCGAAACTCGGGTCTAACCTCGTTGAAAGAGATTCGAACGTGTAGAGTTGCGTGATGGCGTCACATCGTGCTCTTCATAAGCAACAATGATATTAGAGTCTATGTACCCTTTAATTATAAACTCTTCTTTATAAAAACAAACTAAAAAGAGGACTTTTGAAGCTCTCGCAATCATAGGTTCGGAAAAGTCAGGACATAGTGTAATGATGTCAAGACGCACGAATGAAAATCTTTCGAATCTCGGATAAATAACACCTATGACAGAGTCTTGACACAAATGCCACAAATACAGCAGAAATTAAACTCAATCATGAAACCAACCAGTGTCCCACAAAATTTATTCAAGAAACAAAGAAGCAAAATATGAATGCTTGCGCCAAGTTAAATCATTCCTTTTCTGTGTACAGAGCTGTGAGAGGGGGTTGTCCACACGTAAACAGGCTAGTAAACAGGATTTCAGCCGGTAGATCATTTACGAACGTCACGGTAAGACTTTATCAAAGTTACCTGCTCTTCGTTTCTTCAAATGAAATAATATGCTCATTATGAACCTTTGCTGAAGTATTCTGGTGGCGCCGAAGCCTATGATGGACAAGGAGGTTTCTGTGGAAGCGGAGGCAGCAGTAAGATCAACC
>Ga0213867_1000470_pt1 | contig 18192 bp, 16 predicted proteins | sample PICome_12_FD_160120 | JGI IMG/M metagenome (GOLD analysis project Ga0213867, IMG submission 160120) | Coastal seawater microbial communities near Pivers Island, North Carolina, United States - PICO540 | ecosystem: Environmental > Aquatic > Marine > Coastal | place: USA: North Carolina... | reverse complement strand
ACGTTGGCTTCGTCTCGAAGCAACTGAGCAACTTCTGCAGCGGCAGCGCCGCCATCAAATGTTTTCCCGGCGGGTTTGGCCGGTGGGAGTGAATGAGAGGTCACGGTGACGGAAGACGCGGGGGCGTCTATAGAGTGGACATCTACGCTGGCCTTCTTCGCTTGCATGATGCCCTTGACGTTTGGCTTCCTAACCTTGAAGTCGCCTTTGTCGCACGACACCACCGCAGGCAGAGGAACGTTGAGTTTGGCGTTCCCTGCACCGCTTGGAGCGATCACGGACAGGCCGCCGTCAAAGGAGGCACCGATGGCGTTTGAGACGGAGGCCCAACCCAAGCGTTCGGCGAGTCCCGGCCCGGTTGAACCTGCGCCGGTGTCGGCTGCAGCCTTGCCGCAGTACACCACTTCGGCACCGAGTTCCGTCACGGCTTTGGCGAGGACGGTCTGGAGGGCGTTCGAATCCATTTCTCCCTCAGCGTCCACGCGGACGATGCGGTCGACGCCAATGGCTTTGGCGTCCTTGAGGATTTTATCGCATCCTGCGCCACCGACGGTCAGGGCGGTCACTTCGCCTCCGGAGGCTTCCCGGTGTTGCAAGGCGGTCTCAACCGCAAACTCGTCGTAAGGGCTCATCACCATCTTGACAGCGGAGAGGTCAACGCGGTTGCCGCTGACGGCAATTTTTGCATTCGTGTCGGGGACTTGTTTGACGAGGACGACGATGTTCGGCATGGTGCAGGACTCCTACGGTTCAACGACCTGCAAGCAATTGATGAACCTTGCCTCTTCGCCGTGTGCTCGGAATTGGGCGACGGTGATTTCTCCTTCGGACGGTTATTCTTATGAACCGTCAAACAGGCGCTGAATCTCCATGCCGCCGAAACACGAAATCGACCTCGACCCCGAAGAACAAGCCATCCTCCGCGCCTGGCGCCTTCTCGTCAGCGAACACTACCTTGAGGACATTCAACACCTTCAAGGGAACCCGGGGATCATCCACGGTTTTGAAATCGCTCACCGCCTTGTTTGCGAGTACGAAGAATTGCGAGTGGCCTTCCATCTGAACCCGACACGATTTCACGATCTCGGCCATCAGGTGATGCGAGAACAGTTTGACGAGCACATGGTTCGCATGCGACCCGTCATCCGTGTTGTGGATTTGGATGCCGACTATCGACGCCGAATCGACACCCTCCGGATGCGAGACCGAAACCGAGTCGTCAGCATCACGGTCAAAATCAACGATATCTCCCCTCCGTACGGTTGGGTCACGGAAGCGGTGTACGAGTGCAAGCGATGCAAGGAGCAGACCACGTTGAAACAACGCCGAGCACGAGAACGGGAAAGTCCGAGCCACTGCGAGACGTGTTTTGCACGCTTGTTGAAACGACTTGACATGGAAGACGAGCCCTTCGGTGTTCGCCCTCCACGTCCGAATTTTGTGATGTCGAGCGAGCATTCGAACTACGAAGACGTTCAGGACATCCGCATGTGTCAAGCGGTGTTCAATGAAAAGGGAGAGCTCGTTCATGTTTCAGACGAGGAGGAGATGGTCGGTGTCGTGTCCGATGACCTCGTTGGCGAATTGGAGAAAGGGGTCTGTGTTCGGTTGAACGGTATTGTTCGGGTTGAACCCTTCCCCAACCGAACCTTTTCGAAGGATACTCGCCGCATTCTTTCCCTGCAGGTGTTCAGCGTCGAGCCGGTTGAAGGCGAGGCCTGATTCTTCAAGCGTTCGTGAGTTGTGTCACCGCATCGAGAAGAGTGGCGTCTTTTTCGAAGTGTTCCTCGACCCCAACGAGCCCTCGAGCAAGACCGTCGGCAACGCCGAATTTTGCATCAAGCGGGTGCAAGGAGCCGTCCATCACCGCCTCTCGAAACGCTTCAAGCGAGGTCCAGGTCGAAGGCTCGCCAAAGCGAGGATCGGGGGTGACGACGATTTCACCGAATTCGGCGAGAACGATGTGTTCGGCAAGTTCGTACACGGGCGATTGAGGGTCGTCGGGGGAGATGTATGCCTTGCGCATCTTCTTGCGAATTTGCTCGGGCGTGTCGTGGAGCAAGAGGGCTCCTTTCGGGTCCGATTTCGACATTTTGTGGTCAAAGGATTCCATTCTCGAACCCGAGGCCTTCAGCGAGGAGATGATCGGCGTATGCAGGCAGGTCGCTTTTTCCCAGCCGTATTTCGAGGCAACATCGCGCATGAACATGTGGGCTTTTCGTTGGTCCATGCCGCCGATAGCCACGTCGATGTTCATCTCAAAGATGTCAGCCGCCTGCATGGCGGGGTAGTAGAATTTTGAGAGGTCGTGGTCCGAGGAGGCCTCGTCACGTCCCATGATGGTGAACGTTTTTCTCACCATGGCGAGGGTTGCTCCTTTGGAACAGCGCAGGACGCGAGCCCAATAATCGGGCGATTCCATCACTTTTGAGGCCCAAACAAAGCGCAATTCGCCGGGGCCTTCTCCCTCCGGAGGGTGGTCAAGGAGCGCCCGAAACGTTGCTTCCATGTAACGGGCCGTGGTTTGGATGGCGTCCATATCACCGTTGAATTTGTCGTTCACCCAAGCGTGCCAGTCGGCCAGGAAAATCATCACGTTGGCTTTGGCCTCGAGCATGCGTTTGCATTGCAAGGCGAGCACCTTCCAGCCGATGTGGGCTTTTCCGCTTGGCTCAAAGCCCACGTAACAACGGATCACGTCGTCGTTTCCATGGCTTTTTTCACCCGAAAGCACGGCGACGAGGTGGTCGACTCCGACGACTTCTTCCACGCTTCCAACCATCGTCGCTAACCGTTCACGGGAGGCAGCGTCCAATTTCGCTACCTCTTCCGAGTCGCTGAGCGAGGGAGGCAGAGCTTGGTCGCTTGGCATGGTGATGCCTCAAAACAGATCGTTGAGTTTCTTGACTTGGGTTTCCGTGGGGAACTCGCCCTTTTCCATCGTCGCTTCGAGAGCTTCAATCAGTTCATGCGCTCTTTCCACCTTGGCTTGGTCGACGTTCTTCATCATCTCCATGGACTTGTGGGCCATCTTGATGGCTGATTTTGCCTTGGAGAGTTTTTTGGCGTCTTCTTTCGCTTTGTCTCCCCGCTGCTTGGCGTTGTACCCGGTGGCCTCATCGAGGAAGCCGGACCAGCGCTTGCGAGATTCCATCGCTTGTTCCCTGCCGTTCTCGCTGTCGAGGAACGAAGCAAGGTCGGCGCCCTTCAATTGCTCCACGTCCACGGCCAATTTTCCGCCGGTATCGTAGGAACCTTCCACTTTCACAAGCAGGCCGAAGGAACCGGTAAACACCCCGTTGGCGTCAACGTTGATGTTGTCAAAATATCCCGTGGCCAACTTGGCCAGACCTGCATTTCCACCCATGCTTTTGATGAGTCCTCGTTTCACGGCAAATCGCTCCATGGCATCGGGAACGCCTCCCGTCAAATAAGGCTCACCGTGGACGTGACTGAGGTGAGGTCTCCTTGGGGGAGGTGTTTTCATACCCGCCGAGGTGGGCAATCGCATGCGAAGTCGACTTGTTCTCGCCCTTGGCCTCGCTTTTTTGGTGCTCCAACCAACGGTGAATGCCGAAGAACTGGTCACACGGGTTGCGCTTGAGGACGTTGGTGCGTTGGGTGAAAGCGATTTGGGCATTCGCGTTGGCGCCGTATCTCCAGACGGCACCGATGTTCTCGTCGCAGGTATGGACGGATTTGCTCGGCTTCTTTCAGCCGACGAAGCCGACGACAGGGGCCAGGATGTCGAATTGTTGACGGGCCGAAACAGCACGGTACACGACATCGCTTGGCATCCTCGAGGAAACACAGCGCTCTTGGTGGGCGATGAAGGGCTCGCCATGCGCTACGATTCGTACGACCACAGCGTGACGTATGTCAACGGTACCTTCAGCGTTCTCGGTTACGAGTTAACCGCCGTCGTTTGGCGCCCCTCAGGGGATTTTGCGTACGTTGGTGCGACCGACGGCACCCTTTGGAAATTCGCAGAACACACCGGATTTGAGCGTCTTGAAGGGCTCGGAGCAAGCGCCGTGACCGACCTTGCATGCCATCGGAATCACAACATTTGCTTTGTCGCTTCCATGGACGACGGCCTTGGCGTTATCGACGGCGATCATCGTTTGACGTGGATGCCGGATTCCTCGTCCCAAACATGGGTCGGCATTGACTGCACCAATGCAATTCTGAAGGAGTGCGTTGGATTTGCAAGCGGATTGCTCAGTCGTGTCATTCAAATCAACACCCTCAATCCACAATTCAGCACCGTTAACCCCGCCATGAAACTCGGTCTCTCGACCGGGGAGCACATTGGCGTTAGCCCGGGCTACGGCGGGACTGGACTCGTTCACCTCGCTCCGCTCGGCATCGTTCGCCATGACCCCATGATCGTCGATTCTGCGGAGACCGTGCTGATGCCGAGCGACGCTGCTGCTTGGAACGAGGTCATCGCCGGCCGGACGCTGGCCGTGGTGTGGGAAAACAGCCTTCACCGAGGGTTCATCATCACCGAGTTTGGAAACATCATCGCCTTTACACCGGCCACCCAAGAGATTGAAACGACCATCATGGACGTGCTCGTCCTCGGGGCGGTCGCCATTTCGGTGCCCGGCGTTATTCTCGGATTGATCTACATGAACAGCCCGTTCCTTCAGCGCAAGTACAGGGAGCTTCGTTTTGGGAAGAAATGAAACCGTTCCCCTCGCATGGGTTAAGGGTTATGTTGATGAAGCACCCGCGTGGCAGTTGATTTGAGGGAGCCCCATGGAACCGTTCGAAGGCCTCGATTTTTACGACATTGAAAGCCTCCTCACCGAAGAGGAAATCATGATTCGCGACATGGTCCGCGAATGGGTTGACGAAGCGGTTATTCCGAAGATTGAGAAAGCCTGCGAAGACGGTGTTTTCCTCGATGAATGGCGGGTCGCTCTCGGTGAAATGGGGGTGCTCGGAGCCCCGCTCAAAGGCTACGGCTGCCCGGGTCTTTCCTACGTGGCATACGGCCTGATCTGTCAGGAACTTGAGCGAGGGGACAGCGGGCTTCGTTCCTTCGCCTCGGTCCAAGGTTCGCTGGCGATGTATCCCATCTGGGACTTCGGTTCTGAGGAGCAAAAAGAGACCTACCTTCCCAAGATGGCCTCCGGTGAATGGGTGGGCTGTTTTGGCCTCACCGAACCCGATTACGGCTCGAACCCCGGCGACATGGTCACCAAAGCCGAAGACAAAGGCGACCACTACTTGCTCAACGGTGCGAAAATGTGGATCACCAACGGAACCATCGCCGATGTGGCCGTTGTGTGGGCCAAACTCGACGGCGTGATTCGCGGCTTTATCGTGGAAAAAGGAGACGAGGGTTTCTCCGCACCTGAAATGAAGGGCAAGCACTCCCTCAAGGCCAGCGTGACCAGCGAACTGGTGTTTCAGGACTGCAAGATTCCCAAGGACCGGATGCTTCCGGGCGTCAAAGGGCTCCGAGGACCGTTTTCCTGTTTGAACAACGCTCGTTACGGCATCTCATGGGGGGCATTGGGTTCCGCTATGGCCTGTTTCCACAGCGCAAAGACCTACGCTCTCTCCCGCATCCAATTCGACCATCCCATCGCCTCGTACCAACTCGTCCAGAACAAACTGGCATGGATGCTTCGTGAAATCACGAAAGGACAATTGCTCGCTTACCACCTTGGTAAAAAGAAAGATGACGGCACCTGGTTCCCCGAGCAAATATCGCTGGCGAAGATGAACAACGTCGACATCGCTTTGGAAATCGCTCGCGTCGCCCGGGACATCCACGGGGCGAACGGTATTTTGGACGAATACCCCATCATGCGTCACATGGCCAACCTTGAGTCGGTGAAAACTTACGAAGGGACCCACGACATCCACAACCTCATTCTTGGCCGCTACATCACCGGCATTCAAGCCTTCACGAGAAACGCCTGATGGCCCCCAGCATGCGGTGGTTTCCATGGTTGAATTGGGGCATTACGTGCTCTACGTGCGCTCGATGGCGCCCATGGTTGAATTTTACACCCGAGTCGTCGGATTGGACGTGGTCGGCACAACCTTTGGTGGCCGGGCCACGGCTTTGAGCGGAGGTCGCACCCATCACGAACTCTTGCTGTTGGAGGTCGGGGATGCGCCCGGTCCTCTGGAGGGTCGTCGCATTGGCCTCTACCACACCGGTTGGTGCATCGGTGACGATGACGCCGCCTTGGTGGATGCAAAAACGAGATGCCGTGCTCATGGCGTGCAAATCCTCGGGCAGAGCGATCACGGCGTTTCGCATTCGGTGTACGTCCTGGACCCTGATGGCAACGAGGTGGAACTCTATGTCGATGTCGAGGGCATTGATTGGGCCAACGATGCCTCCTGGTTGGCGTATCCGGTTCGTCCGTTGGACCTCCCCGAAAAGTGAAATTTCAACCGGTAAACGAGGGCTCTTTCGACGATTTAGCCGCACCGATTCTCATTTTTGAGTGGTGCCCGCCAAGTCTGGGGAATTGAGTGGCCGCATGAAGAAAACACTTTCACCCCCGCCCATGGACGGCGGGGTATCGGTGTCGCTTGATGCTGGATGAGGAACGCCCATGATCGACCAAGCCATCCTCGCCGTTGGCGTCTTTTTGATCGCCTTCACCTTCGCACCGGTGGGCATGGGCGGGGGGCTGATCTTTGTCCCGCTCCTGCACTACGTCGGCGGATGGACCATCGACGGCGCCCTCATCGCCGTTTCCCTCTCGTTGACCGCCGTCGTCAGTTACGGCAGCGGTCTCGCTCATCGGAAAAAAGGTCACGTCAGCGATGCCGCCGTCAAGTCGGGACTGGTTGGAGCCGTGCCTGCGGCCTTGTTGGGTGTCGCCATCGTTCTGAGCCTTGGAAGCGACTTGGACCTCGTGTTCAAATTGCTCAGCACGATCATGTTGGTGTGGTCGTTGCGAAAGACCTTGAAAAAACTCGGTGCGCCTCCAACGAGCGCCGTTGCTCCCGAAACCGAAGAACCTCCTGCAGCTGCCGTTGAACATTGGCCTCTACGAATCGGGACCGGCATCGGTGGAATGCTCTCTTCCATTCTAGCCATCGGCTCGGGGGTGATTTACGTGCCCGTCCTCCAACAGTACGCTCACTTGCCCACTCGTAAGGCGATTGGCTCAAGCCTGCATTTGATGATGGTGGTGGTGCCGGTGGCCATCGTCACGCACTTGATATTCATCGAGGCCAGCGACTGGGAGACCCTTCGTGAACAGGCGTGGTTCTTGCTTTCCCTGCCGCTGCTCACGTACGTGGGAGCCAAACTAGGAGCCGTGTTCGGCATGAAGTACATCTCTTCGGAAAACATCCTTCGGGTTTTCTGCTTCTTGATCGCCATCGTGTTGGTGAAATACCTGCTCGATGTCGTGCCGCAATTGCTCGCTTTGGTTTGATCAGGCCATCGAGGAGAGGCGCATCAACGCCCTCGAAGCCCTCAACGAGCGAATTTGAGCGGTTGAAGCGTTAAACATTAAGATATTAGGATAACTTAATGTATTGGCCAAATCTAAGGTCCTCTGTGGAGAAACAACTGGTGGAGCCAACAACCGTACTGGACGTGAACTTCGTCAAGGACGTGTCCAAGGTCATCAAGTGCCTTGGCCATCCGGACCGTCTTCGTATCGTGGAATTGCTTCAGAGCACCCCAATGAAGGTGAAAGACATCCAGGCCATGGTTGGCCTCACCCAAGCCGTGACTTCACAACATTTGAGGCAGATGTACCACCTTGGCATCCTCCGCTCGACGCGAGAGGGTCAGAACGTCATCTACAGCATGGGCAGCCCGCTTGTGCTTCGAATGCTGCATTGCCTTGAAGAAACCCAAAACATGTTGAAGGAGGACCTGAGATGAGCCATAACGATGAAATCGACTGCAGTGGAATGAGTTGCCCCTTGCCCGTTGTGAAGTCAAAAATGAAGATTGATACGATGAATCCCGGTGAAGTGCTGAAGATCATCACCACCGACCCCGGGTCCTGCAAGGACATCCCCGCTTGGGCCAACCGCGTGGGTCACGAAATGATCGAAGAAGCCGAAGAGAACGGCAAGTACTACTTCCTCGTCAAACGCGGTGAGTGAGATGGCCAAGAAGACAATGGCGATCATCGCAGCCCAAGGCAGTTTGGATTGGGCCTACCCCCCGTTCATCCTCGCTTCAACGGCAGCTGCCATGGACATGGAAGTGAAAATTTTCTTCACCTTTTACGGACTTCCTCTCCTCAAACCCAAAATCACGGCAAAAGTCACGCCGGCTGCAAACCCGGCCATGCCGATGAAAATGCCGTTTGGACCCAAGGCCTTCCAGGCCATTGACTGGCCCATTCCGCACGCCGTAAGCGGCGTTGTTCCCGGCTTTGATTCTATGGCGACCTCGCTGATGAAGAAACAATTCAAGAACAAAGGTGTCGCCACCATCACCGAACTGCGTGAAATGTGCTTGGCCCTTGGGGTTGAGCTGATCGCTTGTCAGATGACCATGGACGTGTTCGGCTTCGAAGAGAAGGACTTCGTTGAAGGCGTCACCTTCGCCGGTGCGGCGGCGTTCCTTGACTTCGCTGCGGATGCCGATATTCAGTTGTTCATGTGAGGTGAGCAAGATGTCCGAAAGTTTCACCGCTTCGGAAATGTACACCTGGATTGAGCAAGGCGCTCCCCATCTGTATTTGGACGTTCGAAACGAAGCCGATTTTGCCCGTTTCCACGTTGAGGGTCCCCAAGACATTGAACTTCTCAACATCCCATACTTTGATTTCCTTGAACAACCCGAGGAATCGGTGGCCCAACTGGATGCTTCTCGGTCGATTCGGGTGATTTGTGCCAAGGAAGGCTCCGCTCAATTCATCGCCGATATGTTGGAAGAGTTCGGCTTCGGTGACATCCAATGGTTGGCCAAGGGCATCATCGCTTGGGGAAACGTGCTCGTGGCGAAACAAGTACCAACGCCCGACCACTACGAACTCTGGCAGTTCAATCGTCCCGGAAAAGCGTCCTGTGCCTACGGCTTGATTCATGGAGACGAGTTGATGCTTTTCGATATCAGCAAGAATTTGGACTATTATCGCGAGTTTGCCCTTGCGAGAAACCTCTCGCTGGTGGCCGTTTTTGAGACCCACCTTCAGGCGGATTACATTTCGGGCGGACCTTCGTTGGCCGCCGAGTTTGAGGTGGATTACATCGCCCATGAAGGTGACTTTGGTACCTCGAACGTGGCGTATCGAGGGGTCGTGGACGGCGAGTCCATTGGCTTCTCAAAAGCCGGGGGGCCCAGCGTGCTGTGCACGCATTCTCCCGGGCATACGCCGGGGTCCACAACGTACGTGATCGACGACAAGTACATGATCTCTGGAGACACGGTGTTCATCGTCTCCGTGGGCCGTCCTGACCTCGGGAAGAAGGTCGTTGAATGGGCCAAACAACTCTATGCGACGCTCAAAAACCGCATCTCCGTTCTTCCTGACGACCTCATGGTTCTTCCAAGTCATTACACGGACTGGGGGAGGGAAGCGAACGCCGACCACCTCATCATCAACGACTTCGGAACGGTCAAGACCTTGAACGAAAGCATCTATGGGTTGACCTCCGAAGACGAATTTGTATCGTGGGTCGAGGCCAACATGCGCCCTCAACCCGAGGAATACATTCGCATTCGCAAAGTCAATGCCAACATCGAGACCGTGGATTTGGCCACGGCCGAAGAACTCGACCTCGGCAAGAATCAATGCGCAGCCTCGCAAGGCTAATTTGGACGTGATGGAATGGTAAATTTTGGATTTGCAATTGACAATCGAAAGTGCATCGGCTGCCACGCGTGCACGGTGGCGTGCAAGTCGGAGCACGATGTCCCCGTTGGTGTGAACCGAACGCACGTGAAGTACATCGAAACGGGAACCTATCCTGATTCGACGCGTGAGTTCAGCGTTCATCGCTGCAATCATTGTGAAGACTCGCCCTGCACCACGATTTGCCCAACAACGGCGTTGTTCACACGGTCCGACGGCATCGTTGATTTTGACGACGACCGGTGCATTGGATGCAAATCGTGCATGCAAGCCTGCCCGTACGATGCGCTCTACATCAACCCGAACACCGGGACGGCCGCCAAGTGCAATTACTGCGCCCATCGGATTGAGAATTCCTACGAGCCTGCTTGCGTCATCGTTTGCCCGGTCGAGGCCATCGTGAGCGGTGACCTCGATGACCCCAACTCCAACCTCTCTCAACTGATTGCAGAAAACGAAACCAAGGTCCGAAAGCCGGAATCAGGGACCGTTCCCAACGTGTTCTATCTCGACACGTCGGATGCGATGCTGGACCCGCTCGCCACCTCAAAACCCGCTCAAGGCATGTGGAACGAGCAAGCAGCGGGCGTTGGTCACTACGCCAAATACGCACAGGACCGAATGGGTGCCGCTGACGAACATTCGATGATCGTTCAGCTCGCATTGGACCTGAAAGCCAAGGAAGCCAACCCCCGTGACCAAGCCATTATCCGTGATGTTGCGGCAAAACTTGCCGACACATCACCCGAAGCCAAGCGGGCCTACGATGCCCCCTCGAAAGGCGTGCTGTGGGGTTGGGAAGTAAGTGCTTACATATGGACGAAAGGCATTGCTGCAGGCACCTACATGGTGGCGATGATGCTGTGGTTGAGCGGGTCGCTTGACATGACGGACCTTTGGCTCCCCGTGACCGGCATCGGTTTGGGCTTCCTCGCCATCACCGGTGTCTTGCTCATCATGGACTTGGACCGTCCCGAGCGCTTTCTGTACGTCATGCTTCGACCGAATTGGAATTCTTGGTTGGTGAAAGGTGCGTACATTCTCGCCGCCTATGGTGGTGTTCTCTTCCTCAGTGCGGTTCTGGCGTTCTTCAAGCCCATCGATTACGAGCTCTATCTCGAATACATTGCCTACGCAGGCATCCCACTGGCTGCCCTCACCGGCGTTTACACCGCTTGGTTGTTGCAGCAAGCAAAAGGCCGTTCCTGGTCAAAGGACAACCTGTTGCCGGCAAAGTTTCTGGTCGAAACCGCCGCCATTGGTGCAGCGACCCTTGCGGTGCTTCACGGTGTGCTCATCAGCGGCGGCATGGTGCCCGTGCTCGTCGGCGCCGTTGCGTTGCTCGTCATTCTCCGCCACGGTCACCACGTGATCGAAAAACCGCAGTTGGAGCCGCTATTGTGAGGGAGCGTCATGGCAAGAACATTCATCGAAAACATCGCTCAAAAGTTGCGCATCATCCCGAACATCGACAAAAAGATGCACCAAGGCGCCTCATCATCGCTGCGAAAGTACCCCTCCATGGAGGAGTGGGACCACCACACTGAACTCGACGCCCAAGCGTGGCCCAAACAGGTTGAGCGAAACTTTTCGCTCGTCCCCACCACCTGTTTCAATTGCGAATCGGCTTGCGGCCTGCTTGCGTACGTGGACAAAGACACCGGCACCGTTTCTCGCTTCGAGGGCAACCCGAACCACCCCGGCAGCCGAGGTCGAAACTGCGCCAAAGGTCCCGCAACCATCAATCAAATCAACGATACCGAACGCATTCTGCACCCGCTCAAGCGGGTAGGAAAGCGCGGTGAAGGCGGATGGAAACAAGTTTCTTGGGACGAGGTCTTGGACGACATTGCAGGGAAAATCCGTGACTCCTTGAACACCGGTGCACGAGACCGCGTGGTATACCACGTGGGCCGGCCCGGCCATGAAGGCTACACCAACCGTGTGCTCAAGGCATGGGGTGTTGACGGTCACAACTCCCACACCAACATTTGCAGTGCAGGGGCACGTACCGGCTATGCGCTCTGGCATCACCACGACCGGCCGAGCCCTGACCATACGAATGCGAAGGTCATTCTCCTGTGCTCTTCGCACCTTGAAACGGGCCACTACTTCAACCCGCACGCACAACGGATTCTCGAAGGGATGATGGCCGGTGCGAAGTTGATCGTCATCGACCCTCGTCTCTCCAACACGGCTTCCATGGCGGACCACTGGGTGCCAACATGGCCGGGCAGTGAACCGGCGCTCTTCTTGGCGTGGGCCAACATGATTCTTCAGCAGGACCTCTATCATCGGGAATTCATGGAGTCCCAAGTTAACTGGGAACAGTATCTCAAGGCGGTCCACCCCGATGCACCGTGCACGTTCGAGACCTTCATTGACAAACTCAAGGAGGAGTATGCACATTACACCCCCGAGTACGCAGCGGAAGAATGTCGGATTCCCGTTGAGCAAGTCATCGAAACGGGCAACATCGTGGCCAACTCGGGGACGGCTCTTTCAAGCCACGTTTGGCGAGCAGCGTCCATCGGGAACCTCGGCGGCTGGCAGGTGAGTCGGACCTTGCACTTCCTGAATGTCTTGACCGGTTCGGTGGGGACAAAAGGAGGAACGGCGCCCAACACCTGGTCGAAATTCAAGCCGGAATTGCCCAACGAACCGCCCGCACCCGACGGCTGGAACGAGCTTCATTTCCCCCCCGAATACACGCTCTCGCATTTTGAGATGAGCCACATCCTCCCCCGCTTGGTCAAAGAGGGACGGGGGACCATGGACGTGTACTTTACTCGGGTGTTCAACCCGGTTTGGACGTACCCCGACGGGTTCTCGTGGATCGAAATGCTCCAGAACGAGGAAGCCGTTGGCTGCCACATCGCCATGACGCCCACCTGGAACGAAACGGCCTTCTTTGCCGATTATGTCCTGCCGATGGGTCACGCCAGCGAACGCCACGACATCAATTCCTATGCCACTTCATCTGGAAAGTGGGTGGCGTTTCGGCAACCGGTTCTGCGCGAATACGAGCGACGGCAAGGCAACGACGTGGAGTTCACCTACGAGGTCAATCCGGGCGAAGTTTGGGAAGAAGATGAATTCTGGAACGAACTGAGTCACCGCATCGACCCCGACGGTTCCATGGGCATCAAGAAATACTTCATGTCGCCCAACAAGCCCGAAGAAAAAATGAGCATTGATGACTACTATCAGTACATTTTCGAGCGTGTTCCAGGGCTGTCTCAGACGGCCGAGGAAGAAGGCTTGAGCGAGTTGGAGTACATGCGACGTCACGGTGCATACCAAATTGAAGACGCCACCTACAACAAGCACGAGAAGGAAGGATGGCCAACGCCCTCCGGCAAGCAGGAGTTCTACTCGGAGACGATGATCGAGTTTGGTTATCCGGAGCACGCCATACCGCACTACAAGATCAAGTCACATGTCCATCCCGAAAATCTTCAAGGCGATGACGAATTCTGTCTTTTGCCGAATTTCCGCCTCCCCATGCACATCCACTCTCGTTCGGCCAACGCCAAGTGGTTGGTGGAAATCGCCCACCGGAATCCCATTTGGTTGCACCCAAGCGATGCGAACAAATTGGGCGTTGAAGAAGGCGGCTTGTTGAAAATTGAAACCGAAATCGGCTGGTTCATCGACAAGGTGTGGGTCACGGAAGCCATCAAGCCCGGCATCGTCGGTTGTTCACACCACATCGGTCGATGGCGACGCCAGCAAGATGCAGGCAACCGAATGATGACCAACACGGTCTCCATCGAGGACCGAGGTGACGGAAAGTGGCGCATGCGGACCGTCGAGGGCATTGTTCCGTTCGAGTCCTCTGACCCCGACACCAACCGCTTGTTTTGGCGAGACGGCGGCGTGCATCAAAACATCACGCATGCCGTTCAACCCGACCCCATCAGCGGCGCTCACTGCTGGTTGCAGAAGGTCAAACTGTCGTTGCCGAAAGCCGGCGAAGAGTACGGCGATGTTGAAGTGGACACCAACAAGTCCTTTGCGTACTACAAGAAGTGGAATTCTTGGGCGAAAGACCGTGAACACCACCCGCGTGGTGAACGTCGTCCGTTGTGGATGAAGCGACCCTTGTCTCCTAAGAAAGAGCACTGGTTCATTGACCAAGCGAACGAGTGATCTTCATTTCATCCCACGAGGACTGACATCGGTTTCGTTTCATGAAAAACCCCGTGCAGGGTGATTTGTCGAGCGGTTCGGGTTCAGACCGAGGGCAGCAAGCCGACCCTTGCAAAAGCTCCCCAAACGGGATCCAAGAAGGCCGGTAGGAATCGGTGGCGAAGGTAGACGGCGGCAGCAAGCGAAATCTTCTGGAATTTGTTCAGTTTGACGCGTTGGGTAAAGACGTCGCCCTGTTGCTTCTCGATTTGGCGGAGAATTTTGTCGTAAAAGGCGATCATCGCTGCGGGTGAGTATCGGGTTCGCCGAGGGAGAAGAGGGAGCAGTGCCCGTGCTTCCTCAAGGTACGTGCGAGCTCGTGCTGCGTAGTGTCTGCAGTAGGGTTCCCAATGCTTGTTGAGGACGATTTTGCCGTCCAGTTCTTGTTCGGTCATCCCGTTGCGCTCCAACTCGTTGAGGGGGAGGTACACTCGGTCGCGCTGAATGTCTTCGCCGACGTCCCGCAAGACGTTGGTCAATTGCATGAAAATACCCCAGGACTCTGCATATTTCTTCGCCATGGGGTTGTCGTAGCCGTACACTTCAATGCACATCAAGCCCACGACGGAAGCCACTCGGTAGCAGTAAACATAGAGTTCGTCGAAGGTTCGGTAGCGGTTGTTGTACAGGTCGTCCTCCATGCCCGTGATGAGGTCGTCAAAGACATCACGTGGGATGGCGTAGCGGTTCACCGTGTCCTTGAGGGCGAGGAAAACGGGGTCGGTCGAATGCACCTCTCCGTAGCACGTCGAGAGTTTCTTTCGGAAGAAGAAGAGCTGGGTGATTTTGTTCAAGTAAGCCTGCTCATCCAGAATCGTGCCCTGCTCTTGCAGGGATTCAAGTTGGGCGCGGTAAGCCACGGCTTCCGGGTCCAACGTACCTTTGCTTCCAGGGAACCGGTCCGCCCAATCGCCGTCAGCGATGTCGTCGGCTCGGCGACAAAAGGCGTAAATGGCGCACATGGCGAAGCGCTGTTCGTCAGGCAAATACTTGAACGAGTGATAGAAATTCCCCGCCTCTCGCATGGTCAATTCCTCGCAATAGCGGTAGGCGAGTTTGTAGAGTTCAGCCGGAGGTTTTTCCGACCAAATCGGAGCATCAAGGTGCGCAAACGGGTCCACGAGTTCGTTTTTCTCGCCCACTATTCCGATGATTGAAGCCCCCTCTCGCAAGGCTTCCATCGCCGTAACGCTCACGGCTTTCACCGCATCTTTGGCCAGCGTTACACCCGCTCGAACACGGTCGAGGGTGGTCATCGGTGTGGAGGCGTTGTCGTCGCTGCGACTCGATGCGTTGCCCTTGAGAGGGAACAATAAATCGAGCGGTTTGCGGCGTTCAAGCATCCTAACCGGTTCCCCCTCGCATCCCTTGTTTAAGAGACCTCCTCTTCGAGGCTCGCACAGAAATCGCTTTTTCAATCCAAAGTAAGGTGTTATTTACTTACCAATAATATCTATAGATGGCTACTTGTCTTTGTTCTTTTCAAGCAGCCGACGCACGCCACCAGGGATGAGCAGGGCGCGCAACAATTTGCGAGCATAGGACTTCATTTCGTCCCGGGTCACTTTGATGCGCTCTTCTGAATTGAGGATGTTTCCTTCCCGGAGCAACGAAACCGTACGTTGGCCAACCAATACCGGAAGCATGCAGGAGGCTTTCAGTCGAAATTGGGTTTCAGGAATCATGTTGATGTAGGCCGTGGCCGCTTCAAGGTGGTCGTTGGTCAGGTCAAGGTAGCGATCGTAGAGCGGCCGAAACGCCTCCAAGTTGCTATCGTCAAGCAGGTCTTCGGGCTGAAGGCCGTGTTCTTCAAGGGCGTCTTGAGGGATGTAGCAACGGCCGAAACGAAGGTCTTCGGGGATGTCTCGGAGGATGTTGATCATTTGCAGCGCTTTCCCAAACCGAATACCCCGTTCCATGAACAGTTGTTCCTTGTCCGGGGGAAGTTCCATCAGGTGAGCAAGCGACATGTTGGTCCAAAACACACCAACACAACCCGCAACTCGAAAGGTGTAGTCGTCGAGTTCTTCTTCGTTTTGAAGGGCGGAAATCGAACCTCCTTCATTTGCCGGGCCAAACCGTTGCAAATCCAACACTTGGCCGCCGACGATGATGTCAAGGCAAGCCAGCATGCGCTCCTGGTCGGCTTCATCGTAGGTTTCGAGACCTGCGATGACGTCTGGTACGTTTCGCAACAACGTGGCCTCGTGTTCGTTGGTCTGCATGGAAGCAAGCTCGGAGAAATCGGGGAGGTTCGTCTCGTGGCCCTGGACCACGTTGTTGTAGCGCTCCAAGTGGTCGAGAAGGACCGCTGTGTCGCCGTGTTTGGTATCCGCAATGGTGTCGGCGACACGGGCGAGGAGGTAGAGTAATCCGATTTGGCCCCGTGTTTTCTTGGGCAGATACTTGAGCGTCGGGTAAAACGAACGCGAGGTCGTTTCGAGCAAGGTGTCAATTTTCTCGTTCACCAAGACCGGCACCGTCTCCCCTCAGTTGGCCGGACCCAAGCACCCTGCATCAAGATATGCGTTGAGTTGCTTTCCGTAACGGCCTGTTGGGTGTTCTCCTCGCTCTGAACGGGGGCATCCCGTAGCAATCCTTTAGGAAGGGTAGCATCACCTCCATTTACGGGGGGCGGGCAAGTTGAACTGCGGTGCTTGTGGTGAATTGATTCCAGCCGACAGCATGTTCTGTCCGGAATGCGGTTCACGTCAGGACACCTCCGTTGCCGGTGGCTTTGCTCCACCACCTGCGCAAAACATTCCACCCTTCCCCCAGCAACAACGTTCCTTTGACCCGGTCTCAAACCCGCAGCAGCGCATGCAACAAGAGGCTAACATGGGCCAAATGGACCAAATCCCTCAAGACATGCTCCACGGCATGGCGCAAGGCATCCAGCAACAGCAAAACCTTCCTCCGGGTGCCTACCCCCAACAACCGCTGCAAGGCGGCTACCCCCCTCAACAAGGCTTCCCGCCGCAACAAGCCTATCCTCCCCAGCAAGGCCTTCCTCCACAACAGGGCTTTCCTCCCAACCAATCTCCTCCTGCGGGAATGCCGGCATCGAACGTCGCCCCTCTGACCGACATGCCCAACGTCAACCGTGGGCCTTCCATCGCAAGCGGAGCCGTGCCCACCGCAGGCAACGTTTCTCCCTTGTCCGCCGGCGGAACAAAGATCGCTCACAACCCTTCGAATTCTCCGACCGATGCCATGGTGAACCGGCTGGCGGAGGCCGAACGAGCGGTGAAGGACGAGCGACGAAGCCAATGGTTGTCCATGAACCAATCTCCCGCTTCCTCTGTTCTTGCAAACCTCGGTAGCGGTGATTTGCCCGCCCATCTTCGTGGCGGTGCAAACGATACGGGGTCTGCTGCGGCTGAAATCATGGCCGGAGCCATGGGCGGAAACAGTGCCGCACCAAACGATGCCCTCCTTCGACGTCTTGCCGAGGTGGCGGTTCGTCGTGTTGCACGAAAGCGAGGCGTCGCCGTTGAAGCCCCTCAAGCAAAGTTGGACGCCGACGTGTTCGAGGTCAACGTGACGTACGTTGATGATGGCCGTGTTTTGGACACGCCCGAAGACCTCGCACAGGCTTTTGAGCAGGCCATTCAAACCGAATTAGCGCTCAAAGGTCACGATCTCAGTTGCAAGGTCACCATGTTCCGTTCAAAGGACGGCGTCACCGAGAAACTCGGCGAAAGCGAGCCCGAAGAAGACATGTTTGCATGCGAAATTTGCGACGGCCTCGTCAAAGAAAGCGACCCGACCTGCCCTCACTGCGGCGCCATGTTCGAAGACGAGGAGGAAGAAGAATCGGCTCCCTCAACCCCGTCGCGTTCTGGCCCTCCCGGCCCGAAGAAGTCCGGCGGTCCTCCTGGCCCGAGCAAGAGGGGTGGTCCTCCCGGTCCGAAGAAGTCCGGCGGTCCCCCCGGCCCGAGCAAGAGCGGCGGGCCTCCCGGTCCGAAGAAGTCTGGCGGTCCCCCCGGCCCGAGCAAGAGCGGCGTGCCTCCCGGTCCGAAGAAGTCCGGCGGTCCTCCCAAAGGCGGCCCCGGCGGTGCACCCAGCGGTGGCCCCTCGGGTCCGAAGAAAGGCGGGCCCCCCGGTGGACCGAAGAAGAGCGGACCCCCTGGCGGGCCAAAACGCGGCCCCCCGCGCTGAGGTGGTCAAGGCGTGACCCGTTCCCTTCCCGATT
>Ga0213867_1000469_pt1 | contig 18222 bp, 11 predicted proteins | sample PICome_12_FD_160120 | JGI IMG/M metagenome (GOLD analysis project Ga0213867, IMG submission 160120) | Coastal seawater microbial communities near Pivers Island, North Carolina, United States - PICO540 | ecosystem: Environmental > Aquatic > Marine > Coastal | place: USA: North Carolina... | reverse complement strand
ACAGCAACACACCAGTGTTATTATTTTTGTTATTTAACGGGGGCGGCGGGGGCAGAAAAATAGAAAAATAGCTACGGTACATGTAAAAAATTACATGTATTTTTAATACATGTATTTGACATCACGCGCAACGCGCAACGCGCAGTGTTTCTAACGCAGTACATTTGTACGTAGTTACGCACCTATTAGCTATTAGAAATTAGAACACACACCGTTATGTATGTATTCGTATACCGGTAATACTTCGAAGTATTTTGCTAGTATTAAATACATGTGTATGGACTATGGACTATGGATGCCTTGGTTCGACTGACAACAAAATTTTGGTCACAAGGGACCTTACAGATCAAGGTCATGTACGGGACTACGAGACTACGGGACTACGCGACATGCCAATCCTGAAAATGTCCGACGGCAAATAACTAGCCACGGGAGTACCTAGATATGGTACTAACCTATGTAATCATGTTTCTGCGCTGTAAGAATATTGACTTTAGCTGGAATCTACGTGTGCTCACATAGAAATTCTAACATGTAAATTACCTACATGTATCGTATCGTATTTTTCAGTACAATGTACTTGACGTCGCACTGAGCAAATAGCAAAGGCGGGGGAGAGAGGGTCATAGACACACCAAGGGTGTATATAGAGACACACACATACGAGGTTACGAGGGTAGCTGAGAGAAGATCTACGGTACGAGTAGATTCATCATAGATCCATCGAGTAGGAGATACGGTGTACGAGAGATAACAAAGGGGAATCATTGTTTAACTTGCCTCGCCAGTAGTCATTCACGCCCATATCCATTGAATGCATCATCATCATCATCGTCATCCACAAAACTCATTTGGGATATCGGCTTGTGAGAGATATGCACTTATTTATGGACCAACAGCATTGAGATTTTAGAAAGTTTTATTTAGCTATAACCGAGCCATCTCTGCCTGTAAGTGAACAAACAATGATTATAAATGGAAACTCATATATAACTGTATGGACATGTGCGTGTGATGGCGGTGTAGGCATTGGTTATTTCATGTTTTTAATGTTTTCAACGTATTGTATCATCTCAAATAGAACAGTGTTAAATAAAGGTAGAGAGTGAGTGTGTGAGAGAGAGGAATAGAGTCAGGATATATATTTAATATATATCAAAGTAAACTAGTGAGTGAAAAATTATAGTATACTAGTGCTCAGAAAAATATGGTAGATTCTATAGTGCAGTTGTTTGACATAATGTATATAGATATTGACACAGGTCGAATTAATTTTATTTTACGTTTAATTTTTAAAAAGGATTATAATGAGGAGCTGGTTTAAGGGAAACGAAGAAGAGGACGCGAGTACGCCTGGACGAGCATTAAAGAGCTTGTTTGGGAGAAATGCATCGACGTCTTCAGATTTGACGGAATCTTCGGCCCACCCCCCGACGATAAATTTTGCCATTGGATCGTAAGTTATTGACTATATATTTTCATCGAGATATGTTCTCAACAAAAATGTATTAAATATATCAAGGACGCGCTCTCTTCAAACTGGCTTGGATCCCCGAAAAATACAGCAGAATAGAGAAGCCGAACGAAATATAGCCCAATCTGCACGTAGACTATGTGATAGAATCGATTTGATTGTGAGTTCTGTTCAAGAAAAAGGAGAGGCGAATGATGCAGCATGGAAAGAAGACTTGATCACTTTATTTGGTGGCACAGATGATGAAGTCAAAAAGCGCGAAATTAGATGTCGCTTATTAAAAAATGAAGTAAGTTGTGATAAATCACGTAATGATGACCGAAAACTTCAGTGTGAACTCACTATGACTTCAACATAGGATTTGGAGCAATCGAAGCTCGACATGAATATATTATTTAACTGTTCGTCGAACGATAAATTTACAACTTTGTGCATCAATTGTGAACTGCCCACGAGACTTATACACTGCCTACGGCTCTTCAGAATCTTAGAACTACATCGGGCTACTGATCATTGGTCAGAAATGCAGTACAGCGAAAAGAATGGCATGGAAGATACTATTCAACTAAAGCCTCTTTCGACAAGGGCAGTTGAAAACGTTGGAAACTTGATGGCTCTTCTCTTAAATGAGTCAGTTGCAGAGCAAATTCGACCGCATTTATTTGGTTTATTAGTACTAAGCAGTCACGCGTATCCTTTGATCGGCTCTCATGTTGGCAAAACGGCATCAAACATTGTTCGTCGATTTTCTGAAAGTTGCCTTTCTCCTGCAATCATATGGTTTTTGCATGCCAAAAAAATGATAGTTAGAATGACCGATGACGTAAAGGAGTTGATTGGTTTGACGTCCGAGTCAGAGGGTATAAATACAAGCACATCCACCCGAGGTATGTGTGCGTTCGGCCAAGCAGCTGAAAGAGATGGGATGTGGATCAGTGCTCTCTTGTCAATAATATCGGTGGTGACCAATTCTTGCAGCCAATGTTCGGATCTTCTTGATGATTTTGTTTCCGCCGGAGGCTACATAGTTCTTCACTATGGAATTACACATTCGTCACTCGAAAACACGCCTCAAATGCTTGAGCTTGCCATTCAGCTCTCCCGATGTAAAACAAGTACACCGAAACGGGAGCAAATAAGTATGCAAAGGTCGCAATCCATTGATAATGACGATATGTTGGTTAAGAATTTCGAGGCCTTCCAGATACTCATTGACGATCTGAGTCTTCAATCAATTCCATTCCTAGCTGATTTTCTAGATAGGAATACGAAAATGAATTTGGATTTTCTTTCAGAAGACTTTATTCAATTTGCTTGTAAAGACTCTGTTCATACTGCTTTGTCGCGGGACATTGAAAAAGATTCATCGAGCAACCTCCCATCCTTAGAAATTTCGTCAACTTTATTAAATACTGTTCTTCAATTGTATTCAAGCCATCCAAATAACTTCAAGATTGTGGAATCTAAGTATTTCATCCTCTCTCGTTTTCTCCTCGCGTTTCCAACGTTCAAAGATTTTTCGACGAAGGTACTAATTCTCAAAACTCTTGATTTTGTTTTTAAGAATGGCAGTGTCAGTTCCTCAACACGTTACCCGATTACCGTTGCTCTAGAAATGTTTTTTGCACTATCCGTAGCACTTTTGAACAAGGATGTAAATTTTTCTTCTACATATGACGTGGATTCTGTTGCCAATGATCTAAATATTTTGTGCGATACGATTGAAAATATACTTGAGAACGACGAATTTATCATTGATTCTACAGATGAATTTGAGCTTATGGATGAAAAACTCAACGTGTATCTTCCGTTGTTGATAGAGGCTTTAGAAGATATCGGTGTCGAGGAGAAGGCTAAACGATTTGAGACGTCTTATGTCTGCATGTGTCGAATTCTACGCCCACTGGTTTCCCAAACCCATGTGAATTTTAGGCCATCTTCTGATGGTGATAGTCGCGGAAGAATAAATCTCAATATTTTGGTGTCAACGGGAATAAAAGATCTAAGTCAGAAAGCTTCCCAAACAGCATTATTTGTCATGAAAGAGGTTATGGATCAAAAAAGTGTGGATACTTTAGAGGACGATGTCCAGTCACTCTTGCAGGTCGCTATGTCTTTTGCTGAAACATTTAATTCAAGTTCTTTGGAAAGTCAGAGAGATTCCGCAATGAGAGAAACTGATATTTTGAATGTATTGGCTGATGTCATGAAGTCGAACCATCATTCGAGACCAGCTTTCCAAAAGAGCGGCGGATTTGATGTTTTGATTACCATATTGAAAAGTTTGAAAGGATGTTTTGAAACTCAGCTTTCTCAGGAAGAGACCGAAGATGGAAGCAAAATATTATTGTCTTTGGTGGAAGCCATTTTTTCACTTCTTTCTTCAACCCTCGTTGATATTAATACGTCTAGCGGTGGGCTAGACTTTGATCTTCTCTTTTACTCGTCTCTTGCCCAAGTAATCGGCGATACTGCAATGCTTACTTCGATTGAAAATGCCTCACGTGTTTTAAATTTGGCCTTATCGATTGTCGATGACTCGCTTTCAATATCGAAGCCGGTGGAAGAGATAGAGCAGCTTCGGAATGCCGAGGCAATGAAGCTTGTTCTTAGCCTGGTCACGATGTAAGTTTTGTGTCAAATGAGAAGCGTTAAATATTTCTTTTGCCCATTTCTATTTTCTGCGAAACAGGTTGCCAACAACTATGGTGAGTTTGTCAGAGTCAGTCATGTTGACCGTAATCAAATTATGTTCCGACGAGAGATTTAGGATAGCAGTTGCGAAGTCCGGCCTTGTGAGAAGCATGACATCAACACCGGAGCTGACAGCGGTCATATTGAACGAGGATCATATGCTACATAGCTACGTTAGAGAATTGCTTGAAATTGTAGCGAGCTTTTCAATGACAAGTGAAGATTTCTCAAGCTTCTTGCGATGTATTGGCATTCCTATTCTACAAGATAGTAGGCTAGATGGTCGGGTGAATTTGCCTGTTATTGTTTCGTCTGTCACACAAAGTACCACCAACATTTCCTCGTCGAAGATAAGAGAAGAGAATGATGCCTCACATTGTGAATATTTGCAAATCGCACTGAAAGTTGCAGAGAATGAAGATAAGATTTCACGGTTTTCTTTGGGTGGAAGTTCACTTGATAAGCTTGCTTTTTACATGCAAGATGTACCTTTTGAAAAACGTATGTACAAACTCGCTGAGGACTCGGAATTATCTTTTATAGAGATTCCATCCGTTTACAATCTTGCTACATCTATACCCGGAAGTGGTAATACGGAAGAATTGTGGCAACCTTCTAGTCTTTCAGGATTTTCTGTTTCGATATGGGTTCGTATACCTCAGTCGAAATTAAGTCGGGATTCCTATCGAAATGAAAATGTAGGGACACTTTTTTTGTTTGATATCCATACGCCACCTGCTAGGGGTATCACCCATGAACACATTTCATGCTGGTATGATATGTCGAGTGAAGAAGTCAATATTTCTACAACTTACATTACAAACAAAAAGGGAATATCGTTTTCTGCCAGTTCCCTTGGCAAAGACGTTTGGCATCATCTTGTCATTACATACTCTCCGTCTAAACGATCGCTATTAGGGAAAAAATCTCAAATGATTTTGTATGTTGACGGAAGAACTATTGGGGAAGTAAAGGTTGACCAAGTTAATTTACCATCTTGTTCAAGAGCTTTCCTTGGTTGTTGTAATTCTTATTTGCTCCAACATGCGAAGAAATATCTTCGTGGTCCAATGCCAGTCTTTGAGGTTGGAATGTTTTGCCTTTTCAGCAAACCTCTTACTCCTCGCGAGGCGTCAGCAGCTTTCTTTGTTGGTCCAGAATTTGAAGGAGAGTGCTGGGGTGATAGCCCGCAACGCCATTCTCTCAAGTCAACCAGAACAATAGCCTATTCGATGATGAGTTCCACGGATGGCGGCATATCTATGACTGAATCGTTAGGGTCACGAGAACTTAGCACTATTCATCATACAACTTACTCTTTGGATTCACTTGATTCAGTTCGACTATACTTCTCAGTTTCACCAAACGAACTTGTTTTCAATTTTAGGGCCGCGTCAGTCGGACCTGCTTCAAGAGATAAGAAATACGCACGTACCCTTTCAAATAATGTTGGCCTATCTAGCATGGCGTCTTCGGATGCTGTCATTTATGGTAAATCAACCATAAATGTTCCCAATTCATTTTCAAACAATTTGAGATGGATTGGTGGCCCTTCGCTTCTTCTGCCAATCATCAACAATTCTTGTACGTCAAAATCTCTGTCGTTGTCACTAGATCTAATTCGTTCGTCTTGTGAAAACCATATACCGAACCTTGAATATTTGCAATCTCAAGGGGGCTATTCGATTCTAGCTTTATTATTACAGCAGAAGAAACATATACTCGACGAGCACGTTATGAACAGTTGCTTTTCATTTGCCGTAAAAGGCTTTGACGCCGATGAATATTGGAAGAGTGATAAATATCTTGGAAGCCATCAGTGGCTGTTGGCGGACGTTGATGCCTTGACACACTTGTTATTTAATGGACAGGTTTGGGATTACCGCATTCGATCTAGTCTGTCGCATAACCTTATTGCGCTGTTGACCGAGCTTGTCTCTCCCGATTGTGTTCATTCAGTCTTTAATGCACATATCCTTCATCAGTGCGGCATTTTGCGATGGGTTATTAATCTTATGTTTGAAGCCGTTGGAATGTTTGATTCGCAGTCGGAATTTCAATCGAAGATGCGTGAATGGAAAATAAGAACGCCTCTTGTAGTTGATGTATCAAATGGTAATGATGACGTTGACGAATTTCTCGGTGGTTGCAGAGACTTTCTTGCTTATACCTCAGCACATTGGTTAACTCGCGCAGATCTTGTTGCGATAACGGGCGCGATAACGAGTTCGCTTACATCGGAACGCGGAAGAAACTTGACGTTTGGCGAATCGGCAACGCACAAAAAACGTTTATCAATAATCCTTCCACCCAGTGGAGTTTTGCGTGTTTACTTGATCCAGATGTTGCAGGATGTTCTTGTTGAGATTATAAGACAAATATATTTTGTACATGATGGTGACACCGATCAATACGTTGGTACAGTACAAGAGAATGGTACTACCTTGAACTTTTTGTTTGCCCCCGGCAAGAAGGCTGCCGAACTCATTAGGAAGCCATCTGATGAAGATGAGAAAACAGAATTGGAAAACAGAGTTTCAATGCAAGAATTTTGTGAAGTTGTCTCGCCGCAGTGGTTCATTTTAGTTCTCGAACACTGCTCAGAAGAAGCTTCTGCTTGCTTTTTCGTTCGTCTTTTGATATTGACTCTTCAGGCTATGAAAGAAACTAACTTGTCTCAAGGTTTCATCCAATCTTTCCAAGAAGGCGGTAGCTTTCTTCAATTTCACAGCTCAATTCCTACGTTTTCTCACAACCCAACAATCATAGCTTCTTTAATTGCATACCTTATAGATTATCCCATATGTAATGTTCCCAATCTTGCAATTCTTGAGGTGAATACCCTTCGCGAAATGTTCGTGACAGAAGACTCTGATGAAAACGCGAACATAAAGCCTTCACCAGAAGTGTTTGACGTGTTATCGACATGCATTATCAGGAATGTATATTTATCTCAAGAGGATGATGAAGAAGGGGAGAGGGCTCGCAAAGTGAATCTGTCAGTGCTCAATTTTATGAATAATTATTACAAGAGATATCATTTCTTCAAAAGATTTTGCCATACGGATGCATTCGTTCAGCCATTTGTGCGCATATTGTTCGCTCTTCATAGGGAGCATATTAGTGTTCAAGAGAAAATGTACGTTTCTAACGACGATATTGCCGTTGATGATGATTCTTCAGAAAATACGGAGAAAGCTGATAATAGAAATAGCTTGCTTACCGCTGATGGTAATGAGGATTTCTCGGCATGGACGACGGAAGGTGATAGGAGAAACGCGAAGGACGAGGAAAGGGGTTCAATTATCAATGCAGCGGCAAGTTTGACACCAACAGACTTATTTCTTGGTGATTGTAATGCCAATGGTCTCAATGCCATGATAATTAGGATGTTGCATGTACTTCTCTCCGATGCAGTTTTCTATCGAAAAACTGCGTCAACAGTACTTTTATTGCTCTTCCGTTCAATCCCAGGGCACGCGACGACTAATGAAGTTGAAATGTATCAATTGATGCTTCTGGAAAGGTCACGGATAGTGGTCGATGACGCTCTATTGCGCGGTGGACCTAAAGCGCTTGCAAACTGTTCAGGATTCGCAAGCGTGATACTGGATCGTCTTGCCGGTGGCTTCTTTAGGGCTGAAGCTGTTTTGCTTTGTGCAAAAGGATGCATAAATACACTTAAGGCGTTGGTATCTTCAAGAGCTCAATCCGCCCTTGGGATGACCGATCAATCCTATCTTGTTAAGGATATGATGTATTTGACCAGGCTTGTATGTATCTGTAGTCTCCAAAAAATGCGCCCATCTTTAACAACAAATGTGCAGTTGAGTCAGCTTGTACTCGAATCGATCGCAAAAGAAGCAAAGTTTCTACTTCTCCCTCTCGTATCAAGTGTCGGAAAGAGTTCTTTTCTGGGGTCTTCTGCTGCTTATTTGCCGCCTTCCCCTAATAGTGATAAATATGAGATTTGGTTGGCCGCAAGCGTTGCGAGATCATGCAACGATTGCAATTATCCCGATTTGACTACAATTGAAAATCCTGATAGAACGTTCGTGCTCGCCCTTGTCTCTGAGCTTTACCATTTTCTGTCGGAGCAGCAAACTACAGCTCGGGAATCTGCTGTTCAAATTATGATAGCTCTTTTGCAAAAAAGAAAAGAGGTAATGGCAGACATACTTACTCGTGAAGTCGTCTTAACGAACGCTAAGGGGGAGCAAAGAAAAGAAACAGTTGATTTAGCACAACGCGGAGGTTTTGGAGCTCTTCTTGCAGCACAGGACTCGGAGAAGGATAGTGGTTCGGTTCCAAGGAGACGACAAAGAAGGAGTGTTGGTGGTGTTGGAAATAGTGTTGGGGCGATCAAGTATGAAGTTTTTTACGAATGGTGTAGGAAAAATGATCAAAAATTAGACGCCGTTTTCCGGGAAATCCACTTAGAAGCAGCTCAACTCCTACCGGATTTATATTCCAAGGGCAGAAATAATACAGCTTCAGTAATCCGTAGATTTCAATCAAATGAGGCGCAATCAGTTGAGACAAATTTTGTCAATGGTAGCGAAGTATCAGCTGCAGCTCAACTTGCTACAGAGTTGACAATTGAAGGTCACGATGCTTGGAAGCAACGAGGCTTCGATGATATTGCATATGGCGCAATGAAATGGAAACTGCTCCTTCGGCAATTGAAGGGACCATTTTCTTTGTGGGAACGGCATTCTGTTGATAATACGTCTTCTAGCGAATTCATAGAACCCGCTACTCTACGGTGGAAATTGGATTTGATGGAGGGCCATGAACGTCAACGTCGTAGGCTATTGCAGAACTACGAGTTTAGCGGGCTCTATCTTATTGCCGAAGAGTACAAGGAAGAAAATAATGAAAAAGATGAATTTTATGACGCATTGAGTGATGGCAATGACAGGGAGGAGACTGTTGAATCTGTGTCCGCACTTTTGAAAGAAATGAAAATTAAGAGGGTATCGGGTTTATCATATGATGAAGATCTACCTTTTGATGAGACAAGTGATTTTGAAAAGTTGACGTCAAAAGATAGTAAAGGGATCAAAGAAGTAGGTGAAGATATCCAGTCATCCGATGGTGGAGAAGAAGAATTTTTTGACGCGCAAGCTGATGAGGATCTACCTACTGATTTCGAAGAAGGATCTGAAGCCAATGTTATAATTGGAATGCTGGAAAGCGGCGATTTCCCAAAATATTCATACAATATTAGCAGATGCACCGGCTTAGACGTGAAGAAAAGTATATTGTTAGGTTGTCGTTCGTGTTTGTATGTTATCGATGGATTTGAACTAGCTGATGGGGATTTGCAGGGTAAAATAAATCGAGTAGAGTGCTCTACTTCGACTTTTAAAGTCAACTTCATGGGGTCTTCCAATTCAACAACGGCTTCCACGACGAGGACGACAGAGCAAAAAAACAAAACTTTAAGCAACGGAAAGGTACCGAATCAGACAAGTCGTTGTCAGAGGATAGCGCATGAAGATTTGTATTCAATATTCAAAAGAAGGTATCAACTTGAAGATGTGGCAATGGAAATATTTGATGTACATCGAAGAAGTACACTTATCGCATTTTCCTCGGTGACAGAGAGAGATGAATTCCTTTCAACTATCCTAAAAGCGTCACTACCGAGCAGCATATTTCATGCCTATTCCGGTGGTATTACATCGACAAGTTACAGCAAGATAATGGCAAGCTATCAGACTAAAGTTAAGAATCAATGGTTGGCTGGTAAAATGACGAACTTTGATTTCATTATGAATATGAATACTTTTGCTGGGAGGTCATATAACGACCTCACTCAATACCCCGTATTTCCTTGGGTTTTGAAAGACTACGAAAGCGAAGAACTTAATCTCAATGATCCCTCAATTTATCGTGATTTATCTAAGCCTATGGGAGGGCAGTCTTCGGAGCGTGCAGCCTATTTTCAAGAAAGATACGAAGAGCTTGAAGCCCTTCGTGAGTCTGATGAAAGCAATCCACCGCCATTTCACTATGGAACTCACTATTCATGCGCAGGCTATGTCTTGTACTATTTGATGCGTCTTGAACCCTTTTCTAGACTCGCTCTTCAATTGCAGGGAGGGAAATTCGACGTTGCTGATCGGTTATTCAGAGATGTGGGTAGTAGCTGGAGGAGTGCTGCAGTGGATAACCCTCAAGATGTGAGAGAGTTGATTCCGGAGTTTTTTTATCTACCTGACTTTTTAATCAACAATAATTCTTGGGATTTCGGATGCACTCAGGGCGGTATTGTAGTAAATGATGTTTTCTTACCAAAATGGGCGAAAGGCGATCCCAAACGCTTCATTCGAGTTCATCGTCAGGTAGGTTTATAGTTTATCTTTTGTCTTATCTACGAATACTACTCATTTTTTCTTAGGCTTTGGAGAGCGAATATGTCTCAAGACATTTACACCAGTGGATTGATCTAATTTTTGGCTACAAGCAGAGAGGCATCGATGCGAAGGAATCCCTTAACTTATTCATACATGTAACTTACGAGGATCATCAGGTCGACCTGAACATGATTGAAGATCCATTAATGCGTGAAGCAACTATCAATCAGGTGCAAAATTTCGGACAGACGCCTTCTCGAATCACGAGCAAACCGTTTCCAAATCGAATAGTTCATTCATCTTTACGAGATGGAAATATAGATCTTGCAGCTCTTCCAACGTTGAAGTATGTCACTCCACCTTTATGTATAGTTGGTGCACCCCATCGAGTCTTTTTGAAGGTTGAAGTATGTACGACTTGTAATATCGGAACAGTAGGTCAAATAGATTCATCAGTGGGAGACTTATTCTTGTGGAAAGACAGAATAGTTGCAATTGGGAAAACTTGCAGAAGGATTTCACCAAAGTTAATCTATCTCCGATTTGGTTCAATGAATAATGGTGTGACAACGCATGACGCTGTTCCTTCGTCCCGTTTCGATAATAACATAATAAGCTCTCACGATGCTCTTCATAGCAACGTAATCACTGCCGCTGCTATCTCGGAAGATGGAAGGTGGTTAGTTACCGGCTCAACTGATTCGACAGTCCGAGTGTGGAGGTTACCAATGAACATTAAAAGTAAATCATGTTTACAGCTAAAAGGTACACTTTTTGGTCATTCTGGAGGTGACATATCATGTGTTGATATCAGCACTATCTTTGGGGTCATTGTAACAGCCGGAAGTGAAGGAGTCGTCTTAATGTGGGATCTACGAACAAGAACTTTTTTAAGACAACTTAAACATGGATTAGAGAAGCGGAGATCGTTAAATGCGAAAAATCATGCACAAGTCAAGTCCATTTCAATTAATCAAGTCAATGGGAATGTGGTTGTTTTGGTTGGCTCGAAACTAAACATTTTCGATATCAATGGATATCTCATCGCTACTTTAACATACGAAGATAGAGATGGAAAGGACGGGTTGACTTGCGTAATTGCAACTGCATGTCCGGAGTGGATGGAAGATGGGGTTGTAGCCGTTACAGGGCACAAAAACGGCGACGTACGCCTCTGGGGAATAAACTATACAAGATCGACATTATTGATGCGGCATCTTGTCCCAGCAAGTGTCCACTCTTGTCCGATTACTTGTCTGCGTGTATGTGGTGAATGTCAAGATGTGCTCCTCATTGGAGATGCATCTGGAAAAGCCAGCAAAGCTAGTTCGATCAAACTCGAGTCGCTGGATAAGATGGAGAAAAGTAAGATTGTTGATGAGTTGGCAGGGCTACGAGATGATTATTTCAACAGATCTCGAATATTGTCAAGGTCAGACGACGACTTTGAATTGATTTAAAGCTATTGTAACAAATCAAGTTATTTTACGACTTAGTTGAATTCTTTCGTCATATAAAAGGTACAAAGCGATATAGTTTCGCTACAAAGGCCCACTAACATGAAAGAATCTTATTCCATAACGTTCCGAACCATTACGCAGTCGTGAAAGGCAAGCAAAAGAAAGAGACCATGGTATGCTATATTTAGATTGTACTATGCACGTGATTGCATACTATGTTACAGAGCAAATGAACTGGCTTGCATTAGTGACGAGACTGATTCTAAATCATGTGGATTCAGCCATCGCGGCGAAAATGCGAAGATAAAAAATTTGATCATCTCTCTCCACATACACAATTCGTAATACAGTTCGCAATAATGAAGAATGTGAGGATAGGATAATCTTCGAAAGGTTTAACCATACTCAACCAGGATTGCCACAACGTTACATGATGAAAGAAACATAGTATTTTCCTCAACATATTCCTCGCAGAAAATGGCGAATACGTGAATACGCCTCACCTGTGGATTTCAGCAGTTGTGTTGTAAACGATGTCCAAACATTACATGATAGTAGGACGGTGATAAGTCTGAATTCAAAGACGTGTCAGGAATATAGCGGTTAAATCATCGATGAAGGCACTTTATAAGAATTAGAACGGGGAGGATTGGATGAAACATTACTTTTGTGCTAGTGCTAGTACATAGTTGCTGAAATATATGTGTCTTAATATGATGTAGATTTGAAACCGATACCAGCGGGAAGGTACCTTACGGAAACAATCTCCTTGTTTCGTCTAAGGATTAATTCATTACCGTCTCTAGAGTTGTTGACAAAAACTTATTTGTTCTTCTTTCCGAAAAAGGCACAAACGGCATCTTCAAATGTCCTACTTATTTTCCGTGTAACCGTGCCAGGAACGCCAGGTGGTAACCATACATTCATCGATAATTCACTGCCTATTTCAACTCGGACCCCATATTCATCATAATCAGTACTTACATTTTTGAGGCTACACAGCGCGCGAGCACAGTCTACCCATTTATCCTTACCGTTTTTAAATTTCGTCCGACATTCCACTACAGCCTTGTCATCCGATGATCGATCGATACGAAGTGATTCACGAAAATGCACACCCTTTTTCGTCATAAACCATAATGTTCCTATATATTCACATGATATTATTTTGGAGCTCTCATTATCATCATCCTGCTCTACAAAATAACGGACATCCTTCGTATTTTTAGAAGATACCAACATTTCAAGGAATGCCTTACTTCCTATTGCTTCTGCCACATCGCCCAAAACACGACAACTCTTATCGTTGCTACCCTGCGAAATATCATTGTAATTCATAGGATAACCAATGTCAAAGGATACTTCAGTCTTTGGTTTTATCGATTTCTTCTTAATGTTCATCTCACGTTGGTTGCCAGAGACAGGATACGGAGAGTCGAACACCAATAGAAAACCCATACATTGAAGCGTCCATAGCAACAGCGCTATGAGCGAGGATCGTGCTAGAATATAAATCGACGGCATCAGTTGGTTTGAATTGTATTTGCTTTTGATTAATATTGTTTTTTTTGTGAAAAGAATTGGAAACCGCACCAAAAGGAAAGAAGAAAACAGCTATCATCCACACTCACACGTAATCAACGACAAACAACAAGGGCCAAAAGGCCAAGAAACAAAAAGCAGATGGAATTCATAGCCAGGTTGAAGTTTTGAAAAGTGTCTGTCACGAGTCACGAACAGAGTTGGTTCGTATTTGGCTACATTCAATAAATAGGAATCCTCATTAATGCGGCGATATTATTTATGTAGATCTAATTTGTGCATGTGTCGTATTTATACCTCTCTTGAATGTATCAATAAACACACAAACACACAGAATTCCCAAAACTTTCTTTTTTTGATGTCCTACGTACTTGTATGTACACTGAAAAATTCTATATTCTCCAAAATCCACATACAATGTACATATAGTGACAAGGTAAAAATATCTTTAGAAATTCCATTGATCGCACTTTATCGATATATATAAAAAATAACTTTTAAATAAATAGATATTAACATAATTGCGCAACGAATCGGAGCTGGAAAATTGTTCCCGTAAACGCACTTGATCTTTCGTGGTTCGAGGCCTCACTTTTCACAATATACTACACTTACAAGACTAATTCCAGAGTTTGTTATTGTTCGCATTGCGGTCAGGGAAACTGCAGTCATAAAAATAAAAAGAGTATTAATTCATCTTAAGATATAAGTTACGACCCTGAATCTGTTTTCGATTTACTAAATTTGGCCTTTGTCAAAGAGTCAAAGTCGAAAGTATCTTCACAATGAATTTCTCTAATGGTCGTTCTCGATGTGGGCGCAGAATCTTGGTTCTATTTGTCATTTTGTATCGATTAAGCCCAGTTACTTCTAATGATGGATGTGAGACATCGACAGCCATAGTCAACTTCCGATTCCCTGAACGTAGTAATGATCAATTACTAAGTGTCATGGATACAAATACGAAGAAAACGTTTGAAGAACAAGCATTCATGCACCTTTACGAGGTGGAAGAGCTTTTAGATCTTAGCCCATCACAGCTTGAGGTCAAAGAATTGGCTGTCGACTCACAGGCAATCTTGAAACAGGGTGATAAATCTTCCCTTTTCGTGGCCATGTCCGTGTTGGGATGTTTAAGGAAAGCAGAAGATTTGACGTTTAATGGGTTCGTTGATGGCGCTTTCAACGAATATGTAGATGGTTTTACTAATAGGCTAAGTTCTTCATCTGTATATTTTAGTGAGATGTTAAATGGATCTGATGAGGATTTAGAGGTCGAGGAGGATAACAGCGGAGGTGGGGGTGACACATTGTCCGACGATTCAGTTCTAATTTCTGTTGGACTTGTGTGCGTGACACTTATATTGTGTACGCTTCTTTTGATACTCGCACGTACTACCAATTCAGGAAAACAGTTTCAGTTCAAATCATGTCCCAGTGAAGCTTCGGTGGGTGATAATGCCAAAGAGGAAGAACGTAGCCCTGGTGTTATCAAGTCTATCCGCCGAACATTGAGACGCAAACCTTCAAATATATCTAACGCGTCTGCTGTTGCTGACTTGTCATTGCCATCTGATTTTCCTGCAGCACATAATTATTGCGCTCGAAGCGTTGATTCTTCTTCCATGGAAGCCCCAAGCGACGCTGTTCCTGTTACAGTGCTTCATAGTGAGAGGAAATCCGGCGAGGACGGCAGCGTTGTTCAACTTGATGAAGAAAATGGAGGGACAGTGATAGCAGACGTTATTGGTGGAACCGTTGCTTCATCTGATCTTTCCGCTTATGATTACAAAAAGGCCAATTTCGGAGTTTCACATGAAGAAGAGGTAAGAATTATCATTCATGCAGAGGTTTGTATTTCTTTTATCGCCATAGGATTCTCACAAATTCTGTGTATCTTGTTAAAGAGTCATACAACTACCGATATCAGTCTTAACCATTACGATGCTAATGAAATAAGGCGTGTCCAGCCCCTAGTCAAGGCAGCAGGAACCCATCGATCGTTGGCGAAGACACCTCTCCGGATGAGTAGACGGGAGTTGAGTCCTGAAGCTAGGTCCCTCTCTCCTCAAACTAGAAGTCCGTCAGTTCGAAGAATTAAACAAATTGCGGCCCCTGCTCGAGACCGCAGCCCCAGCGCGCGCTCGGGTCGTAGCGCCAAGTCAATAGACACACGTTCGACAGTAAAGTCTTTTCGAAGTACTCGATCCAATCGGAGCCTTAAGTCATGTACACCTTCGGAGAAGACAATCCAACTTGATTACAATCTTAAACCTGTACAATACTCATTTCAAGTCGGCAGCGCACCTGCATCACCAACGCAGACGCCATGTTCTTCAAAGACCGAATCACCAAAATTGCTTGGAAGTACTGTGCCAGTAGTCCAACATCCGTTTTCATCTTCTCCAACATCCGAAAACACTGACACCAATGCGCCAAAGGACGTGTATCATTCTCCAAAAATGAAGCATTCTTCGAAATCACCTTCATCGCCCCTGCCATCTCCTTCGGCTTCTCCAAAATTAATAAGGCTCAAGCCACACGCTCAAGCCTCTTCAACTAGAATCAGATCGCGTTCATTGGAACCTAGACTAGGTTCACCCTCCAACAATATGAGAGCCCGATCACATTCTTTGAATCCAAGGCCGTCTCATGAAGAACTCTTTCCAACAGGAATCGTCCCTGATATCAACAATAAACGTGAGCTTATGGCTGCTTCTATTGATAAATGGATGAAAACGACAGGATCGAACCGATTGTACAGACTTTCTGATGAATCAAAAAACTCGTCGATTCCGGCTCCGCCACCTATTTGTCGCGTCGAGAGCGCAGGGTCAGCTTCAACATGTACCCAATCCTCAAAACAACGATTACTATCGCAGAATAAAAGTTCGACTATGAATCTCCCTTACAAATCGCTTCCTTACTTGCCTCCATCCAGTGATTTAATGACAAATGATTTAATGAGTGTTATTTCAAATGTCTCGAAAGAGATTGATAAGCTGTCTGCAGCGGAGGAATATCCTTTCGAGCATCAACAGTACGATATAGAGATTCCTCGAGGACCTTTGCGTGTGATAATTGATTGCGGAGGTCACACCGGTTGGAGGCCTGCCTTGCATCAAATCAAGAAAACCTCACCTTTGTTTGACTTGACAAAGCCGGGAGATATTATAACGAGTATTGATGGTTTAGATACGAAAATGATGTCAGCAGAAAAGATTGCAAAGCTAGTCAAACGTTACGACAGAGACAATGAACACGCCAAGCCGGCAATATGTCAACTAAAGATCTTGTCGAAAGAGGGGAATAGAAGCGCAATTTGAATAATCTTTGTAATGCATTAGATAATAAATTATAAGAGGTAAATGACGACCAACTCTGAATGTTTTTTGTAATTATAGATAAGTTACCATCAAAGGCTTGTAGGAATGTACATTGGGAACAAGTTATTACGCTTTAAACAACCTTTACTTTGAAGTCGCATTAACGAGTAGAGGGCAGCACTGACTAACTGATCACTTGCCGCACTTATAACTTTATGTATTTTCTTCAAATCAATTTGTCCTCTTTTAATTTTTCTGTACACAAATGAATTCATCTAGACAACACAAAGACGGAGCCCTTATGTCCTCTGGTGATCCGAATGGAATCATCAATGTATTCAGTTCTTAACCATCCTCTAGGTCCTATTGGGCCAAGCGGGATTTTAATATTAACAGGAAAGATCTTACTTTTGATGACGAAAGTACATTCTTCAAATTTTACATCGACTCTCCTAAGATCAACGTTATCATTTGTACCCGGAGGCCAAAACTTTACATCAACAGTTATTATGCCACGCAAAAAATTTTCGTTTGAAGATGCGGGGACTTTAAACGGAAGCAGAGGAAAGTTCATGCCGTTTCCAAATGGCATAAATTTAAAGCTAACGACATTCCTCACGCGTTTCCTTTTCAAGTCAATCGACTGCGTACTAACAACTGGAGAAGCACCATCGCTACTCTTGCCACCACCTTTATCTTCACTTACATCATCATCAGATGCAACGATTCCCCATTGTTCTAGACGATCTTGAATGTCTCGCGGCAAAAAGGGATTTGCCCTCCCAACTCCATCGGTTGCACTGAGAGGATTGTTACTGTACGCCTGATTTTCCAAAGGATTTATATACGAAGACACTAGACCCAGATTCAGTTCACGTACACTCTGAGAATCCTGTGCCGTCCATATCAGCTTCCATGTACCCGCTAATTCCTCCACGACATTCTCATCTACTGTAGGACATAAATTCTCCAAATCCCGAATGGCACGTAATATTTCATCCGTCTTAGAACGCGAGGAGGGACTATTCTGTGGCACGGAACCAATCAATGACAACAAGCTTTCCTTCAATAAACCCCTCTTTTCTTTAACACTGTAATCTGCACCGCTACTATTGCTACTAAAGAGAAGAACTTCATTGTTGGATATGGATATGGTACTTTGATGTCGATGCCTCAATCCACTTCCAAACGTTAATAGTGCGTGGCAGACATAAGGAGGAGGGAACATGAATACGAGTAAAATTAAAATCGAAGATATCATCATTAAATCGTATTTGTAAATTGCGTGCTTCTCAAAGATATATCATATCACACTTGTTCATAGATACTACGTGTTAATAGTTTGCCTATAAGTCAAACGAATA
>Ga0213867_1000468_pt1 | contig 18229 bp, 18 predicted proteins | sample PICome_12_FD_160120 | JGI IMG/M metagenome (GOLD analysis project Ga0213867, IMG submission 160120) | Coastal seawater microbial communities near Pivers Island, North Carolina, United States - PICO540 | ecosystem: Environmental > Aquatic > Marine > Coastal | place: USA: North Carolina... | reverse complement strand
CATACCCGCCCGCCAAGAGGTCGCCCTCACCAAGCGCCAGTCCCGCGTCGGCCTCCCCGAGAGCCACCCCCTCTACACAAAGGGTGGCGTCTGGCACCAACTCGACGAAGAAGACAAGTACGTCGGACCCGGCACCAAGTACCCAGACGCCACCATCCACAAAGCCCTATGGCCCCAACGTGGCTTCGACCTCGAATGGCTGGCCAAGCGCGAACGTCTCAGCCCCTTCGAGTTCCACGCCCAGTACCAGCAGACGCCCTACATCCGTGGCGGCGGCATCATCAAAGACACGTACTGGACGTACTACGAACCAGAACAAACGCCCGAAACCTTCGCAAGCCTAATCATCGGCGTAGACACGGCCTTCACCAAAACATCTCGCTCGAACTACACAGTCGCCCTCGTCGCTGGCCTCAGCCAGCAAGGCGACATGTATATCCTCGAAGTATACCGTGGCCGCTGGGAAAGCCCCGAACTGAAGCGCCGCCTCGTCCACCTCAACAACCGCTGGCGCGGTAAAGGCCTACGTGGCTTCTACATCGAGGCCGTCACCTCCGGCACCATGATTATCCAAGAGCTCCGCCGGGAAAGCGGGCTCAACGTCCTGCCCTACCAGCCACGCGGCAAGGGCGACAAGGAAGCCCGCGTCCACTCCATCCTCCCCTTCCTCGAGGGTGGCCGCGTCCTCCTCCCATCCCGCGCCAAATGGCTCGACGCCTTCGTCGAAGAATGCACGGCCTTCCCCTCCGCCAAGTACGACGACCAAGTCGATGCCCTCTCCATGACCATCGACGTTCTCAGCCGTCAGCACCTCGCCCCCTTCGAGGACCAGCTCGCCTCCACTGGCCCTCTCACCACCTCGGTCTACGGCAAGTCTCTCAACGACCAGCTCAACTCCCTCAACCAAAACCAGCCCGCCCGCAAATGGTCTGGCTTCGGTATGTCCTCTTACGACGACGAGCTCTCGCGCCCCGTCAAGCACAAGCGCTAAGGACGACAGCGCCCGCCACTTAGGTCACACACACACTCATGGCTACATCATACTTCGGCGATTACCGCTCGTCCGCCAGCGAGCAATTGACAGAGACCCGGCAGATCGCTGACCTCAGCGAGCACGCCCAAGCGCTCGAGGCGAACATCGACATCAGCGACCTCCTCACAGACGAGCAGGAACGCAAGATCGTGCAGTACGTCAAATCCTGCGCCGAGATGAGCTACGCCAAAATCTCGCAGCGCTACGACGCATGGCTCGAAGCCGACCGCGCCCACGACGTTTACACGCCGCCCGACTCGACCGAGTTCCGCGAGAAGGCGGTCATGTCCGACACCCGCGCCATCGCTGACACGGTGCTCACCTACCAGATGGCCGCACTGACTGGCCGCAACCCGATGTTCATGCTCGAAGGCCTCAACCGTAAGAGCCGCAATGCGGCTCTCGTCCTCGAGCGCATCCTCCACCAGCACATGCGCCGAACAGCCGGAGAGGCCAAGCTCCTCCAAATGCTGCAAGACGGCATTCGTTATGGCTTCGCGCCCACCAAGATCGTGTGGAACGCCCGAGACAACACGAACCACATCGTCAACATCGACCCTCGCCGCTGTTTCCCAGACCCCCGCGTTCAGTGGGGCGATTGGGACCGCATGCAATTCGTGGTCAGCACCGAGTACATGTCCACCTCGGCCCTCCTCGCGTCCGGCATGTACCCCAAAATGAACAAGTACCCGGCCCTCTCCGAGAGCCGGACCTCCGTCCGCGTCGGCTGGAACAGCCACAAAAACCACAAAGAAATGATGCAGGGGCTCAACGTGGACCCCGTCTTCAACCCCACAACGCAAGACAGCTCGCTCTTCCAGCTCGGCTCCGCCCGCACCGTGGATGAAATCTGGTTCCGCGTCCAAGGCTGGGAGATCGGCCTACCGCAAGCAGGCACCGTCTACCTCACAGCCACCATCCTCGACGAAGAAGTCTGCATCCGCCTTCAGCTCAACCCCTACGGCAAACAACTGCCCTTCGTGTTCGGCTCCCTCTACCACGACAGCCACAAGACTTTCTCGCAGTCGCTTTACGACCTCTTGTTGCCCATGCACCACATCGCGACGTACCTCCTGCGCTCGCGCATCGACAACATCTCGGCCTCGATGACCAACCTCATCTTCGCCGACCCGAGCCGCATTCACATCAGCGACCTCATCGACCGCAACCCACATGGCATCGTCCGCACCCTCCCCGGCACCAACCCCGGCGAAGGCCTCTTTATCAGCCAAATCCCCGACATCACCCGTGGCCACTTCAACGACATCGCCGCCATGGCCGATCTAAAGCAGCGCGTGAGCGCCGCAAGCGACGCTCAGCAAGGCGTACCCACCAGTGACGTGCGCACAGCGACCGAAATCCAGCGCCTCACCCAGCTCGGCTCCCAGCGCCTCGGCGTTCTCAGTCGCCTGACCTCGGCCCAAACAATCCGGCCCATGGTCCGCATGATGATCGGCAACATCCAAGACAGCGTGGCCGCGAACGGACAAATCCAAGTCGCCGAAAAGTCCCTGCCCGCCAACCTCCAGTCCATCACAAACGATGGCTACCTCGACTTCAGCCCCTCCATGCTGGACGGCGACATCGACTACCTCGTGATCGACGGCTCGCTTCCGCTCGAGCCAACTCGCGATCCGAACGTGTGGATGCAGATGATACAGATCATGAACCAGACCGGGCTCAACATGGAGTTCGACATGTCTCAGATCACCGAGGAAGCCATCCGCGCCATGGGCGTCTCGGACCTCGACCGTTTCCGCATCAGTCCGCAAGAGCTCCGCCAGAACGGCCTCAGCCCCTCACAACAAATGGCCATGGCCCAAGCCGACCGTGGCGCAACGGGCAAGATACAGGAAGCCGAAAGCATCCAGCGCGACGTAGAACGCGGCAACCTCGTTTCGATGTCCCGCTAAGGACGACAGGCCCAAACCCTCTCGGCCATAGTGCGCTCACCATTAACGAACGCACAGAGCCAGCCATGAGCCTAGTCATTCGCGATCGCGGAAGAACCACAACCGTCAAGCCTCGCCGCCCTCGACCAAAGCCCGCCGGAGGCAAGGTCACGGCCAATCCCTACGTGACCGACAACAAGCCTCGGCCAAAGCTCGGCAGTAAGCCTAGCGGCAAGAAGTTCGCCGCGCCCGGCGGCTCGGCACCTAAGTCCAATCGAGTTAAGCCCAACAGCGGCAAGAAGTTCGCCGCGCCCGGCGGCTCGGCACCTAAGTCCAATCGAGTTAAGCCCAACAGCGGCAAGAAGTTCGCCGCGCCCGGCGGCTCGGCACCGTCACGCCCCAGCCGCGTCAAAGCCTCCGGCAAGCGCGGCGGCGCACGCCCCATGAGTTCAGCCCCACGCCGCCCACGCGGTCGCAGATAAGGAACCAGCCAATGCCCGGTTACATGAAGAAAGCCCCAGCCAAGAAGCCAGCCAAGGCAGGCAAAGCATCCTCCGCCCGCAAGGCAGGCGCGACGAAACCCGGTGTCATGGGCAAGAAGAAGTAAGCCCATGGCACGCGGTCTCTACGACAACATCAATGCCCGCAAGAAGGCGGGCAAGTCCCGCTCGAAGTCCAAATCGACCATCGACCCGAAGACCTACAAGGCGATGAAGTCGAAGACGGGCAAGTTCAAACCGAAGAAGAAGTGACATGGCCAAACCAGCAAAAGGCAAAGCCCGCGTTAAAGTCACCGCTTCCGGCAAGCGCGTGAGCTACGGCCAAGCGGGCAAAGCCAAGGGCGGTGGCCCTCGCGTCAAACCGGGCACCAGCAAAGGCGACGCCTATTGCGCCCGCTCGGCGGGCCAGATGAAGAAGCACTCAACCGCCGCCAAAGACCCCAACTCGCCTCTGCGCCTCAGCCGCAAACGCTGGAAGTGCTCGGGCACCAAGAGCAGGAAGTAGGACATGGCCACGAACCGTCTCGACCCCAGCAAGAACCCGGTCCTCAAGGCTCAGCTTCAGAACCTCAGCCCCAAAGAGCGCGACCTTTTCCGCACAACCCGCGACGCCCTCCACACGGAAATGGTCGCCGAGCGCGACCGCGTGACGGGTTATCTCTCCGAAGCCCGCCAGTCCATGACCGACCTCAACCAGCGTCACGACAGTCTCGAGGGCGAGATGACCCGCTTCCTCGACGACCTGACCCGCCAGCCAACTCGCGCTGCCGTGGTTAAGTACATGAAGGACATGGGCATCTACTAATGGCGCACTACACCGAGGACAATTCGCAGGGCTTCAACCCCACCCGGCCACGCGCCGAGCGTATCCGCTTTGTCAGCGAGTACACGGGCGAGCACGTTCTCGACACCTACCTCGAGCACACCGAGAAGGGTGGCCGCACGTTGCCCGATCTCATGGGCGACATCTTCAACACCAGCGGCCAGTTCAACGCGGACCTCTTCGAGTTCCGCACCTTCAATTCCCAGCTTCAAATCCGGGTCGGCATCTACAGCGACCCCAACACGGGCTGGACGGACATTCAGCCTGTGCTCCGCTCGGGCGGTATCTTCGCGACGCACACGACCTACAACCAGCTCGAGATGGTCATCGTCGGCACCAAGCTCTACATCGTCAACAGCGATGGCAACAGCTTCGCATCCGCCGCAGACTTCGAAGCCTCCCCCAACACGGACCTCCTCTTCGACACCGCAGGCGTTGCCGACACTGCCGAGCAGGTAGCCACCCAGCAGGCGGAGCTGGCCCGAGGTTACGCCGAAGCTGCCGAGCAAGACCTCGCCGACCTCCAAGCCCTCATCGACGCGTTCGAGACCCCGGTCACTGGCTCGCTGGCGCTCGCACAAGCAGCAGCCTCCTCAGCCACCACGACCAAAGGCCTCATCGACACAATCTACGCTGACATTCTCCAGATAGAGATCGACATCAACGCCAACCTCACCACCTCGGCGAACCAGATCACACAAGCGAACAACACCCTCTCCAGCGCCAACACGCTCCTTGCCTCGGCCCAATCCGTCGCCAACCAGAACACCGCCGACATCGCGGCCATCCAAACCGCCCAGCAGACGAACGCCACCCAACTGGCCTCTATCCAGACCAGCCAAACCGCGCTCGACGCTTCAGCCACCAGCATCAGCTCGACACAATCTCAGCTCACTACCGACGTGGCCACCAACACGACGAACCTCGCCAGCATCAACTCGACCCTCGGCGACGCTGGCTACCTCGCAGTCGAAGCCGCCATCAGCACGAGCATCGCCACCCTTTACGCGAACATCACCGACATCAACGATCTCGCTGACGATTTCGACGACATCGAAACCGTCACGACCATCCCGGCCTTCGCGTCCGGCGTTGCAAACCTTGGCCCCCTCACCACCCAGCTCAACGCGCTCTACGCCGTCCGCGCCGACATTGTGACCGCAGCAGCAGCCGTGGGCGATCTCGAAGACGTGCTGGTCATCGGCCCACTCATTCTCACGTAAGGAAAGACCATGCCCTCCACCCTCAGCGCAGTCGTATGGCCAGCCACTTCAGGCCTCGCCACAGGAACATGGCACACCATCCATACGGCCCTCAACGGCGCGAATGACAAGAACACGCTCATCACTGGCCTTCGCATCGTCAACGTCGCAAACGATGGCCTCTCGGTCGAGTACGACCTCGAGATCAACGGAAAATACCTCATGCGCGACGCCCACGTAAAAACCCGTGGCGCGGAAGACCTCTGCCCCGGCGGGACGACCATGGTGCTCAACAAGGGTAACACTATCCGCATCAAGGTGGGCACCTCGGACGGCATCCACGTCCACCTCGACCTAATCGAACGGACGTAACAATGACGAGATTTGGCGACAGCGCGAACGGGCCCAGCGTCCTAGACATCAGCAACATCAGCGGCGTCTCCCTTGACATTGCCACGCTGGCAGGCTTCACGACCGAGCTCAGCAACCTTGGCCCTGTCTCAGCCGAGATCGGACGCCTTGGCACTGCCGCTGCCGTAGCCGACCTCGCCCTCCTCAGCTCACAGGCCACCGTAGACGACCTCGCCGCTCTCGCCGACCTAACCAGCGAGCTCGCCCTGCTCGGCACCACCGCCATGGCTGACGCCAGCACGGGCCACATCCAAGCGCTCGCCACCTCCACAGTCGGCGCGACTTCTCAGCTTTCCATCGACGCCCTCGGCCAGCTCGTCACCGAGATCGGCCTGCTCGGCAACAACCTGACCACCCTCCAGAACTCCGCCGCCAACAGCCCGATCCAGATCAGCAACCTCAGCGACGTAACCTTCACCAACCTCCAGAACGGTGAAGCCCTCGTCTACAACAGCACCAGCGGCGATTGGGAGAATGGCGCTGTAAGCGGTGGCTCCATATCCACCAGCAACATCACCGAGGTCGCAGCCGCCACCCCAACCGCCGCAGGCGAAGTCATCCACTACGATGGCATCTCAGCGTGGACCGTAGGCAGGCTCGACTACAACGAAATCCTTAACCCGCCGAGCCTCCAACCCCTCGCCACCACTGCCGCATTCGCCGACCTTAACGAAGCGGCACCCAGTGGCACCGCTGGCGACGTAATTCACCACGACGGCAGCATATGGACGCAAGGCCAGCTCGCCAGTACCGAGCTCTCCGACACGAGCACCCTCGTCCGTAACAACGCGAGCTCGAACCTCTCGGGCGACTACTCAATCACTGGCAACCTCGATGTCAGCCAAGAAATCCGCGTCTCCACCATCGACCCCGATCCTGACGGCAACACTGGCACGCTGACCATCCTCGGCAACCTGCAAGTGGACGGCACGACCACGACGATCAACTCGGCCACTCTCACGGTCAACGACAAGAGCGTTACGCTGTCCACGCCTACCTCTGGCAACACGACATTCAGCGCCATGAACGGCGCAGGGATCGACGTTGACGCGACGGGCATGTCTACCGTTTGGACGACCAACGTCCCCGCCATCACTTACAGCACCAACAGCAGCGGCAACGCCGCAGATGCCCAAACGTGGAACATTAACCGAGGCGTAGTTGCAGAAGGATGGAGCGACGGCGCGACCTCATACGACGGCCAGCTCACGCTTAACTGCTCCGCCAACTCTCACGGCATCACGATCAAAAGTGCGCCTCATTCCGACAACGCCACCTACGAGCTGGTACTGCCTGCCACCACCACTGGCGCAGGCGGCAAAGTCCTCGCGCAGAACAGCGGCAACACGCAGCTTGAGTTTGTTGACGTTGTGAAGCCAGCCAGTGCCGCCGCGCTTGCGTCTCTGACAACCGTTGTTGACAGCACAAACGTCGACGTGCGCACCGCCAAAGATTTCCAGCAAGGCACGGCGGCGGACATTGTCGGCGGCGCTACGCTGTACAACGCGACGGCGGCAATCACGCTGACGATGGACACGACGAAGCTCGGCGTTGGCGACATTGCGACGATTTACGCGGGCAACGGCAACGTGACGATTGCGCAGGACGCCACATACCCATTCACCACGATCAAGATTGACGGCAACACGACAGCGTCAACGGGCAACCGGACCATCGCCAGCGGCTCGCTCGCGACGATTACGGTCGTGTCGAGCGGCGTCGCGGTCATTGCGGGACAGGGAGTAAGCTAATGGCCGTTGCGGCACTTATGGGCGTTGGCACTGCCGTCAAAGGCGAGGAAGTGCCAAGCCTTGATTTGAACTTCGATGGCCAGCTAAGCAGCTACAGACGAACTTCGACAAGCCCGACCGCGCCAAAGGCCAACGGCGATCAGCTCGCCACGTCCATCGTGTCGCAGAACAAGACAGGCTTGGTGCAGTCGAAGTACATGGGGCCGCACGGCAAGCTGATTAATGGCTACGTTACAAACCACATTTCGCATAGCACCGACTTTTCTACCTCGTATTACACGCACACCAACAGCCCGTCACTGACGACTGGACAAGCGGACCCGTTTGGCGGCACTTCGGCCACAACGATCAGCGATGGCAATAGCGGGAGTTTTGCGCAGGTCCGTTTCACAAGCTATCCATCAACCATTACCGAGGGAAGCTTCTCGCTATTTGTGCGGAAGGAAACAACAGCAGCCCATAATTCGATGCTTCGCTTTTGGTTTGGCACTGGCGAATACTACGACCACTTTTTCAACGCTGCGTCAGGCGCTACCGACACGACTGAAGGCGGCGCTAATACCATCAACGACCCTGACCGTTTTGCCGTGGGTGCAATCGAGGATTTAGGCGACTGGTGGCGAGTTAGTGTTTCCGTCGTCACAACTAACACCGCCATCGTGCCCGACGTGTACATTTACCCAGCGGTTAGCACTGGGTCTTTCCCGTCTGGTTATAATTCTGCGACAACTGGAGCAATCACCGTATTTGGCGCTCAGTTCGAGTTAACCGCAACGCCAAGCCAATACGTTTCCAGCACGGCCAGTCCAGCCCAAGTCCCCCGCGTCGAGTTTGACGCAAACGGCAACCCGCTCGGGCTGCTGGTGGAGGAAGCGCGGACGAACTTGCTCACGAAAAGCGCAGACCTAACTCACTCCGACTGGTCTGCCTACAACAGCGTCGGCGTCACTGGCGGCCAAGCTGACCCCGCAGGCGGAACTGGAGCGTTCCTCGTAGAGGATAAGCAGACCACCTTTGCCCACCTCCGACAAGACGTAAGCGCTACGGCTTATTCAACCTACACAGCCTCTATTTTCGTCAAGAAAACCGCAGCAGCCGCATCAGAGCTTTTGCTACGGTTCAAAGGTCTTGGCGAGACTAACGCAGACGTTAGGCTGGACACATACACCGGACAAATCGCAGGGGGGTCTGACATCGATGTGCAGGACTGCAATGGGTGGTGGCGGATTTCGACCACAACGACGCTCGGTTCTGCAACACAATTACTTTTTGTCGTCTACCCGGCCATATCCGCATCTTTTAACGGTGGGGACGCCGCCACAGCACAAACTACGGCAGGGACGCACATCGTCTATGGGCCGCAGGTCGAGCTAGGCGAAGGTTCAACCAGCTACATACCCACAGACACCACGACACTCACCCGCCCCGCAGACGACATCACGTTGTCCACGAGTTCGTTTGGGTATCTGAGTAGCACGGGAACTTCCGCTATCGACGTGACGGTCGCGTCCAAAACCGAAGGTAATAGCTACCCAAATATCTTTCAGTTTAGGGGTGCTACTGACAATGACCGAATTTTTCTGAGGTCAAATCAAGCAGCCGCGAATGGCGGGATTGTCGACACGCAGCACCGAGATGGCGGCACCGCGACTAATACAAGCGTTCTAAGCGCACCCCTAACTTGGCCGTACACCCTCAACTTCGCTATGGCCCATGAAGGGACGGGGTTGCGGAAGGCGCTGGGCGGCACGCTTCAATCGCAAATAACGCTCAACCAAGCACCATCAAACCCCCACAGCACACTAGCTCTTGGTATCTCCCCGTCAAACTCGGCACGAGTTATAAACGGCCACATACGCCGCTTCACGTACTGGCCCCGTGCGATCAACGACGCGCAGCTCAGCAAATTCACCAACCAATAAAGAAGGAACCTCTCCATGTCCGAAACGAAAGCGTGGTACGCCTCAAAGACCGTATGGACCGTCCTCGTCATGCTGCTCAGCGTGATGGCGCGGAACTTCGGTATCGACCTCGGCCCCTTCGAAGCCGAGATGTCCGACCTCATACTCGACGTGGTCGCAGTAGCAGCCGGAGCCATGGCCCTCTGGAGCCGCATCGCGGCCTCCAAGCGCCTCACCTCCTAACCGGGACGACATTCGTCCCTCGCCCAGCGTAGTCTCGCCACACCCACAAGCGCGAGACTACCATGGCCATTACTCGTCCCACTGCCGATCAACTAACCTTCCGTTCCAGCGCCAACGGCGTTCAGAACCTCGACCTTTATCTCGAGGATGCAGAACGCGGCGGGCGCAAACTCGGCGATCTCCTCTCCGACCTGTTCGACACCACGGGCCAGTTCGCCAACGACGCCTTCCAGTTCCGCGTCAACTCGACCACGCGCCAGCTCCAAGTCCGCGTCGGCACCTTCACCGATCCCGAGGACAGTTGGGCCGACCTCGCTGGCATCTTCCGCCCTCAAGGCGAATACATCGACAACAATGGCTACTCGACCATGGACGTGGTCGGCGACGGCACAGACCTCTACCTCGTCACCGATGACATCGCCATCAACGAGACCACCAACGTCTCCGAGTTCCGCTCGAGCTCCAAGACCTTCAAAATACTCATCGGCGACACAGTGGGCGCAGCCGCCAGCTACGCCACCCAAGCCGAAGACGCCCGCGACCTCGCCGACACCTATCAGGGCCAAGCGCTCACCTACCGCAACGAGGCGCAGTCCTACGCTTCCGGCACGCCCACCGATGGCACCAGCTCTGCCCTTGTCCTCCGCAACGAAGCCCAGACCGCCCGAGACAGTATCCTCAACAACTCGGCCTTCATCGCCGTCGGTAACGACCTCAACTCTGGCGCATCCAGCGTCCTAACCGCAATCGAACCCTACCTCGACGAGATCGACACGCTCATCAACGGCGTGGTCTCTGGCTCAAGCCCAACGCGCTACAACATCGACGACGTGAACTCCGTCGCCGCCAACATGCAGAACATCACCACGGTCGTCGGCCTCGACACCCGCATGGCGGATATCCTCGCATTCGAAAGCCAGATCACCGCCGTCGGCAACGACCTCGTTGGCAACAACCACATCGCCGCCGTAGCTGGCGCTTCGCAGCAAATCATTACCGTCGGCAACGACCTTGTTAGTACGAACTCACAGATCGCCGCCTTCAACGATGGCCTCTCCGCAACCATCGACGACCTCACCATCAACGGCGTCGCTCGCGGATCAGTCTTCTACGACAACACCAATCCCGGCGTCTTCGACCTCGAGGAGAGCAACAACTTCGTGTTCGACTACGCGGAATGGCCCTCGCACAATGGCGTCATCGAGTTCAAGAACGCGCACAACTGCCGCGAGATGCAGCCCTTTACCATCGCCATCAAGCAGAGCACGGCATACAACCCCACCTCGACACCTAACGCAGCAAGCCTGACCTTTGTTGGCTGGGGCGGCGCGGGCTACAATTTCAAATACCCGAACGGCGTGGCTCCGACCCTCACGGCCACAGCCTTAAACGCAGACGAGATCATCACCGTTGGCGGCTACATCCTCGACCCCAACCCCAACCAAGGCTACCTGACCGCCACCATCGTCATCGGCCATATGGTGAACGGCTAATGGCAGTCTTTAACCTCCCGGTCCTAATCCTCTCCGACCGCACGGCCCCGGTTATCAGCATCCCCCTCGGCAATTCGACCTCCATCGACGAGGATGTCAATCCGGGCAGTCTTATCGCTACTGTCCAAGACGATGGCACTGCGGTTAGCTACGCGCTGGACCCTAACACCACGACCAACCCCGGCAGCGACATTGCGTTCAACACGTCAACGGGCGACATCACGGTGGCGAACGCCCTCGATTACGAGACGACAACGACCTACACCCTCGGCATCACAGCGACCGATGCCCTCGGCAACACGAGCAACCCCCTTATATTCACCATCAACATCAACGACATCGACGAGATTGCCCCTGTCGTCACGAAGACGAACAGCTACTTCGCCTCCATCGACGAAGACAACAACAACCAGCTCATCGCCACTTTTGAAATCTCAGACAACGGCGTTCCCATCACCAGTGGCGCAACCATGTCGGCCACGCCAAACAATACAAATTTTACCCTGACCTATGACAGCGGGAACGCAGAGTGGCAGCTCAAGTCAGCAGCCAGCGGTCGGCTGGGAGGTGGCGTCGGCTCCGACCAAACATTCGTGTTCACAATCAGCTATACGGACAGCGTAAACCTCACCGGATCGGCCACTCACACGCTAACAGTGGTCGACATAGACGCGCCGACTATAACCAAGACATCCCTTCAGACTTCTGTCCCTGAAAAACCGTCCAGCAACACCGACATCGTTGAGTTTGTCGCCACTTCGGCTGACGGCAGCAACGTATCGAGCAGCCTCAGCATCAGTTATTCGCCGAATGGAACAGGCTTCAGTTCGTACATGAATGCCACGAACACAAAGAAAATCGTCCGAGTAAATGCCGGGGCATATGTGGGCGGTGGCGCAGCGGAAACAAACACGAACTTCGTTATCACAGCGACTGGCACGGTCTCAGGAAGCTCGAGCACGCTCACTCACTCCGTCGAGGTAATCGACAAGTCCACGATCACAGGCGGCACCTATATCGGTGGGCCTTCTTCTACCGAGTTGTCGAACTTTCAGAACTCAAGCATGAGCCCACTCTTCAACGCCGCCGCAAGCGATGGGACCAAACTGTACCTGTTCGATATAAATAACGGCGATAGAACGTACATACTGGAAGTAGACCTAGCTACCGGGCGCTTTGGGAACTCAGGCACCCCTTACATCAGGGATATGCCTCCGACCAATTTGTTCTCTCCGGGCGATCTCGGGACGGCCACCGCTCACAGAGACATTGCTCAGGTTTGGGTGGACAGCACCCGCTTTTGGGTCTTGTCGAAGTCAGCGACCCACAACGGGTACAACGCCCCTCTTATCTGGAGGGGGAGCAAAACCTCAACAAGTGCAGCACATTGGGATGTGCAGCGTCAGCCCGCGAACTGGACGAATAACGTGTCCAGCTCACCGGATGGCTCGTTTCTTGGACCAGATGGTAATGTGTACCTTTTCGACGGTATTGGCAGCAATAGCTCGGTGTATAGAAAACTAACGAACTACAACAACTCTAGCGCTTCCCAAGCATCGTCGAGCCTGTCGTTAAACGGCGTAGACGACGTAAGCGACGGCAATGGTGGTGTCGCCGTGTGTAGCCACTCCGGCAATGACACACTTATCTTTTTGCAAAACAGCGCGGTTAGAATTGTCGATTTTGTCGGCTCAAGCAGCAAGGTCGGTGACTTGGTCCAGACCGACGACCCAGAAAATCTTGAGGATCAAATCTCGCCAAACCCCGGCAACTTGGGTGCGTCCAGCTTTGGTGGCGTTGCTGGGAGCGGAAGTTATTTCTACATATTTAAGTTAGACGGGTCTGATTATAAACTCTACCGCTTCAACGTGAGCAACGCCCACAACAGCGAGTAACCGAGGACGACCCCAAATCTCCCTTCCGCTAACCTCCGATCATCACGATCACAGGAGCCCCCGATGGACCTCGAGAGCCGCGTCCAAAAAATCGAAGTCGAACACGTTGAAGTCCGCCGCGCTCTCCAAGAACTCAAGGCCGATCACGATGAGCTGCGCCTCATGGCAGTCGAGATCGCGGGCATAAAGAAAGACATCCAGTACGTGCTCGACGCCCAGACCAAGATGCAGGGCGCAGTCTCCAAGATCGTCTACGGCATCTTCATCGCGATAGCCGCTCAAGTTATCCAGTTCATGATGGCAGGCGGCTTCGTTCTCGGCCAATAGGGAAGCCCATGTACTCCGAAAAATTTCACGCAGTTCACGACTACATCGCCCCAGCCTTCGGCGAGGAGTTCCATCCAGCACCCGTCGAGGCACCGCAGTACGCTCACAAGTATGGCATCAAGCGCAACTGGCTCGCCAACCAGCGCAACACGGCCCTCGTCCTGCCAGCCGAGCTCGAGCACCTTCAGCCGCTCGAAGCCCTCGCCACCGCGCACGATCAAGTATGGCTGCGCATTCGAGGTGAGCACCTCCCTCAGCCCATCGCCGTCTTCGTCTACGGCATGGCCTACCTCCACAACCCGGACGTAGCTGCCTCGACCCTCCAACGCGCCATCAACGACCAGCTCCGCAACAAGACGCCCCTCGTTATCGACGGCATCATTGGCGAGCACACCCTCGCTGAAATCGACCGCCACCGCCTCGACAATCTCGTCGAGGAATACTTCGGGCACATGGTCGATTTCCACGACAACCTCGGTGACTGGTCCGAGCCCTACTTCCCACAATGGGACGACTACACGAGCGACGTTTACACCGAGGCACTACGCCTCGCTCGCGCCAGCATCCACGCGCCCTCCCCCGGCGCAGCCGCTCAGATCGAGCGGCCCGACATTCAAATTCCCGCGTTCCAGTTCATCCGCCCGAAGCGCCCAATCGACCGGGTCTTCATCCACTGCACCGCCAGCTCGCGCCCCGAGCACGACAACATCGAGACCATCCGAGGTTGGCACCTCGACCGAGGGTGGTCCGATGTTGGCTACCATTTCATGATCCACCGCAACGGCAAGATCAGCGCAGGCCGAGACATCGAGCAAACCCCTGCCGCCCAGAAGGGCCACAACACAGGCACCATCGCCGTCTCCCTGCATGGCGGACAATACGGCCAAGACGACTTCTCGCCCGAACAACGCCAAGCGCTCGTCATGTTCTGTGACGCCATCGACAACGCCTACGGTGGCAACGTTACCTTCCATGGTCACGAGGAAGTCGCCAACAAAGCCTGCCCCGTCCTCGACTACCGCACGCTTCTCCACCTCGGCACGCAGGGCCACATGCTGCGCCAGCACGCCAAGCTCGAGAACAGCCGAACCATCCGCACGGGACGAACAGGCATGGCGACCTCGACTATAGGTGCCAGTGGCCTCACGGTGGCAACCGCCCTCGAGGTGGCCAAGAACGCACGCTCGACAGCCGATGAGGTCAGCACAAACCTCGACTGGCTGTTCGCGCAACCGTTGTACGTCTGGATTATCTTCGGCGCGATCATCCTGTTTGCCGCGCACTCCCTGTACTTCGGTCGCATCAACTTCTTCCGCAAACAGGACCACGAACGCGGATACAAATAATTGGACGCACGCGAAGCCAAAGAGCTCGTCAAAGCCCTCAAGTCCCTCAAGGACAGCGCGGGCTGGAAAGACCTCACGCGTATCATGAAAGCCGAGGCCGTCGAGGCGGCGCTCAAACTCGGCGACAACCCGAACATGACGGCAAACCAAATGCACTTTTGCCGTGGAGCAATCGCCAGCACCAAGGCGTTGCTCGCCCTACCGGATGCACGCATCCACCAACTCGAAAACGAACTGGCCCTTATGGACGCTACGGCCTCCGCCAAAACCTCCCGCTAAGGCCGGACAAGGAAAACAAAAATGGCTAACGACATCGACCGCCTCGCCGAAATGGCAGGCATCCCCGCGCCTGAACAGCCAAGCGCTCCCTCCCCAACCGACAACCGCGAAGCCCTCGAAGCCTCCGCTGCCCCAAAGACCGAGGCAGACAAGGCGCAAGAGCCCGCAGCAGAACCCAGCGAGAACGAACAAATCTCTCGCATGTTCAGCATCAAGACCTCCTCCGGCAAAGAGCGCCAGCTCACCGAGGAGCAAATCGCCTCAACGCTCGACCGTTACCGCGACCTCAACTTCCGCAACATGCAGAACAAGCCCATCCTCTCCGCCGCCGAGAAACTCATGGCCGAACGCGGCATGACCCCCGACCAGATCGGTGAGGCCATGATGGCTGTGGCACAAGCGCAGGAACGTAGCCCCGAGATGGGCCAGCAAACCCAAGCGCCGAACCAACCCGGTCAGACCGAGAACCCAGCCGCAAACAACACTCAAATCAGCGATGACATGCTGAAGCGCTGGGAGGAAGAAAACTCCGCCAGCCTGCCGCCGGGTTACAGCGACATGCTCCGCCAACAGGCAAACATGGCCGCGCAATTCGGCCAGATGAACCAGATGCTTCCGCAAATCCTGCAAGCCGCTCAGGGCGTCACCCAAGCGGCCCAGCGCACTGGCCAGAACCAGAACGCCAACCAAATGCAGATGATGAACCAGCAGCTCGCCATGAACCTCGACCGTGCTCAACAGGAAGCTGGCCTCCCTGACGACGCGGCGAACGACTTCATGACGTTCATCACCGAGCGCGACCACCTCCTCGAAGAGCTGATCGACCCAGAGCTGGCCACGCGCCTTGCCCGTGACTACGCGGCAATCCGCAACCAGCCAGAGATGGAGCAGCTTCGCCGCGCCAACCAGCGCCGCCAAGCCTTCACGGGCTCAATGGGTGGCGTCGCCACTTCGGCCCCAGCTCAGCCCGACGCTCCCTCGACCATGGACAGCATGATCGACAGCGCCATGGCTCAGCGTTTCAATCAGTAAACGCAAGAGGACGACAGGCAGTACGGGCATGTGTTTTACATCCGCTCGTACTGCTTAGTCCCGGCGCTACGGCCCCATTAGGACGAGGCAGGACCACCTCGAGACGGACAATCCTCGAGCCAATCCAAAACGTAACAGCCTTAACCAATGGAGTTTATCATGGCTGCAATTCAAGGCATGCGCGGGACTGGCGAGTTTAACGTCGATTTCCGCCCTAAGAACTACCGCGAGCTCTACACTTTGCTCGAGCCCAATGGCAACGCGCCTTTAAACGCTATGCTTGCAATGGGTTCATCTTCTTCAACCAATGACCCGGAATATAAGAATTTTCGCGACGCACTCCCAGAGCGCCGCGTGACTGTGGGCACCGTAACGGGCTCGCCTTCCAGCTCCGAAGGCAGTTTCCCTGTGACTGGCGCTGATCGCAAGTTCATCGTACCGGGAACCATCCTCGTCAACTCGACCACTGGTGAAGTGATGCGAGTAAGCACTGCGGCAGCAAATGGTGCCGACACGGCTATGGATTTGGGCGTTGTTCGTAACGTCGGTGAGGGCACTGCGCTCGACCTGACCACGGCGGACGAGCTCTTCATCGCGGGCTACGCCGCGCCTGAAGGCGACACCACCCCGACTCCAATCTCGTTCGACGCGATTGCTATCAGCAACTACACGCAAATCTTCCGTACCGCATTCAGCGTGACCAACACGTTGAACGCTACTTACCTGCGTACAGGTAACAAGGAAGACGAGCAGCGCACCAAGGCGTTGAAGCTCCACATGAGCGACATCGAGCGGGCCATGATCTTCGGCAAGAAGTCCGAGGCCGATGGTGGCACCTCTCAGCCAATGCGCACCACGGGTGGCTTGTTGGAAACCATTGGCACCGTCAAGGATGCCAAGACCGACTATGCTACCAACTCGGACGGCGACGGCGTAATCACCGAGGCCGACTTTGATCTCCTGTTGATCGAAGAAATCTTCAAGTACGGCTCCAACCAGAAGATCGCGTTTGTCGGTCCTCGCGTTGCGAACCACTTGCAGCAGATCGGCAAGAACCGCTTCCAGCCTACTCAGGTTCAGGGCACCTACGGCGTCAACGTAACTCGTTACCAGACGTTCGCAGGCGACCTGCTTGTTCACCTCCACCCTCAGTTCCGGCAGTTGACCCACATGCGCGACAGCATGCTGGTCGTTGACTTCCCAGACCTCGAGTACCGCTACCTTGACGGTCGCGATACCTCGCTGCTGGAAAACCGCCAGAACAACGACGAAGACTTGGTCAAGCACGAGTACCTGACCGAGTGTGGCTTGGAGCTCAAGCAGGACTTGACCCACGCCTACATCAAAAACTGGGGCGCTCTCGCTTAATTAACGAGGACGACACCTCTACCCGCCGAATGGCAGAAGGGAGGCTGGTAATCCAGCCTCCCTTTTTTGTTGGGAAAGACAATGTCCGCAAAAAGCACCAATCGCACAATCAAGATGAAGACCTCTGAGGCCGACACAGCACCTCAGCCAAAGGCCGCGCCCGCAGTCGTTACTTTTCGCAGTGTCGGGAAAGAAAACCACGAGATCGTTATCATGGGTATCCGGGGTTTGCAGGGAGCAGACATGAAGCTCACCTTTGATGTCCCTGCGGATAAGGCCGAACGCTTCGCAAAGCACCACCATGTAGTTACCGGGCGAGTAGTCCGCCGTGGCTAACGACAGCTTCAACCCTCAACTCAGCGCCGCTGCCACCTCTCCCCTCGAGACGCTTGCGCGCCAAGCGTTGCGCCGCTACGGCGACAACGCGGCTGGCGTGGTTGAGGCTGAGGCGCTGCTCATGTTCATCGAACTCGCGAACCTCGTGGTCGATGACTTCCGCATGCACCCGTATGGCACCTCGCACGATCACCTCGTCGAGTATTACCATACCCTTCAGGATGCCCGACCCATCCCTGACAACATCATGGTGCAAGGTCTCTTGTTCCAGTACGCGCTTCAGCAAGCAGACGACCGCATGCAAGTGTACTCCGGCCAATACTTCAAGACCCTCAACACCGAGATGCTCCGCCGCAAGGACGGCGTCAAAAAGTACAGCTTCATCCCCACAGATGGC
>Ga0213867_1000467_pt1 | contig 18244 bp, 17 predicted proteins | sample PICome_12_FD_160120 | JGI IMG/M metagenome (GOLD analysis project Ga0213867, IMG submission 160120) | Coastal seawater microbial communities near Pivers Island, North Carolina, United States - PICO540 | ecosystem: Environmental > Aquatic > Marine > Coastal | place: USA: North Carolina... | reverse complement strand
CCCCAATAAAATTCTAATCTATTGTTTTTAGCGCCCCAGAGATTAGGATAAGCACCGCCTATAAATGAACCGACACTTTCATAATTACCATTACCACCAGTACCGCCACCACCGCCGCCAGCACGAACAGTACCATTGTTGACAAAGGTGCAAGTAGTAGCGGCTTCAAAAGCATCACCACCATCTGCACCAACCGCACCGCCAGCACCAGATAGCGTTCCGTTATTGGTAACTGTAATAGTACCAGCACCACCGCTATCAATCTCAAGGGCTTCTTCTGTCGTGCTGGTTGCGCCTAGTTCAACACCGCTATCAATTACAATTTCTTTTGGGTAGTTCACACTATAATCTGCGCCAAACAATGCAGAAGCATTTTGATTTGTAGCGCCAGCAGAAAAACTGTATCGAAAACCTTTAGCTGTACCACGAAAATTATTTAATGTAATTGTGCCAGATGCAGGTACAGATGATGCAAGGTTAGTAGCGTTGTTATCTGCCGCAAGACTTCTAACGTGAGAGCCACCACGATACATTTCAGACATCTTGATAGCACCGCTTCTACCCCATTCGGTGCGAACTGTGCTTAACGATACTGTGCCACTAGCTGATATTGCCATTAGATTGTACCAAATGCTGTTACGTCATCTACAGTTACAATTTCGCCATCAGAGGCAAACTTGATTTTGGCAACGCCATTATATTTAAAAATCAAATCATCAGTGCTGATTTCAATTGTCCATTTACTCGCGCCAAACGCAATCGCATTGCCATTAGTATCAAGGTCTGCGCCAAGCTGGGGAGACGCATCGTCAACCAAATCACTGGTAATAGTTGTTGGCTCAAAGTCAGATGTGGTGCTGTTATATGCAAGCACCTGACCATTTGTTATGCCGCTTGTGCTTACATCATTAGCATCATTAATGCTGAAGTTTGATAATTGAAACGTGCCATACGCAACAATATCCACTGTATCATTAAGTGCCGCACCACTTGCCAACACAACAGACGTGCCGCTAGTTGCCGTAAAGTCAGTGCCATCAATTAGCTTTACACCATTAAGATAAACATCTACAAAACCAGCATCATAGGTTGCGGCAAAAGATGTTTGCCCTGCTGTGGCTGTGTATGTACTGCGTTCAGCAGTACCATTTACAGATGAGCCAGCGTTTTGGAAACCAGAAGAGCCATACACCTTCATAGTATTATTTGTAGTATCAAACCATAAATCACCAATTGTAGGTGATGAAGGGGCTGTTGCGCTAACAAAGTAAGTATCAGCAAAATTATTTACACCTACAAGATTGTTAGCAACAGTTGTAATGTTAGAAGCCACTGCACTTACAGCACTTACATCTGATGATATTCCAGCAACAGAATTAACGCTTGTAATGTTAGAAGCCACTAAAGCAAGATTTGAGTTTACAACTGTAATTGTATTGCCCATGCTATTGCCATGAACTGTACAATAATATCGCAAAGAAGCAGGGGCGGCATTGTCAACATCAATCTGCACCTGTGCGCCTGATGAGCCTGCTGTGCCAGTAGTTGTCACACCAGTAGTATAGCTATTACCAGAACCATCTTTAAATGCCAAAGGATGACCAGTGTTACTGCTATCAGACAAATCAAATATATAAGTATTGCCTCTATCAAATGTCAGAACAGGATTTGCAACACCATCAAGATAATAAATACCACCAACAACAGTAACAACGTAGGTGGTACTTGCACCCAAAGCATTAGCCAAACTTGTAATATCAGAAGAAATCGCTGCCAAAGTTCCAATATCTGCACTGTCACCTGCAACGGTTGTCACATTTGCAGAAATGCCAGCTACAGTAGTCACATTAGCAGAAATGCCTGCAACCGTTGTAATGTTGGCATCATTGCCAGCAACAGTGTTTATGTTGGAGGCATTTGAATTTACGCCGTTAATATTAGCAATATTACTAGAAACAGTATTAATATTAGAAGCGTTGCCAGCAACAGCATTTATATTACTTGCATTATTAGCAACAGCATTTACGTTTACAATATCAGTGCTAACAGTATTCACATTCGCAATATCAGTAGCCACTGTGCCAATATCTGTAGCGTCTGCGGCAACAGCAGTTACATCTGAAGATATACTAGCAACAGTAGTGACGTTGCTTGATATGCCAGCAACAGTAGTTACATTTGATGCAATAGCGGCTGTGTCGCTAATAGCATCTGTAGCTACAGTACCATCTTCAATGTCAGCCAAGTTTGCAATGTCTGTTGCTATAGCCGCAATAGTATTGACATTGCCTGTTTGTGGCCCAGCTACTACCGCACCTGTAACTGAATCAAATGCCAACACTGTGCCTTTGCGTGTATTTACATCAGGCAATGTAAGAGACACATTTGTATCAAAATCTGTCAGTTGCAGAGCGCGGTCAGATTTATCTTTTAAGTCACCTGCGATAGATATAAATTTATCTAGCTCTTCATTGAGTGATGAGATATCAAACGGGCCTGATGATGGGAAGTCTGTTGTACGCTCTAATGCAATCGAGCGTGTAATAACAACCGTTGAACCACCAGACGCGCCAGTGACAGATATAGCTATAGAACCAGTAGAACCAGACCCGCCTGTTACTGTGTAATCAGTTGTTAATGTTTTAAGAGTGCCATCTACATAAACATTTAAATCCGCATCAGCAAAGAACTCAAACGACACAGTAAAAGACGATTGCGTTACACCAGCCGCAACCGCATAGGAAACTCTTGGATCATTATCTGCAAGGTTAATAGTCATTTTATCCCCTTATCATGCACTAATGCAGTATGCCACGCACAATTAGTAGCGGCTTATGGTATTGGTTAGCTCTTTAACATCATCACGAATAAATGGCAGGCCAACAAACGGCAGATTGCGTCTGATTTCATTTGCGCCATCACTTATATTTCCGTTAATTAAATCTCTAGCGGCTCTATAAAAACCCACACCCAAATCAACAGGCGCACCAAAAGGTGTTATCAAACCATCTACCAATCTATCTTCTCTATCTGAGCTTACAAACTTTGGTTCAATAAAAAAGTCCTCTGGTTTGTCAGCAAGATTGCCAGCAACAGATAGCCCCATATAACCCAAATCACCATAGATACCGACCAACCCAGAGTGGTCAATTACACGCGCAATAATGTCAGGAGATTCACTTTCTCTATCCCACCAGCTAGCCATACCTAAAGAGGATTTGACCTCGTATGATAGGTAAGATAATGCAATCAATGCTGTTGCGCCTTGTATGCGGTTCTGCCTTGCGGGGTCTAACATAGCGCCCAGAATTTTATTGTTTGCGCCAAACACAAAGTTCATAAAAGTAAACGGCAATGTCATTAAACCGCTTTCTATACGAACCATATTTACACCGCCATAAGATGCCTTCTTATCAATAGCAAATAAGTTGGGGTACATTTTGCGCATGCCAGCAAAGGCTGGATTATCTTTAACATAAGTAACACCATCCATAATTAATGGGCGGTCAAAAGCTTGCCCCATAACAACAGAGTTATCAGAGTGTGCTGTAACCGCCGCCTGATATCTGCGCTTCATCAAGCGTTCTTGTGGTGTTTTGTTAGGCCAATTATCTGTATTAGCTAAAAAGAAATTGCTAGCCTCTGCTTTTTCAAATGGCATATCAGAAACATATTTTGCTAGCTCATCATCAATACCATAGCGATTTAAATATTCTTGGTCATAACGAGATAGGCGTTTACCATCTGCCATTTTTTTAGAAAGACGATAAAATTTATCATTGGTCAAAAGGCCATCTGCAAATTTAAATATAGTTGTAAGTGGGCCAAGACCGTTGGCTGTGTACATAAAGCGGTTGCCAATCTCTTGTGCTTGCTCAAGCTTATTTGGCTGTACCCGCTTCATCGTATCGCCGAGTAATTTTTGTTGAGCAAAGTTGCGTATCATATCAAGAGCCGCACCACCATTTTGCATCTCTGATAATAATTTACCAACAGACCTATCTGTTAATCCCGCTATTGCGGCACGGTACACATCTCTGTAACCATGCGCTAAAACTATTGTACCTGCATCTGTTATTGCAGAAAGACCTGCACCGCCAAGCAAAGCTAAACCAGCATAGTTTTTTGCAAATTTAGATGCCTGATTATCAAGCCTATCAGGCGAGCGTTGCAATGCGCCCATGACCCGATCGTGTTCACCTGCAAAACCAGAACGTATTTTTGCAATTTCTTCAGCAGAAAAACGTGCTTTAACTAATTCGTCTGTTACTTCTTCTAGGATTTCGTCAATGTTCTTGCCATCAAATGCTCTGGCATGCTCAATGCGCCTGCCCATCTGTTGTGCGTAAGTGTGAAACACATCAGGCGTTTTAACTAAAAACTCTTCTACCTGCCACTCTTCTAAATCTGTCTTGCGATGTTTCAAATGCTTCGCGCTACCAGCTTTGCCAGTTGCCCTTGCATCTTCTAACTCCTCTGCCGCTTCTTCAAGAATGCGAGCAACCGTCATATCTGCGCTTTCTTTAGGATTAGGCAAACCCTTTTGAGTGTAATGGTCTACTAAAGTTTGCGTAAACTTTGCTCTTGCCGCATCATCACTGCTAAGTAAAAGCTTGTTGTAATACATAGCAAACCTAAATGATTTGCGCGTAGGTGTATCAAGAACGCCTTGCAACTCATCAAGTCTTGTTCTTAGACCAGCCATCTCACTATCAAATTCAGCACGCTTCTTTGCTTGCTTTGATGTAGCGCCGCCTTTGGCTTTTATGGAATCTTCTAAATTAGCAAGTTTGGCTGCTTTTTCATCAACAAGTTTTTGCAACTTTGCCATGTCTGCTTTGATACGCGCATCATCACGCAACACGCCAACATAACGCGCATCTTCATCAAAAGCTTTGAAGAATGTATCAAACTCTTTGAACGCCTGCTTTTGTTCTTTAGTAGCACCATCAAGTGCTTTTCTGCTGATAGTTGGATTTGGATTATCCTGTTGCATATAACGCGTTACAGTATCTTCAAACCAATCATTAAAGTCACCAGTTCTAAAGGTCATCTCTTGTGTGTCAGCGCCAAGAAAACGAGCTTGCTTATGGCCGTCAACTTGCATTCTATGCAAATCAGAAAACTTCTTCATATATTCATGCGCAAGACCTTCATAGGTTTGTGCCATCTGAGCAACAGATTGCGGTGCTGTTGTAGTTTCAGCACCTTTTAAATTTCCAGAAGAATTATAAGAATACTTAAGTGCTAATTCTTTTACGCGTTTTGGAACTTTTGGCATGTCAAGCAAGCGAGAAAGTTGAGAGCCAAATATATTTGATACTCTTCTATCAAATACTTCCTCATCTCCAACAAGAGTAGGCGTTCCAGTGTTCTCATCTTTGAACAAAGGTGGCACATCTTCACCCCTTGCCATACGGTTTACTTTGTTAGCAGATGATTTGAAGAAAGGCGCTGTATAAGTAGCACCTTTAAGTGCGCCGCCAAAGAATGCACTAAAGACTGTAGCGCTTACAACATTCTGTGTGCTTTCAAATGGGTCATCTGTTTGCGCAAAAGGAGCGCGGCGTGCTTCTGATGCAACTCCATAAGCCGCACCTATTTTTCCAAAGTTATATGCACTACGCGCTATACCGCCACTCAACGACACAACATTTAACGCAGGTATAAATGCAGTAAAGAATAAAGGGTCAGCCATACCGCCAACTATCTGCGATGCAAAACTTGCATCCGACATTGTTTGCTTGCGCCGCCGTTCATTGTCAACGCGCTGTTTTATATAGTCAAAATGCTCTTGGTCTTTAGCTCTTACAAACTCTTCATAGTAAGGAAGATACTCATCATCTATAACATCTACAGGGTCAAATGAAGCATCTCTAGCGCGTGAACCAAACATCATTTGTTCTCGCACAGATTCCACTAGAGGCATGTTATTATATGCAGATGTAGCGGCTACGCCTTCCCAGAAACCAGTAGGCGCTCGATAGCGCATATCATCTGGAACAGATATAAAGAAGTCTCGCTGATTAACGTCTATCATTATTAATACCCTTTTGCGTTCCTTGCAATATTATCCATTGCTGGCTCATGGGTAGAATCCAAAATCGCCATCATCAATCTGTTTTCCGAACTGCAATCTTCTTTGATACTCAACACGCATTTGCTCTCTAACTTCCAAAGAAGTTTTTTGGTTCATCTTCATGCGCTGTTCAACAACAGCTTGACCGCTTGTTAAGAGGGGCTTTGAGCCACTCATAATTGGCATATTGTTCTCATCAACAAGCATATAAACAGGGTTAACAGAACCATGTCTGGGGTCAGGAATAAGAAATGCATTATCCCCTAATTTATAATCACCATCGGCAGTATCTAAAATGCTTTGTGTATGCACTTGAAACACATCCATATCAGTGCGAAGCGGAAACGCTTTTTCTGGCGCAAAACGTGAGCGCACATTGTTACTTATAAATTTTGATTTTACGAACACCTTGTTTGCAGACTGCTCTAATATCTCAGTAGCTTTTTCTGTGCCATGCATCAAAACTAAATCTTCTGCATATTTGAGGTAGTAACCTTTTTCCTCTGGCGTTGCATCACTAGGCAAAGCAGAGTCAACAAACTTACCTATAGTTATTTGTTTATTATTGCCATCAGAACCCAGATAAGAATTGAGCATTTCTTTTCGCTGTGGATCGCGTTTTAGCTCTCCTTTGCGTTGGAAATACTCAACAAAGCTAGCGTCTTTAACACCATTGCGATAAGCATTAAGCGATGCCATTTCAGCCATAACATCATTGCTTATACCACGCTGAACAGTGTTAACGCCGCTACCGTCTACATTTAAACGCTTAGTGGTTTGTTGGAACAAATCCATAGCCAGAGGCAACTGACCATTATTTGCAAGACGTTGAAGATTGTCTGTTGTGAATATGTTACGCACAACATCTGGCAAGTCGCTATTGTTGTGAAGCAATATATTTCTTATTCCCTGTGTTTCTTTATTTGCAGGGTTTAAAATATTAGGCAGGTCATTCATTAAACTTTCGACAGAATTGTACCCAAGATTATCAAACAAATTATTCATGTGGTCTTGAGAAGCTACACCGCCCTCAGACAAAGTTCTCATAGTAACGCCAGCTTGGTTCGCGCTCTTTGTTGCAGTTAATCGTTCCTGAAAATTATTTTCCATAACCGATATATCGCCAGCAATAACACGCCTGCTTTCAGAATCAAATACATCACCAGATATCATGCGCTCACTAAAACCAGCATCAGTTAAATGCTTCATAACAGCAGGCTCAATAGCATCTATTGAACCAGAACGATAAACTTGTTCAAGTGCATTGATAACATTAGCCGCCATATCAGCGCCGAAAGCAGGGTCTTGGAACTCTGGCAAGGCTTGTAACTTAGCAACAACAGAGCTAGCCATAGCGCCGCCATATTGACGTTTAAGATTTGTTCTCATGTTTCTTTCTTGCGTTACAGACATGCGATCACCATGCAAGTCAACAAGCTCATCAATCTCACGCATGGTATTCATAAATTTTGCATGAGCAACACTGCCATCATGTATGGGCGCACCAGCACCAATGAAAGCTTCAAGGTCTTGACCAGAACTTGTGATGGCATCAAACATATTTTTGTAGTCTTGTGCATCATCAGCTTCGGCTTTATCAGCATATATATCAGCAGTATTTTGGCCTGCTATTTCAGCGCCAACGTCTATTGCAATAGCTTTATAACGTGGGTCTGTAAGCTCTGCTGTTTTCTTTACATAAGCAGAAAAAGCATTGTCAAAACCATCAGGGTCTTTGTCAAAATCTGCGCGAAGTTTTTTAGCCTCTGCCTTCATGTCAGATAAAAGAGCAGCACTATATTTTTTATCTATGATTGGCTGTGCTTCTCTTTGCGCAATTTTTGATAAGCCTTGCGGAAGCTTGCGATAAACTATTTCTTGGTCAGTATTCGTAGCCGCAAAGCCACGCGCGGCATCTATACCTTTTTGTTTCTGAACATCAACCTCAGCCTCAAATGCACGTTGCATCATTTGAGAACCCAAACGTTCTAAGTTACGCCCTGCTTCTACAGCAGAAGTAGATGGCTGAACAATGCCAATAGGCTTATTGAATACTTGTTGTGATTGTAATCTTTTTATTTCTGCCATTATGACACCTGACTAATTCTATCATAAGCTTGTATGCCTGTATTCACAGATTGAAATAATGCACTTCTCATAGCTTGATTGCCGCTAGCTCTTGCATCTGCGGCGGCAAACTTTGTTCTGCTTATTGTCAGCATGCTTTGTGTTCTTGCTCTACCATCAACCGTTGCAGATTTCTTTCTTTCTGCTTTAGTCAGCGCCGCAATAGAACGGTCATTCGAGCCGCGATTGTTTACAGCCCTAGATGTTTCGTTCATACCAATCAAAGTAGCTAGTCTATCTTGTCTTTCGTTATGTGCCTGCATAGCAGATAACTGTTCAAACTTTGCATTCTGTTCTTGTTGTGCGGCTATAGAACGTTGACGTTGTTGTTCTGCTTTACCAGCTTGCATAGAGCCGTATATAGACAAGCCTGCACCTGCTATCATTAACGCTGGATTACTCATTGCTAAAAACTGCAACATTAGAAAGCCACCTCTGCTATCAAACCATTAATCTGCAAGGGCAATGGAGCGCTTTGCGATATCGTTACTCTAGGGTCTTTGCTATATCCAAGAGGGCGAAACTCTTTCTTGCCTGATATTCTTTGCACACTGCCGCCTATCGTAAAATTAACATTACGAATTGTCATATCTGTGCCATTGACAGATACGCTTAATGTGTCGTTCAAATCCAAATCAACCATTGATATACGCCGTGGGCGTGCAGTTAGGAAGCCGCCCTGCACCTGACCATCTATCGGCAGTGTTTTTAATTCTGGAACAAACTTATATCCAGCTTGAATGCTTGTGCTTGCCTTTACACCGCTTACATCCAACTGCCCACCTGATACTGTAAACTGCCCCAGATAATCATCACCATCTGTTACATCTACAACAGCACCATTTGCAAAGTGAGCGCTAACAGTAAACACACCATTAGAGCCAGTAAACTCATCACAGAAATCCATATCCATGTCTGTTTGAAAACGCTCTAAGTATAACTTATCTGTGCCAGAACCATCATCTCTTACACTTACAACATACAAATCTTCTTCAACAGAACAGATAGAATGAAACTTACCCGCTGTTTCCCAGCGCATCCAACCAGCACGCTTCTCACTTCTTATGCTGTAATAAACACCAACCTCACCATTATTCATCAAGAAGAAACCATACGCCCCCGGTCTTTCCAATGAACCTTTTACGGTAGCAAGTTGTATTGGTGCAACGATAAGGTGTGATGATAACAGAGATATCATGTTGCCTGTGTAAGCACCTTCTGCATCAGAATAAATATATTCACGAACTGCTGTACCAGTAGATTGCACAAACATAGTTGCACCATCTAATGATTGCGGTCTAACAAAGCCAGTGCCAAATGGTGTCTGTGAAGATATCTTTGCGTTCTCTGGCGTTAAAGCCTTCTCTGCAAAAGAGGGTAGATAAAATTCTGCGCGAGAGGCAAAGACTTGTAAATCACGATTAGAAACAAGGTGACGTATTTGATTAGTTGCACCAATGTTTGCATCCAAATCAAGCGCATCATTATCTTCTGCATCACCTAAATCAAAGTTAAAGTATTCCCCTGTTGCTGACCCCCACAGCCCGTCTGGTTGCGATGGTGTGCCACCAAACCACAATCTATCTTCATGGAAGGTTACAGCCGCAGGGAAGCCTCTGAGAGACGAATAAGATTGCTCATACCATTCAGTTGTAGCCGCGCTACTTTCAATGGTGGGTGAACCGCCGCCAATGGCTTCTGATGTTGCACTCGCACCTGCTGTTACTTCATATACATTTTTGTTTATGACGCGGCTTATTGTGCGTGAGCCGTTGATATTAGAAGCTGAGATACCGCCAACACCACCTGCGTCTGCAATTGTAACAGATGCACCTGATGACAAACCATGCAATGCATGTGTTATCTCTATCTTGTTTGAACCATTCTTTGTTTGAATAGCATCAACATCTAACTGTGCTTTTAACGTACCAAGAATATCTGCTGTTACAGATGTTCCGCTTGTAAATGTTTTTATCTCTGCTTCTGCATCACCAATTAAAATTTTAATGCCAACATGATTAGCTGTGAAATATGATGCGCTCGAAGTTAATGTAACGCCATTGCCGCTAGTAGCACTTGATGACAATGTTACACTTGATGACTGAAAGTTATAATATGGCTGTAGAGTTCTATTGCCATCAATTGATGTATCAAAATCAAACAGTCTTACTTCAAAAGTAGTAAGGCCAGTTCTAACCAACATTCTGCACAGAAAAGATGTGTGAGCGAGGAACATAAAATCTCCCCGCTGTGCATATGTAAACTGATTAAGATTGGTATTGGTAATAGGAAGAGCGTTGCTATCCACATCAGTAGTAATTGTTTGAATGTGGGAAACCACATTCGTTGAGGCGATGATGCGGAAGATATCAAGTTGACCACTAGAGAAAGCGACAATGTATTTCTCGTCATCAGAAAAAACAAAAGGCTCAATGCGTATCTGTTGAATTAAACTACTGTCGTAAGTGTGGCTAAAATTATACAGCCGCTTAGTAGCTGGGCGTTTAATTACACCACCTTCTGCACGTATAAAAAAGTTTTTTACAGATTCGCCAGCTTGCGTGTAGACAGGACTATCTACGCGAGAAGTAAGCGATGGATTAATTTCTCCAAAAGCAAAGTTATTTAGCGGTACACGAATGCGCGGCATCAGCTTCGCCTTTCAGAAATAAACCTCGATGTCACTAATCTGCGTGTTGTTTGTTGCTGGGAATCAAGTGTCTTTGCCTGTTGCATTAACTGTAATGCTTTACGCTCCATCATGCCTGCCATTGCTTCATCTCTTGCAATAGCCAGCGCAAAGGATGCGGCAAGCGAATATTCAACAGCCAATGTAAAGTAGCTAGGAAAGTCTTGCTCAAGCGCTCTAAAAGTATAATCAGCAACTACATCATTATTTGTGCTGACATTGTGATAAAGTTTGTCACCATAAATTGTGTATTCAATTAAGTTATCTTCTATCGTCACCGCATGTAACATAAGCAAGTCATGTGGCAATTGGTGAGCAACATCAAATCGCCCCGTTGGAGTAGCAGAAAGTTTATTTAGCGATTGCTGATTTGTAGCAAAACGCCAGCGTGAAGCACATAGCGCAGTGCGCACTGTATCTTCATACAAGTTAGAGGCTACAAGAGCCTCGGTGCTGTCAGCAGTAAATGATGTAATTGGCTCTGCGCCAATCAATATCAATCCGCGTGACGCTATATCTATTCCTGAGTTTGCTACTGTTGACATCTGGTAATGGGGGGCCGAAGCCCCCCAATCCCTTAGTTATTATCTAAGACTTCATAGATACCGTTGTCATCAATAACAACAGCACCCATTGACATCATAGAAGTAGCAAGGTGTGCGGCTTTCTGAGGCACATAGTTAATCTCAGTTTGAACATCTGAGTTGATGCCCAAGCCCATAGCAGATGTGTGGTAAGCAATGTTCTTACCAGCAGTCACTGCTGATGTTGAGAAAATCTTGAAGCCCAAGAATTCCTTCATTGTCATACCGCCAGCATAAGGCAAGTTCTGCTCACCTACGAAATCGCTTGATGCAAATTCGTTGATGTTAAACAGATCTGCATAACCAGCAGGTGACATTGCTAAGTAACGCTGACCATCTTCTGGAAGGTCGGCAGTGCCAAATGTTTCAAACAGAGTGAGCAAGTCTGCTTTATCAACTGCCGCCGCAGTTGAATTAATTTGTGTTGCGTTAGCACCTGCGTCCATAGCAGTGTAGATGAGGTCATCAGTCTTACGACCCAATGCGGCGGCGGCTGATTGTGCCACTGCCTGACGCTCATCAATATTGATTTTTAATTCATCGAGCTTGTCGATGTATTCTGCGGCATAGAAGTCTGCCATTGTTGCTTCTACATTTGTATGTACAAGCTCCATAGCGGTGACATCGCCGTTACGAGTTTTGGTTGAAGCAGCGCCCGAACCGATTTTCTGAAAGCGAACAACGCTACCACGGACATTACCAACAGTGCGTACAGTATTACGGAGTTTAGAACCCATACGCTGATAAGCCATGTGAACTTCAGATTCGAACTGTTTAATAAAGGCTATATCAATTGTATTCGCCATTTTTCAGTTCCTTATAAATGAAATTTACACTACGCACAGTTGTCCGTTTCGCTCTTCAATCAGTTATCCCGCAGGGCTGTCAGTTAGAAACAGGCTGTATGCTATTGGAATCTCACTTCAATCGCTTCATCGCAACGCACAAAACGCACACATGAATAGCCATTTACAATTGTTGCTTCTTCTCCAAAAGCAAAACCCAACCAATCCAACCACTTAAGAGTTTTGTTGTGGTCGATAGGAACTACGTTTTCTATGAGGTCATAACGCTCTGCAATCCAATCACACATTAGTTTTGAATTGCGTAAGAAAGGGCGAATGTTTCCATCTATAACATCAGAGCCAAGCATCCAAATAGTTGCGCCAGCAAAGTCATCTGTTTCCATAAATGGAACAACACCAAACATGCATACAGGCTCATTCTTCCATAAGCCTGTCCAAGTATATGCACCCTTATACCGCAGAGGAGCATGTAGCGCCCTCCACGGTGTTGAGGCGTGTATCATACATTCACGCACATCTGATGGTCGCAACCGATGCTGTAGATAACCAGCATGTTCAATAGTTGCTTTTACAATTTTAGCATCACCATCAACATGGAATGCATCAGCGGTAGAGTTTGGAAAACCCTTCTTGGACTTTTTGGACATAAGCGTTATCCCTCTTTGCTGGATTCCAATAACGCTCATCCTTCATCATTGATTGCAAATCGCCTTCATTGAGAGGTTGGATTGCGCCTGTGTTGCCTGCCATAGAACTGGCACTCATCTGGCTCATCAAAAACTCAAGTGCTTCTATACCTTTGGCGCTAGCACCCAAGCCTAAAATTGCATCTTGATATTCTTCTGGGAAAAACTTCTGTGACCATAAATCAACAGCTTCAATACGGGCATCAGCATTTTCACCTAGTGCTGCTTTTTCTGCTTCAAGGTCTGGCTGATTTGCATTCAAAGCTTGTGCATACATATTAATGCCCTGCTCAAACTCTTCCTGACTATAAGCATTTTCAAATGCGTGGTTAGCCCACCATTGAAATAGCTCGTTATCATTCACAAGATTTTCATCTAACCCTTCTGGTACAAGATAATCACCAGCAGTGTCAGGTCTGCCTTCTATTGCTGTTTTTTCAAACTCTTCAATAAGCTGTTGACGCATCTCATCTTGTGATGTGCCAAGCTTGCTTTCAAGTTGTGAATAAGAAGATGCTAGATCTTCTGGTGTGTTAAACTTTTCTGGCAACCATTCTGGTCTGGCAGGTGCTTCTGTTGCTTCTACTGCAACTTCTACATTATCTGCTTCACTCATTTGATTTTACCTTCTCGCCGTGTTGAACTCGTCTTTCAATAAGACCTACAAGAAAACGCTGACCCTCAAGATGTCGAAGCTCAGCATCAGATGCGCCTCCACCAGTGACGGCTTCAATGGTGATAGAGCGCAAATATTTTAGCACTTGAACGCCGTTTGGCGTTCTAAACAGTGCGTGTATGTTTTGAGATATTTGTTCATCCTCTGCTTTGGGGCGAGGAAACCCGTCAAGTCCTAGGTGTTTCGACATTTGCCTGTTGCTGTTGTTGAGCCATTTGTTGTGCCGCTTGCATTAACTGTTCGCGCTCCACCCCATCTCTTACCAAGCTGTCTGGTACACCAAACTTCTTAGCAAGATAAACAGCAACATCATCAGACCTAATCAGAAGATTTAAAACCTCTGGCCCGAATGTGCCACCCACTAACTGCAAGTAACGAGATACAGAAGAAATATCTTGATTAGCCTGTGCCTGTGCTAAAGGAGATACAGACTTAACTTTTACTTCTCTGCCGTTAATAGTTGGTAAATCTATTCTGCCCTGCTTCTTTAGAATATAGACTACGCGCTGTAGAATTGGTTGCACCATCTCAGCTTGCAATCTGCCAAACGCAGAACCAATACGTCTGGATAAGTCAGCCATGCGTTCTGCAATCTCTGTTGCCGAAGCTGGCGTTTTATTAGGATCACCAAGCATATCATTATATAATGCACGCTTGATGTTGGAGCGCATATCATTCAACACAAGGTTAGCAACATTAAAGTCACCTGCCGCTTTGATTGGTTGCAATCCAGCAGAACCCATAGCTTTTGGAATAATTGTTCCCGGAACGAGGTTGATTGTATCAGTGTTCACAACGCCATCATCATCCATCTGATAGATACCAGAGATAGCCATCTGCGCATTTTCAAGGATTAATTCAATAGTAAGGTTGGTTGTTTTGATTGCACTGAGTGCATTAACCAGTGGGCCACGACCATATATCTCACCTGCCGCCTTAGACCAGCGGAAGCAAATAAAAGGATTAGAGCCAAGCCCTATAAACTTTTCGTGGTAGATTACACCTTTATCTTCAACATCGATAACAAAGAAGTCATGCGCTTCTTCATTAGGCTTTTCATAGTTTCTACATACGACTTCAATAAGTTTACACTTGCTGTCGGGGTTTGTAGAAGCTTGTCTAACAAGCCTCTCTGATAAGATTCCCTTAGGATACGCAAGTAATATCTCTGATACCTTAAGAGAGCGCTCTCTATACACATGGTCAATACGGTCATCCGCACCTGTGTCCAATACCACAGACGGAAGTGGTATCGCGTTAAAGCGGAGTGGATTAACGGCATCGCCTTCTTCACATAGAAGCACGCCTGTACCGACAGCCAAATCCATAAAACTCTCATGTACTTCTTGCCCGAAGTTAGAGTTTTGTAACACTTCAAAAACATATTCTGTTACCTCGTCAAGCTGGTTATTAACCTCATCAACTTGGTCTTTGGGAACTTCTGAACCTGCAACAAAATCAGCCCAGCGTGCAAAGTTAGGCACTAAGCCAGACTGCAATCTGCTGGCAAATTCTTGTGTGCCTACAACGGCAGTTTCATCAAAGATGCGGTCATCTCTGCGTTGCCCTGCGGTTTCATGATAAAAGCTCTGCCGCATGGGCAGAGCATATTCATAGCACTCATCGAACAAAGGCTCGAAGTTGGAGCGTGCGGATTTAGCACGTTCATATTTTGCGAGCATGCGCTCTGCGGTTTTTTCATGCATTAGAGCGTTCCGTCAAAATAACCCATGCCACCCTTGCTACCAGTTAGCAAAGATGTGCTACCCATACCACCGCGCTTCTTTTTTACTGCGCGTGCTAGTGTGTCGGCTTTGTTATCTGCTCTTCTGCCCATCTCTTGTGCTTCTTGGTTCTCCCGTTCAATCTCAACATTTGGATCAACGGCAGGCGCTTTAGGCTTTGAGGGTGCTAGACACATAAGACAATCTCCTTATACCCTGTGATATGGTCTGCGCTTTTGCAGAGCAACGCACAAAACTACATGCGCGACCACAGGCCAGCCCGTCTTTGTTTTGGTTTACGAGAGAACACATCATAATCTTTGCGTGCTTGAAAGGCTTGTTGTGCTTGTGAAAGGTTTTGCATTATTGCCCTGCCCTCACCAGAACCCAGCATTAAATATTGCAGTGCATCATGAATGTGAGAGAAATGGTTCTTCTCTGGTTTATCATCATAGCGCTCACCAGAAACCTGTAGCCGCCTATATTGGTAGCCACCTTCAAATCCTTTTATCAATGTGCGGCAACGCGGGTCTATTAAAAACCCAGACTGCCCGTCAACCATACGCCCCAGTGGTGCTGAAACTGATTCCAGCCTAAGAGATACATCGTTTGACGGCGCTGGACGTGCATTAAGACCTGCGCCTCTGAGTATTTGGAAAGGCGTAGATTCATCTGTTTGAGCGCGGAAGTCACCAGCAGGGTCACCAAATATGATGACCTCTGATTGACTATATCTAGTTGAGATTTCTTGTCGGAGGATTTCGCTAAACTTAACGATACCCATGTCAAATGCCACTATCTCCTGTAATACTAGCCAACGTCCACGCACTTTTTGCCCAAACACCCCAGCAGGTGTTAGCCCAAAGTCAATGCCCAAATAAACAGGTACGCCTGCCGCAATAGGTATTTCTTCTTTTGCCATATGCACATCAGGTGCAAACATAGGATAAACAGGTTTACCGTCTTTGATAGAGCCAAGGCGGTTCATCACATACACATCTATCCAACTCTTCGTCTTGCCCTGAACGATATTCGGATAATAGTCTTTCCTCATATTGTTTTTGTTTTCTGCGTTCGCGTTGAGCGTATATCCTGTGACGTTTCCATCTTCCTCTTTTACTTCCAGCATGCCTTGAGGCTGGGTAAAGAACTCCCAATTGTCGGGCTTGACCAGCATCTTTGCTTCTTCTTTTGCAATGTGATCTGGTATCGGAACTTCGCCTGACATAATTGGCCACCAATGATCCTCCTCTGGTGCGTTTGTATCTGCAATCACGCCCGTCCAACTACACCCGCCATCTTTCATAGAAGGGAAACGGCCTACACGCATTGAACATGCATCAATGATTGACTTTGGGATCTCACGCGCTTCATTGACCCAAATCCCTGTAAGCTCTAAGGAAAGCAACTTCTTTACATCCTCTGGTCTATCGAGGGCTAAGAAGATTACCTCTAGCTCTAAGTCAGCACGTTTTATGTTGTGGGTGTAAGGCACAGACCATTGGAACTTTCCCCATTCATTTTCAGGAAACCAATCAAGCCATGTCTTTATTGTGGTGGTTTTAAGCTGTGGGTTGGTGTTACGAATAACAGCCCAACGTGAACGGCGTATGCCATTCTTATCTTTCTTCTGCTCAAGAGCGCGTCTAAATAATTCAACACAACAACAAACAGATTTACCTGAACCAACAGGGCCACGCAACAAACGAAAGAATACATCTGACTTCATAAACGCTTTGAGCGTGTCACCATCAGGTTTGTATTTAAATGTTGTCAACTTTATTATCCTTGCCGAACTTAATCATGCGCTCAATAACTTCTGGCGCGATTATGGAGATAACTTTGTCTGCCTCTCTGTCGGTTTGGAATTGTTCTGGGTGGTAGGCAAGGTGTACACGCTTTACAATATTGCGTAGCAGAGCGCGTTCATCTTTGTTTATGGTATGCAAAAAACTCATGTGCGATGTGCTTTCGTTTTCTTTGCAACTGAATCTGGTTGCTTAGAGTGTTGTTTTCCAGCTTTGATAGCTTTGCGTTTTGCAGCAGTCGATGCCGCATATTCTGCTGATGAAAGAGATTTAATGGCGGCTGATGGAAGGTAGCGTTCACCCGTTGCGCCTTTGCCTTGTGTGGAGTTCTTACCAGATTTGGTGCGCCACTTTTGCTTTGTCCAACTTCTTAAAGATGCTTGTGAAGGTTTCAAAGCCATGTTTTTTTTCTCGCTACAAAGTATAATGTTCCAAATATTAATAAGCCCGAAACTAAAATTAATGCGAATATGCCTATTGTTTCGATTAGTTCTTCACGTTTTCTTTTGCGCTCTGCGATATCTAACTGCCGTTGTTTGCGTGCTTGTGCTTGATACTTAACCCAATCAGGCCACAAGCCTGCCCTGCCATATAACTGCATCCAGCTTTGAAGCTCTGCTTCTTGCTGTTTGATTTTTTCAAGCGCCATAAATTCTTCAAAGTCATTACCAAATACACTAGCTTTCTTCTTGCGTTGCCGCGCTTGTAGGGTTTCCTTTGCGCTAACAAAATCTTTGATAGCTGACCCTGCGTCAGCGAGTTCGCGCCCATTCGCAATAGTTTGCTTTATGATTGCGAAAGCACCGTTGATTGCCGCAAGTTCTGCTAACATTAGCTGGTATATCCGCCTCCCTTTGCTTTATAAGCCTTAGCTAACATTTGTGCTTTTCTTGCACTCCACTGACCTTTTGCTCCGCCCTTGTTACCAGCTTTGATGCGGTTGAAGAGCGCTTTACGCATTGTAGGTTTGGTGTAATTACCAGCCGCGTTAACTGCCATTAGTACCCCCGCGAGTATGTACCAGCCGCAGGCTCACGTTTCAGCATGGAAGCAGGTTTCTTCTTG
>Ga0213867_1000465_pt1 | contig 18289 bp, 12 predicted proteins | sample PICome_12_FD_160120 | JGI IMG/M metagenome (GOLD analysis project Ga0213867, IMG submission 160120) | Coastal seawater microbial communities near Pivers Island, North Carolina, United States - PICO540 | ecosystem: Environmental > Aquatic > Marine > Coastal | place: USA: North Carolina... | reverse complement strand
ACCGGCTCTGGTGATTTGACGATACAAGGTGGGGAGGTCGATTTAGGAGGCCACAGCACCTTCACTGGCAATGTATATGCAAATAGCGCAGTCGATATCCATAATAGTGGCTCTCTGGGGGCTGACACGAACACGCTCTACCTCAATTCGAATATGAATGTCCGGGCAACAACTACCCATGCCCAGGCCATCAGAATCATGAATAACGGCTTGCGTATACAGCCTGCGGCTACCGGTAATACAACCACCCTTTCCGGCAATATCACGTTTAATGGAGATCATGAATTTCGTGTTGGAAGTGGCTTTAATGTCGCAGACAGAAATATAATGTTCACTGGAAATATTACTGATGGAGCCCATACTGGCAGTATCCAAATAGACGGCGATAATAGCCTATTCACGTTTAGTGGAGACAATAATTACAATGGCTTAACAACGGTCAAAGATGTGGGGACAAGACTCAACATTGACGGGACGCATACGGGAGGGAGTCTATTAGTAGAGAGCGGCGCAACCTTGGGAGGTGAGGGCACCATTGTGTTCCAAGACACCATGATAATCACCAACAACGGCACCTTAGATCTAACTTCTCTAAAATTTGATGTCTCGGAACTCCAATATTCCGGAAGCGCATTCACGCTTGTTGATTTTACAAATGGCAGCCTATTGAGTGCACCTACCGACTTACAAGATCTTTTAGTCAATAGTCCCGACTGGAGTATTACTAATAACGGTTCACAATTGAGCGTATTAATTCCTGAGTCAAACAAGTACTCTATGATTACAGGCGGCATCGCCTTGATAGTCGTGTTCCTCCGCCGCCGGATGTATTGGGCGGAAGTTTAGCGTTTAAACGGCTCTTTTTTGGTTCAGCTATATTCTCTAGGAGTCATCTTTTTACAATCATGGAAAATGTTAAGGACACCCACGTTTCAGGAGCTTTAAACATGGGTGCCTCAAATTCCTCGTAGGTCTTGGCAATCCACCTGACGTGATCCGACAACTCGAGCAGGGCCACCACACCAGGTTTACTACGGCGTCATGAGAGTGCCAGCCAAACGGAATTATTTACAAAGATAGATGAATTGAATGCCGACCCAGACATTCACGGCATACTGGTCCAAGCGCCCCTGCCAGCACATATTAATGAAATAGAGACTTTTAATCGTGTGCACCCAGACAAAGATGTGGATGGATTTAACACGCTCAATGTAGGCAAATTATGCCAAGAGGACTTGAGTGGATTTATTGCCTGTACACCAGCTGGAATCGTCGAACTCATCAAACGCAACTCCATCCCGACTCAAGGCAAGCATGTCGTGGTTTTAGGACGTAGCCAGATTGTGGGTAAGCCAGCGGCACTCTTGATGCTACGTAATGCACTACCCGGCAACGCCACTGTGACTATTTGCCACTCGAAAACGAAAGATCTCAAAACAATTACACAGCAAGCGGATATTTTAATTGCGGCCATCGGGCGTCCACATTTTGTGACCGCTGATATGGTAAAAGCTGATGCTACAATTATAGATGTTGGCATCAATCGTCTGGAAGACCCCAGTCAAAAAAAAGGTTATCGAATTGTGGGGGATGTCGACTTTGAGGGCGTTCGCCAAAAAGCAGATTGGATCACACCCGTACCGGGTGGAGTGGGTCCCATGACAGTTGCTATGCTAATGGACAATACGCTATGCGCCTTCAAGCGCTCGCTCTAGCAACAAGTGGCCAGCATGACGGTTGAGCTTGTATCAAATAATCCCAAACTATGCAAACGGATTTTTTGAGCATTAGAGTTATGATTGTAAGTTCCCTTACACTAGGCACATTTCTAATGCATCGCATTAGAAATGTGCTCACCAATAGGGTGCTCAAAAAAGTCCTTAGGTGACCACGGCACATGGCTGCCTATCAGGCCAGCAGTCACGTATGTTTATACGCTCCCTTTGCCTTCAGTTGCCGAGCACCGTGCTCAGCCTATTGCATAATTAGGGATAATGGCTTAGCGCAAAAAAGCCTCTCGCGCAGAACACATATTAAAGGCGCTTGCGCCATTCTTGTGGCTAGTTCAACCAACCCAAATCGACTAAAAACTGCTCACTGGCCTGAATTGTTTGACGACAAGGCTTTCCTCCGTGTCTGCTATAATTAAAAAAGCCGTGTTCCATACCGGGAAATATTATGACCTGGCACTTCACACCCACAGCATCTAATTTAGCCTTAAATTCGTGTGCTGTTTGTTCAGGAATGAGTGGATCCTGATCACCTAAAAATACTATGGCAGGTGGATCATCTAAAGAAACATTATGAAAGGGAGAAAACTCGCGGTAGCGCGCCCCAATTTCTTTGTAGCCATAGCCATTCGGACCATTATCAAAAACTGGATTGAATAAAAGCATGGCGTTTGACTTAGCACTTATCGCAAGATTGTCGGCGGGATCATCCATACCCTCAATCATACCAAGGTGAGCCGCCAGATGCCCGCCGGCAGAACCGCCGGCACTAGCAATGCGATTCGGGTCGATCCCTAATTCGGAGGCTCTGAATCGTAGCCAGCGCATCGCTGAGCGCGCATCGTAAACACACTTTTCCGGAGTCTCAGCCAATTCCTTTCGATTGACCAAACGATATTCCACCTGCACACAGACCAAGCCAAGATCTGCAAAATGTTGACTATGCTGGGTAAATTGTCCCAGCTTACCTTTTACCCAACCACCACCATGGAAGAAGACAATGGCTGGCCGGCTGTCACCAGCTCGCCAATCATCGGGTTTGGTTATATACAAACTGAGCTGGCGACCTCCGATCACCTTGTAAACAAAGGCATCGCCAACTGGAGCTGCAGCATCCGTCTGAACCCCGAGAATTAACAGACTAACTTTAAGAAGTCTCAACGACTGAAAACAACTTTTGAGAAGATTCAGCAAATGATTCATAAGGGCACCTCTGGAAACCTCCCATGTGTCGAGATTACCGATTTGCTGTGATGCAGGCAAGGCTCTTTCGCCAACGGTTGGGATTCCAGCCCTGCCTAAGCGAGAGCAACGCCGCCAGCGCACAGCAAGCGGCAAGTCTTTCAGACCGATACACTTTTGGTTCTGAGCTACGTTGATCTGCGCACGAAGAGCTTCCAGCCCTCCTGTGTACAGAATCGCCTTACTCAAAATAAAAATTGTATTCGTCTCGGTCTTGGTAGGTTTTCAGAGGTGCCCATAAGGTATGCCGATATAATTTCAACAATCCTGCCAATCCTAAATCATGTTAAAGACACTCGACTAATGCCTCCAGCGAGTTGGCGGCAGCCCACCCATTATAGCTAAACCAAGTACTACAAGGCGTGCCGTCAGAATAGCGCTCTATAACCAATCCATCGCTCGGGCAGGTGCGCTCCGAGAGCACACCATAGCGACCATAGCCCATCGTATCAGGGTACAGTTCCATAGTGGCCATAAGCCAATTCACACCATCGTCCGCTCGTTGTTGGTAATAACTGTCACCGGTCTGTTGCGCCAAATACTTTAGATCACTGGTCACCAACAAACCCATTGGGTGCACATGGGGATTTGAGATCGACGTAACCGAACCACCACAAGAGTTCCAACCGCAAGTGTCGAGCGGTGGATATTCGGGTTTGGCCTTAAAACCGTAGCGCCACAGGCACTCGTAGTCAGCACCGTATTGCAGGAGCTTCAGGTATTCAGCCTCACCCGTGATTTCATGCAACAGTCGTGCAGCACGGACAAAGGCAAGATTGCCCTCTTCGTCCACCGCCTTGTAGGTATCCATCGGCGTACCCGAGCAATTGAGATCTTTCACAAAAACTGCATAATAATCCACTGCCTTACGGGCACTCGCCAAGTAATGCGACTTTTGGGTTTGGCGATAGGCCAAAGCACAAGCAGCCGCAAACCAGCAACCAGCAAAACCTTCCCAATCCAAGACCTTTCGCTCGTGCTGACTATAGGTATAACCATAAGCACCGTCTTCGCGTTGCAGCTCAATCACTGTGTCCAAAACCTGTTCGCCAATCTGCAACCACTTTGCATCTACCGGCAAGGAATGTTCTTGCATAAACGCGATCATTTTAAACAAATAAAATACCGCAGACCCGTTCGTGTACGCCGAGTGGCAATCCTCGACCAAGTGGAAGCCGGACCACCAGCCATTGACACGGCTCTCGGACAACTGCCCTCCACATGGACGAATCACATCATACAATAGTCCCGATTTCGGATTATAGCCGTCAACAATCTGATCCATGATGCGTATCGGCCCCTTGCCGCCGTCAAAAATCGATTCGGGCAATCCAAGTGTTTGTTGCGCGGTCAGCAACGGATAGGCTAATACACCGCCGCCGGTCCAACCAATCTCCACGAGAGAACGCCACGGCTTTAAATCCGGTGCATCCGGCACCTTACAAACGGCATTTGTGTATCCCTGCAGTTCGTCGGACCAGTTGACATTCAGCAATCCATCTAACAGGCCCTCGGCCGCTTCGCGTACACTCTTATGGGGCTGCGGTAAATCACGCATGTCGCCATAGATCGAACGAATAATTTGATGCGCCGCCAAGCGCCCCTCGCCTCGTTCGATATGGATGCGACCCCGTGTACTCATAACTTTTGCACGATCATAAGTCGACGGACCGTAATCCCATTTGTCCTCGGGACCAAACATATGGTTTATATAGGTAAGTGGATCATTTGTATACCCCAGCGACACGCCAAAAGCATTCGGCAATTCCGCAAAGACACCGTTACGAATCAGTCGCCCTTCCGCATCCTCGGAATACGGATCCACCGAAACGCCAACGGCTCCCCCCTTGCAGCACAGCATCGAAACAGGATGCGAGGAGCGATCCGCACGAAATTCCCAGAACGGCGAACAATCCGGATCGTCCGATCGCTCCGAGGTCAAAAGTGGAAACTCTAAAGGACGGATCTGTGCGCAGTTGTTGTCACCATGAATGATGCACGGGATCAGATGAAACAAGTCTGTCTCATCCTCCAGTTCGACTCGCAGACGAATTTGCGTATCGAAGTCCGATTCAAGACTCAAATCGTAATTCCAGCCCAATAGATTGGGCTCCAATTTCAATTTCACCTCAAGCGTAGGAGCCGCGGCGCAACCCCAGACGTCTCCGTTGAGCACTTCCAGCGGGTGCCAACCACCATTATAATAAGAAAGCGAGAGCTTCAAACGAAAGCCATTGATAGACAGCTTTTTAAACTCTCTTTTCATAACATTTTTTAATATCAATTATCTTGTCAAAGTATGGCTCCAGTTAGCGCATTCTACACTCCAGTAAAATTGAATTCGATACATTAGCAAAAGGGCCAGCAGTCGGATGATCGCCACTACGAACTTGTCCCCAAAAGTCAGTATCGAAGTCTAACGGGGAATCATCAGTATTTACATAAGCGAGATCGCACAATTGTGTCCTGCCCAAGGTATGCGTACATACTCGCTGGGCTGGAACTGCCTTTACTGATGCTAGTTTTAGAATGATCCGATAAGCATCATTCCCTCGCTCAATTTCGCAGGAACAAGATTTGGTTACAGCATTACCAGAGGTAAAAATAGGATTTGGCATAGTCTCGTAGTCGACCAAAGGATTCGGATGCATCAAGATATTATTCATGTAACGATCATCGCCCACTCCGACCTGAGTGATCCCACGGATATTCGTCGAGTGCGGGAAATGATAGGGTGTTGCACGGTCATCGATCACAACCTCGACCTTGCCAGCAATTAGATTATGGACATACGCCCCCCCCTCTGACTGTACGCGTAGACTCGTATCAGAAAGAAAACAATTATTATCAAATAAGTAGGGGCCATGATTCACTTCAACAAAAACATCCGTTTCTGTCGCAAAAATTATATTACGACTCACGCGAGTACCCTGCGTCATCCAGTCCAGCCAGATTCCATAATACCCAACATGATGGATCTGATTATCGCAAATAGTCACGTCGATAGGAGCATGTAATTTAATGCCCGCCATTTCTTCCCCTGAAAACTCCCGCCGCACGTGAATATTGTAAATGTGATTGTTCGATATTTCAGAAAAGATGGCCCCCTGCCCCCCTGCGATAGCGGCAGCACCACAATCAAAGATACGATTATTGCGTACAATATGGTGCCCAATATGATCCCCCGACCATCCACGCTGCAATGATGATTGAACAAAATCATTATAAACATCTGCCCCGAGTGCGTCTGCCGCACGATTGTTATTCCACACATTATGACCGTCCGCACGATCCTTTCCTAAGGTAATGCCAACGCATCTCGAGTCTCGGATGAGATTATTTTCAATGATCCAACCTTGACTCCAATGCACGCCCAATAAACCAATCTGCTCCGCAGTGGGAGCAGCCCACTGAGTCGCTGCATGCGCCATGTTAAACCCGCGCACGGTAATAAAATTGCGCCCAGGTGCTTCGGGGTAAAAACATGTCGGTCGAACCGAAAGTTCAACGGTAGAAACATTCGGATCCTTTCCGTGAAAGTTAGCAAAAATAATCGTCTCATCAGCAGTCGTCTCACAACACCAAACCCAGAGAGACTGCCCCTCTGCACAAAATGCATCAGGATGAAGTTGAGGCTCTAGGACCTCTGATAAAGAACTCCTTTCATGCATGGCTTGCCCATCGATAAAGACCTCTCCAGTATGATGCACTTGCCCCTTATCGTCGAACCAGTCACCGGCAATCGTCTCCTGAAATGGATTGTAATCACCAAAGAATGCATGACTCAGCTTGCATTTCCAAACACTCCCTAAAACGGGTTCCCAACCAGAAACGACTTCAGATCCTTTAATCCAAACCTCATCGCCTGGGGCCGATTGATAGGTGATCCGACAAGTATCGGAAGTGCCTCCCCTTGGCGGATTGACGCGTTCGCGGTATGTCCCTTGATGAACTGTGATGCAATCACCCGGCTGTGCAATTGCAGCGGCAGCAGAAATCGTCTTAAGGGGAGCCTCTAGGCTACCGGACTGCCCATCATGACCCGTTTTCGATACGTGAAATTCTGTCATTATCAATATTATATATGCTTAAGAACCGCATGGCACTTTTTTAGATGCTTGACCCAGACCCCAACGATCTTGTTGCACTTCAAGGCCAAAATGACCTGCTGTGCTCGCTCGCTCTGCAATTAAGACAGACTCCGTCAAACGAAAGCCCTGAGTCGTCAGCTCGGAAAAATCTGCGCCATCAGTCACCGCAGCTAAGAATGCAGTGTAAAAAGGCGGTGCCACCGCAGTGACTTGACGCACCACTTCATCGCATCCTTTACGAATCAAGCGAACGGTCCCTAATTCTGGGTTTGCCTCCAAGCTCCCCTTGGAACCGACAATGCGAACCCAGTCATCTCCCCAAGCTTTCTGCCCATCGGGACGCAAGAGATCGACACTAACCGTCATCTGAACGCCTCCCTCAAGTAAAAAGAGCCCTGACAGGCAATCAGCGCACTCAGGCGCATACTCAGGATGACAGCGATTCTGCTCCTGAGCAGCCAGCACCTTGCTCGCATTGCGTCCAATAATATAAGCTGCGTGATTAAAGGAGTGAATGCCAATCCAACCCCAAATACCACCGTATGTTGCACGCTGCTTAAACCACTCCGCACGCGAGCCCCATTGGTAAGACTTCCGCGCATTCACTAAAAGAGGCTCCCCGATCTCGCCTTGCGCGACTAGATCGCGTGCTTCGACAAAGGCCGGGACTTCATGCATTCCCAGCATCGGCAACACAAACTTACCCGTTTCCTCGACTGCCCGATGCACACTGAGTAAGCCCGCCTCGTCGACCGCAATCGGCTTTTCTGAAATCACATGGCTTCCAGCACGTAAACTTTTCTCAATCAATCCCGGATTCAGATCCGGACGAGTGCTGATCACCACAATGTCGGGCTGAGTAGCCCGCAGGGCTTCGTCGATATCCTGATAGACTTCTGGCGAAAATTGGGCTGCCCATGGGTGGGCCAAAAAACCATCCAGCGGCTCATCGGGTAAGGTTTGTACAGCACCGACTAAACGCACCGCAGCCGCATCACGCGCCCATTCATCAAAGACCCACACCGCATGGCCAAAACCGCCCACCAAGAGGACCTTAACTTCATCTACGTTATTTCCTAATATTTCATTCATATTCTCAAAACTGTTAAACGGCAGAGCCTGCCAACAAACGTTGAACTTCATCGGCAACCGCCTCCCCAAGCTTGCGGTGCTCTTCTGGTTCCCAGTGTACGCCATCAATGGGACTGGTTTGGACGACACGACCTGCATCCATCATCGGGATGTCATTTTCCTCACAATAAGCCGTGAGTACAGAGGATAACTGCCGCGACTTTTCCTCCGCCCCCTGAAAAATTCCAGCAAATGGACTGCGACTTAAGTCAGCCAATGGTGGCGGACACAGAACAAGTACCTGCGGCGCATCGCCCAAATAAGGATGGCCACTCTCGCGCGCGGCTTTGACCAAGCGGCCAATACTCCAGCTAATATCAAGCGGCGATACACTGAAACGATTTTTGAAATCGTTGGTTCCTAGCATAATGATAACCAAATCCAAAGGCATGTGGGAATGGATGATAGGCACTAACTGCTTGAGTCCGTTTTTGCCCCCTTCGACGGGGTCATCCCATACCGTATTGCGCCCAGGCAGCCCCTCTTCAATCACATAGAAGGCATCCCCCAATGCATCCTGCAAAACTCCTGGCCACCGAGTTTTCCGATCATAGCGCGCACCGCAATCCGGCGGAAATCCCCAAGTATTTGAATCTCCAAAGCAAAGTATATTTTTCTGTTTCATAAAAATTAAAATGTTACACCACCTTTTTTTTGTAAATTACAAATCCATTGCACCTGCTTGCTCCCCCGGTACAATTCCCCCCAATGGGCGGGGCTCTGAGTACAAACGCTCAAAAGTTGACGGATCATGTCGATCAGGCGTCATCAGCGCTACATCTGGTATTGAATCGCCCGTTTTTGACTGCCACTCCTGTAAAGCCAACCGCATCTGAACCAAGATCGTATAATGCTCTGGATTGCTGGCTACATTATCCAGCTGTTGCGGGTCTTTCCCCACATCAAACAGTAATTCATGAGGGCGCTCCGAAGAGAAAAGCCCACCAAGTTCGTCACCTAATTTGCCTGCGTCTCGTAGTCGCACAAGCTCACTAAAAGCTGTGTCTGCAAAATTAAAGAATGTAAAGCTATAGCTCTGAGGTGTAAAATCACGCATGTAGACCCAGTTCCCGAAGCGAACCATACGCCCACACCCACGCTGTACATGCCAATTACGCTCACCAAAAATATATTCACGCATGCTATATTCTGGATCATAACAAATCGGCATGAAACTCTTGCCCTGCAGTTTTGGAGACAACGGTAATCCTACAAGCTCCAAAATCGTAGGCGCCAAGTCGATCGTACTCACAAAAGAATCGCTAACGGCCCCACCCTTAAACTGTCCATTCGGCCAGTGAACAATCAGTGGAGTCTTCATTCCGCCATCATACAAGCTCGACTTACTGCGGGGAAACGGGCGACCGTTATCAGCCAGTATAAAAATCAAGGTATTTTCGAAAGCATTTTGCAATTTTAGCTCTGAGACAACCCTACCGACTTGGGAATCAAAACGACGCACCTCATCACAATAACGAGAGAAATCAGATCGAGCAACGGACGTATCGGGAACCCCCATCGGCAATTCCAATAGCTTTGAGTCGTGAGGCTCAAATGTAGCATCAGGCTCCCATGGCCGATGGGCATCAAAGGAAGCAAACCACATAAAAAATGGCCTATCCTGCGGCCGCTCTCTCAAAATTTTAATCCAGTTTTCAGCCCCAGTGTAATCGTCTGGATAATGCACCGCATCCAGCAAATCAAAGGCCGGACGCGTCGCCTCCCCCATATGCCACTTACCAGATAATGCCGTATAATATCCTGCTTGCCGTAGAGCTAGCGGAAACATAAACTGTCCCTCTGGCAAATCCATATGCAACTCTGGGGCTCCGGTATTGTGAGGATAACGGCCAGTAATGATGCTATTACGACTGGGGCTGCATGAGCTCGCTGTCACATAGGCATTATGAAACAAGACACCTTCTTTGGCTAAAGCATCAATGTGCGGGGTCGCAACCTGTCCACCATAACAAGTGAAATCTTGAGAGATGTCGTCGGCAATAATCACGACGATATTCGGACGATGATCACTCGGATGCACAATATCGCCGATGACTTCAACGATCGCATCTTCCGTCTGCGTACCCGGAATACTCGCCGCCAAACTGCCAACGACAAACAGCACGGTGAATCGTGACAAATAGGCATTCAAAACGGTATCCATATTCATAAGCTAGACGTTATTTCAGAAACATTATCATTAAAATCTAAAGTTTGGGAGACTCCACGATACTGAATACGGATGACCCCATCACCAAAATCACCTTCAATGTAAGGGCATCTGTACACGTAATCAGGGCTCATATTAACTGGAATACCATTGATTTCAGGTTGGCGATTATACCTAAGGGGTAGCGAAAGCTTCGCCTTATAAAACTCGCTTTGGTATGTCAGCTCACTGCTGGTGTATGCGAAATGATTCCTAAGAATCGCCGATTGAAAGTCCTCAAATGAGGCATAATAACTTTTACGAACAACTTCGATTATGATGGGTGAAAGTTGTTTCTGTAAAACTAGCCACTGTCCCAAACCATCTTCCCCTTTTCCATCGCGGCGCTGAGCCAAGGTATCCTCCTCCCATTGAGCACCACCGCGTGCAATTCTCAGCGCAGCAAAGGCCTGAGGCGCCTCGACAAAATACCAATCGTCTCGCTCGACTTTCTTGAGCGAATTATCAAACCATATCATTTGGCCACGCGCGTTGCTCTCACGCAGCCGGTGCAATAGCATCACACCTCGGTATTGAACGCCCCACTCCTCGTTATAGAGACTCTTACGTCCACTTAGTTTTGGCCTTTGAGTAAAAATTCGAGCGGTAGGATGTCCCGCAAAAATAATCCCATTCCAACGGTTTTGAGAACTCGCAGCCCACCAAGCATCCCTGGGTAATGCATCGACTTGGCTCATGCCCATAACAAAATCAGGGGTTACCCAAGTCGTACGCAAAAGTGATCCCCCCGCCGGTTCCACACGTCGCATCCCCTTCTCATCGTAAAGTGGATGCCGACGATCACGCATAAAATTCATCGATTTTTGTCCAGCTGACAGCCCAGGTCGGCGTGATATATAGAAGAAGGGTTCGCGATTCTCCGCGTCTAATGCCAAAGCCATCACAACCGATGAGGGGCGCCAAAATGTTGTGGCAGCACACATAACTCCAGGATGAACATTGGCCTCCACACCTAAGCCAAAATGGTACCATGCTAACGATTCTGCTCCACTCTGAGCATTCGAGGCTCGCCCTGCATAAGAGCGGTGCCGACTCCCGCCTCGCACACCATTGATCTGCTCGATCGCCCAATCTGCCCAATGTAGGTTAAGCAACATATCGATACTTTTCTTGAGCACGGGGTCATCCGCAAAATCATATAGATTGTACAGTGTATTCAAAGAATACTTCGCATAGGTCGGAGACGCGACCTCGATGAACAGACCTTTCGATGCACGCTCTCGAGCGTAATGCTTAAAATAAGCATCAAAGGCAGCGGCCATCTCAGCCGGCTTAGATCCATCCTGATAGCGGCGATCCTTATAGTCCGGATGATCCTTAAAAATATGGGCGGCACCCCAGAAGCTCACCCATGCCATCAAATGATGATTTTCGCTTCCCCAATGCCACCAAATTTTATCCAGATCGGTGAACGCAATATCGCAAATTGGGGCTGCAAAGTCCCACAGCATTTGTAGAATTGCGTTCTCCGCCTCTAAACTCATACGACCTGGAAAATGCTTACTGGAGGACGCATAAAGCCAGTAAATCCTTTGCTGCAGATAGGCGTGCCAGTGCATCGCACCTGCTTCATGATGGCTATTCGCATCTTCAAAAAGGTCGCGATGCAGCGTCAAAATGCCTGCATCTGCTTCAGCGGTCCGCTGATTGAGTCCGTAGGCAGCGAGCGCAAAATTCTCGTAATGCCACAAACTGGGCCCCCCTTTTGAACCTTTAGGAGGATACGGATCTCTCAGTAATTTTTTTAACGCCCTTTGCTGCCGAGATTCGTTTTGGTCTAAAACTGTTTCGATGTGATCAGATAGAGGCGTGTTGTATGCCCCACAGACTGAAACAAATACCAGCCCAAAGAGAAATAAAAGCCTTTTTAGGTCTAAATCATAAACCATACTACTTTACGATATCGGCCCTTAGGACTGAAAACGCACTGGAAAATGCGTGTACTCTTTTGTATCAAAAACAGTACTCTTTTGCGCCCATGGCAGCTGCAGTTCCGAAAAGAGGGCATTACGATCGTAGGCATCTTGCAAGATATCGCCCATGCCCCGAATCGTCACTTGTGTTTCACGCTCACGAACTGTGACAGTATCGAGTGAAGACTCTGGAATCGTAACAATGGACCCAACGGACTCAAAAGCGGCATTGATGCTCAAGGTAAAAGGCCTCAAAGTCGACAATTCACCGATTAGGGCCGCATCCCCTCGGTAAGCGCGACAAAGATGCTCAATCATTTCGATCCGATTTTCTTTGTAATGATCCCGAAACTCTGTGCGCCCATCCTTCCAACAAATCTCGACATTTTCGAGGTTGATCAAGCGAATCGTCGCCTTTTCTGTTTCGATGACAGTCATGGGGTCGATTTCATCCTCACTCGCTAGGGTCAACCAAGAAAGTATTTCAATCCCCTCTTCTGTCAGAATTCGGATTGCGCTGGTATCCTCACTCTCAATTGCATTGGCGCGATACAACTCTGCCTGCACACTGACGGGGTTAGCCAATTTAGCTTGCGCATTCCCCCCAAGAAATAATCCATTACACACAACATGCGCCAATGGATTATTGATATCACCATCCAAAATCCATTGATCACCCTTTTTGAGGGCACCGCCCCAATCATTACGATTGAAGTAGGCATCCGTTCGCACCCAAGCACCCAGTGACTTGATGCGCTCAATCCGGCCATAAACCCCTGCGATCAACTCCGATTTCAATTGTTGCATGCGAAATGAATACAAAGAATTGAAGCAGACTGCGACTGGTAAGCCCGCCTGCTCAGCAGCCACATGCAAGGCATCTAAATCTTGAATCGTTGCTACAGGTGGCTTTTCCATCCAGACAGGGTAGCCAGCAGCCAGACATTGCTGGGTGATCTCTGCATGGAGATGGATCGGAGTGGGATTGACCACCACATCAAAGCCTCCTCGGGCCAACAGCTCTTCCAGAGTCTGAAAAATCTGAATCCCTTGACGACGGCAATACTGAGCCCCCTCACTGTCTACATTGCGCGAGGTCACCGCGACAATCTCACCATACAGAGGTGTGGTTTGAATACGAATAATCAGTTGGTGTGCATAGCCTCCACAACCGATCACAGCAATTTTAACGGGTTTTTCTCTCATAAATTAGTCCTTGCGCTTAAGCAGTGAAAATACGGTTAAGCCATTTAAATCGACTTTTGGCTTTGGGGCACAATAACTCGCAATATAACCGACGATAATACAGGCAAAGACCCCAATGACCATGTAAACTAATGCGTGTACCTCCATGTGGAACTTCGCATAATAGTTCGCCATGATGGAAGCCAGGGTACCCGTCAATACGCCGAAGTTGTTTGCGCGACGGGTAAAAATACCGAGCACAAAAATCCCGGTGATCGGAGCGAGGATCATGCCAGTAATCATTATAAATAAGTCCCAAATTGACTGCAAACTACTCATATTTGCTAAAAGCAAAGCGGCTCCAGTTCCAAATAGGCCCAGACCAAATGTTAAGTAACGCCCTAGCTTAACGCATTTAGCATCCGTCGCGCCACGCACGAAACGTCGATACACGTCTTCAACCCCCAAGTTGGCCACCGAATTCATGGCACTCGACACCGTCGAGATGGTGGCAGCCAGTAAGGCCACGACGACAAAGCCCGCAAAGCCAACTGGTAAATTTTCAGCAGCAAAAAAGGGAAACACACTATCGGGCTTCAACGCTGGACTGAGCGTGTCGGCACGTGTGACGTAAAAGAGAAATAGCAGCGTCCCCAGAGCAAATAAAACAAAATTCATCGGCACAGCAACCGCCAGCTGGGTGTAGACCGCCTTGCGCGATTCATTCTCGTCCTCGGTGCACTGCACACGCTGGATGAAATTTTGATCCCCAATCATCGACAGTACCGCCACAAAGCTATTGAGTGCCAAGACCAGCACCACAGGCCCCTGCCAGTTAAAGCTCCAATCAAATAGCTGTAATTTGTTCAGATTGCTCAACAGATCCATCGCAGTCTGACCGGACATATCAATGGCAAAATAGGCATAGGCAGCACACACCAGGACAGCGAGCAACATAATAATGGCCTGCAGCACATCCGTCCAAATGACGGCCTCCAATCCGCCCATGGTGACAAAGAGTGTCGTCGCCACCCCCATGATCAGAATGCTGTACTCCATCGGCATGCCAAAAATGGCACTAATAGCAAGTGCTGGTAATAAAAGTATGGACGCCATCCGCCCCAGCATTTGATTTAAGGAGAAGCATACAAACCCGACCATCCGTACCGGCAGACCAAATCGCCGCTCAAGGTATTCATTCGCGGTCGCTATTTTTAGTCGTCGGGCAACCGGTATGTATACCAGTAAAAAGAGGGGGATCTGTACAATCACGATAAAAAAGGAAATCGACATGTAGATCCAATTTTCCGCAAAAGCTTTACCTGGCATCGCCATCAGACTGATCGCGCTGGCACCCGTAGCGAATAAGCTTAAACCAGCCGCCCACCAGGGAATGCGTTGACCACCCCGGAAGTAATCACCGCTCGAGTCCCCTTTATTCGAGAAACGCAATCCCACAACCACTAGCAGCAAAATTAAAATGGCGACCACAGCATGATCGACCCAACCATACTTGGTCGGGCGCAAAACGGCCTCGCCTCGTAAGACGCTTTTCGCTCCGTACAAAATAAACTGGGTTCCCTCTGATCCCGCGAGATGAACCTGCATGGGCTGCGGCAAACGACCTATTTGAAACCAAGTGTCCGTTGTCCGATGGTATGCGAGCATCTCCGACTGTGCACTCTGGTCACTGAAAAATAGCAGGTGATCATTGCCACAGCTGATAGCCGTGTAGTTACGCAGATCATAAGGTGCTGTGCTTAGAGACTTCCAGGTGTTCAGTGATGGCTCCAAATAGTAAGCAGCAGAACCACCCTCACCCATACCGTACAAGTATAAGCGCCCCTGTAGACCAACCAGTCCAGCCTGAGGCTGCAGTCCCGCTGGCAATTCACCGATCAGCTCCCAGCCCTTTCCAGCATCACGAAATGGAAGCTGCATGAGTTGCCCCCCAACGATAGCGTAAAGCCTGTCTCCAACGACCGCTGCACTCGAGGCCACAGAGTCATTAGCCATATCAGGCAGTCCATCCACTTCGCCGTTTTCAATACGCTGAACCCGATTGCCATCAAACTGAAAATAAGCTTCATCGAAGCTCAAAGCCTGCAGCAACTTAAACTTACCGAAGCCCTGATCCGCAGCAGCCATTGGCACCACAGGCGCCTCTTCAGTGAACTCAAAAAAGCTCTCTTCAGCATGTGCTGAGGGTGCCAACAAGCAAAATAAGCCGATCGCAAATTGTAGATTTCGTGATAAAAATGAAGCTATAATCATAAAGTACTTTTGTGTGCTTACACTGAGCGTGTGCACCTCAGGTAAACAGATCCATGCCACTAACGAGCACACAGGCACCCGCGTGAGCGATAGACGAATGTCGTAAGCACTGACAACGGGCCCAGTTTTGGCCCGGCAATGCCCCTCCAGGAATGCTTAGTTAGTTGCTCGCGGTGCAAAGCTCGCGAGCGCAGCAGCGTTGTCGGGATGGATCTCAAAGCCAGCAGCTGCCGTCCACTGATAGCTGATCGGCCCAGACTGAGAGGGCAAACTGTAACCGACCGCCGCATTCGAAGAACCGCAATCAGCAGCCAAGACAGATGAAAATTGAGTAGGATTTTTGGGCTGCCCTTTACCGTTATTTTGAACATAAGCGCCCACAACGAATGCCGAACTTTTACCAGCAGAAAATTCTACAGTAACAGCTGTAGGGATAACAGGTTTAATTGGCGATAGAGTGTATGTGTTGACGGGTCCCCCTGATGCAGCACCCGTCAGTGTCACCAAAGCAATTGCAGAACGTGCGTTGACAGGGACTGGGCTACTTCCAGAGGTGTCACAATAACGAACCACCACATCAGCTACTTGATCTTGCTGCACATCTAGGTACCAAATCTCAGACATCTTAAAATTAGAACCATCATCGCGAACCGCTAACGTAAAGTCCTGACTCCCGTACTTAACCGACATAATATTGATGTCGTGGGAGGCCTCTTGATTGATGGTCACAATCAGTTTTTGACCTGCAGTCGCTGAAACAGCTGGAAGGGCATTATAAGCGCTATTTTTATCCTTGTCTTGGTTAAAAGCTGTTTTGACAACTTGGATTTGGCCAAAGGCGCAAGATGCTAAAGAGAGTAAAAGTATAGGTAGCATTAATTTATTTTTCATATGTAGACATTTTTTCATGTTAACTTACATAATTTATACAAATCAAATACCATTTATGCAAGTAAAAAACGAAAGCATACTCGAACTCACTAACACAGGTCCACCCATCTAAAGCAACAGCTTTCCCGGCCACGAGCCCGGCAAACCAAACGCCCCCTCCTCTAACCCCGTGAGGCACTGGAGTTCATTGACCAGCATACCATCATAAGCGCTCTTTCAACGACAGCAGGTTATTGCTACACAGTATTCACAAGCACTAGGTCTGCTACGGTCACACCGTTCTCAAATGCCTTATCTTTACATTGCTAAACATTTTATTGTGGTGGATTTAACTCTGAAGCGCAAGAGAGCAGCTAAAGTGAGTTAGGTGCTTGCGAAAGCCCCTGGATTTGCGGAAAGCGCTCGATCGATGAAAAGTAACAAACACCTAACTCAAGAAGAACGCTACTCAATAGAGCACATGCGTAAAGGGGGGATATAAACAGGCTTTCATAGCCGAGTGCCTTGATCGAAATCCTGCACTGCTAGCCGGAAGATTCGGCGCAACAGTGGGCAGCGTTGCTACCGACACAAGCAGGCACAGCATATGGATGAAGAACGACGTTTTTCTAACCGTCGCAGGATAAAGTTAACCCCTCTAATGCAGGACAACATCAAGGCAGAAGTGCGAGATGACTTAAGTCTTAAGCAAGTCACTAGTGTGATGTGTCGCCAAGGCGAGGCGACTGTTAGTCATGAACGTATTTACCAGCACATTTATGCTGTCCATCGCCGTGTGTGTGTGTGTGTGTGTGTGTGTAGGGGGGAGCGACCTCTACAAGCACCCGCGCCAGTGCCAAAAGAAGCACAGAAAGCGACTCGAACGACAGGTTCGGCGCGTAAGAATACAGCACCACGACAGCATTGAAGAACATTCGCCGATTGCGGAGAAGCTCTTTTACCATGGGAACCGGGAAGTCGATCTGGTTAAAGGCTCAGGCCGTGCTGGTTTTCTGCTGACTTTGGTTGAACGCAAGTGCAGGCACCTGCTGATACACCCCTGGACAGCAAGAAGGCCGATGAAGCCACCACGGCAATAATCCTGAAAGTGTGGCCATTTGCAGGCAAGATCCATAGTCTGACGATGGACAATAGCAAAGAACTCAGTGAGCACGAAACGGTCGCAGCTCTACCGCAAACTAAGGTCCATTTAGCTCATCCTTACGCCGCCGGAAACGGGATACGAACGAGAATGCAAATGGATTGATTCGACAGTATCCACCAAAGTGAATGAGCTGCAGGCATCTTAAGACGGCCCCGGGCAAACAAATAGATCGCAAGCTAAACCTGCGCCCTCGCAAGCAACTAAGCTCTGTAGCGCCGATGGTTAAAGAGACACATTAATTACTCCACGAACATAACAAATATAGCGTATACTTTCGCTTTCGGGACGCTCTTGCTCTGGCCATTCCACTTTGCAGCACCCCTACGGGGGACGGCACCCACGAAGCGACGGTGAGAGCAAGAGATTCAGGCCATTCGACACCTCAACCAACAACTACAACAATAAGAATGATAACATTATACTGCTACCTGTCGCATGCAATTGATAGTTAAGCTCAA
>Ga0213867_1000463_pt1 | contig 18294 bp, 17 predicted proteins | sample PICome_12_FD_160120 | JGI IMG/M metagenome (GOLD analysis project Ga0213867, IMG submission 160120) | Coastal seawater microbial communities near Pivers Island, North Carolina, United States - PICO540 | ecosystem: Environmental > Aquatic > Marine > Coastal | place: USA: North Carolina... | reverse complement strand
ATCTTATTTATCGACGAAATTCACCGCATCCCCAAAAATGTGGAAGAATATCTGTACTCGGCGATGGAGGACTTTCGGATCGACATTATGATTGATCAGGGACCCAATGCCCGCAGCGTGCGCCTCAGCCTACCAAAGTTTACCCTGCTAGGCGCCACCACGCGCATGGGGCTGTTGACGGCGCCCTTACGCAGCCGTTTTACCCTGCAAACCCGGCTCAGCTATTATGACCATGCCACGCTCAAGGGCATCGTGCAACGCAGTTGCGACTTAATGCAAGTTGCTTACGACGATGCCGGCGCCTTGGAAATCGCGCGCCGTGCGCGAGGCACGCCACGGATCGCCAACAACTTGGTCAATTTCTGCCGCGATTATGCGGAGCAGCGCGGAGATGGCGTCATCACCCAAGACATGGCGGCTCAAGCGCTGGAATTGCTGGAAATTGATGCCCGTGGGCTGGATGAGATGGACAAATCCATTATTCGCGTGATGGCGGAAAATTACCGCGGCGGCCCGGTGGGGCTGACCACAGTGGCGGTGGCCGTAGGCGAAGAGTCCCATACCTTGGAAGAGGTTCACGAGCCCTTTTTAATTCAAGAGGGCTACCTGCAGCGAACTGCACAAGGCCGCATATTAACCGATAAAGCATGGAAACTTTTGGGCATCGATCGCGCACAGGAGGGCCCTCAGGCTGAATTATTCTGATTGACCCCGTCGCGCGCTTGAGCACCCGTTGATCCTATGGGCCGAAATTCTATTCATAAAATTAAGCGACCGCCTCGCTACTCTGCCAACGCCTCTGTTGTGCATATTGAAAATGAGGATGACTTGTTTGAGCGGATCGACGCCACCCCCAATCCACTGATTCTCATTTTGGATGGGGTGCAGGATCCACACAATTTGGGAGCCTGCCTGCGCTCTGCTTCGGGAGCCGGCGTGACGGCAGTGCTGGCCCCCAGCAAAGGTGCGGTGGGACTGACGCCCACCGTTCGCGACATCTCTTGTGGCGGCGCTGACGACGTCCCCTTTCTAAAAGTCAAAAACATCAGTAGCCTGATCCGCAAACTGCAAGAGCGCGGCCTACAAGTGGTCGGGACCAGTGACCAAGCCCATAAAAGCCTCTACCAAGTTGATCTTAGCGGGCCCACCGCGTTTATATTGGGCAGCGAGGGTTGGGGCATTCGCAAAGTGGTGGGACAGCTTTGTGACCAGCTTGTCACCATCCCCATGGCAGGCCAAGTGGACTGCTTAAATGTATCCGTCTCAGCCGGGGTGTGCCTCTACGAATCCGTACGTCAACGTCTCTAGAGCGGCTCTAGCGTTGGAACACACCTGCACTAAAGTAAGTCACAAAAATTCTGCGATTGTTATGAACTTAATAGAACTGATCCGCACCAACACCGATACTTTGATCGGCGAAGCTGAACTCATCGAACGCCTTGAGGGCAAGCGACCGCTCAAAGTCAAATTAGGCGTCGACCCCACCCGTCCCGATCTCACCTTTGGGCATTTGGTGGTCTTCAACAAGTTGCGACAGTTTCAAGACCTCGGGCACCAAGCCATTCTGATCATCGGCGATTTCACCACGCTGATTGGGGATCCATCCGGACGCTCCAATACCCGTCCAGTCTTGAGCAAAGAGGCCATTCAAGAAAACGCCAAAACCTACCTACAACAGGCCTTCAAAATACTGGATCCAGAAAAGACCCAAGTGGTCTACAACAGCAGCTGGTTCGATGAGATGAGCTTTGAAGATTGTCTGCGCCTATCGCGTAAGATGACGGTGGCTCGCATGCTGGAACGCGATGATTTCTCCAAACGCTTTGCTGGCAAAGCGCCCATCTCGATCATTGAATTCCTCTACCCCTTGATTCAGGGCTATGACTCACTGCACTTAGAAGCAGACGTCGAAATTGGAGGGACCGATCAGCTCTTCAATATGCTGGTAGGCCGGGCGCTGCAAAAAGATGCCGGAAAAACCGAGCAGGCGGTCATCACCATGCCGCTCTTGGTGGGGCTCGATGGCCATAAAAAAATGTCCAAGAGCGCCGATAACTATATCGCCTTTACCGATAGTCCCAAGGATATGTTTGGCAAAATCATGTCCATCAGTGATGACACCATGTGGACCTATTACCAACTTTTGCTGGAAAAATCGCCGCGCGAGCTGGAAAATCTCAAGGGCGAGCACCCCATGCACAGTAAAAAACGGCTGGCATCGGCACTGGTCGGTCAATTCCACTCTATGGATTTGGCCAAACAGGCCTTGTCTGACTTTGAGCAGGTATTTTCCAAACATCAAGTCCCAGAAGATTTGCCCACCTTTAGCTGGAGTGACCTCTCGCCCGAAGCGAGTGAAGCCCCGCTATTTGAGCTCTTATCACGCACCCAACTCTTTGAAAGCAAAGGAGCCATTCGCCGCTTGGTCAAGCAGGGTGCAGTCAAAGTTAACGATGCAAAGATCGCAGATCCCAATCACAGTTTGACGGATGCCAGCCCCAACTACACCATCCAAGCCGGCAAGCGCACCTTTGTCAAAATCGTGACCACTTAATCACCGCGATCACAAGTGCTCATGGGCACCGCTAAAAAGCTACCATTACCGAGACGAGAGCCATTTTTATTTTTAGCAAGGCGACTCTGCTCACAGGCAGGCTGGAAGCCCTTCGTGCTCAGATCATGGTAGTTTAAAAACAAAAGTGCCTGGGCCTGATAGACTTTAAGCTTGCTGGCCTTGCTCGTAGCTAGGCAGCAATGCCAGCCCAACCGGTTGGGACGAGAACCTTGCCAGCATCAACACAATTTAGAAATCTCGTCGCATGGGAGCTAATCAGAGCTGCCCTTATGATTTGACATTTGATAGAATCCGACGAGAACGTAGTAAACTTTCTTCTTCAGTAATTTTCTCAACCATCGAATCACAGTGTTTGGCTTACTCTCTAACGATATAGGAATCGATCTAGGCACCGCCAACACACTGGTTTTTTCCAAGGAAAAAGGCATCGTCTTGCGCGAGCCCAGTGTGGTGGCCATCTACACCTCCACCAAGAAGGTCTGCGCGGTTGGATCAGATGCCAAAAAGATGCTGGGCCGCACACCGGGGAATATTACCGCCATTCGCCCCATGAAAGATGGCGTGATTGCGGATTTTGAAATTACCGAGGCCATGTTGCGCTACTTCATCAACAAGGTGAATCGTAAGAAGACCTTTATTGCGCCCCGCATCGTGGTGGCGGTGCCTTCGGGGATCACTGAAGTGGAGCGGCGCGCCGTTAAAGACTCTGCCATTCGAGCCGGGGCACGCGATGTGGTGCTACTAGAGGAACCGATGGCCGCAGCGATCGGTGTGGGACTCCCCATCGATGAGCCCGCGGCTAATATGATTGTCGATATCGGCGGGGGCACAACAGAAGTCGCGATCATCTCACTCGCGGGAGTCGTCTACACCAAAAGCATCCGCGTGGGCGGTGATGAGATTGATAATGCCGTCATCAATTACATGAAGCGCGCCTATAATCTAATGATTGGAGAGCGTACAGCCGAGGAAATTAAAATGCGGATTGGATCCGCATTTCCGCTGGAAAAAGAAATCCAAATGGAAGTGCGAGGCCGTGACTCAGTTGCCGGCTTGCCCAAGACGATCACCATCAGCTCTCAGGAAATCCGTGAAGCACTGGCGGATACCATTGCCTCCATTGTCGAACTGGTCAGAAATGCTCTGGAGCGCTGTCCACCCGAACTTTCGGCCGACTTAGTCGACCGGGGATTTTTCCTCGCCGGTGGTGGAGCCATGATTCGTGGACTGGATCAGGCATTGAGTGATGCTACGGGCCTGCCAGCCGTGATTGCAGATGATCCGCTGAGTGCGGTTGCCAACGGGACCGGTATGGTGCTAGATGAGTTAGCCTTTCTGCTGAAAGACTTGGTCGCCAACCCCAAAGCGTAGTTAGCCGGTGGCGAAATTCCACCTAGGAAACTACAAACCGATCATTGCACTCGGTCTATTTTTGCTATGCTGGTGGCTGGTCCCACTCTTCGTAAAGAGCTTTTTGCGGCTGAGTTTTAATGAAATCCAGGCGCCCTTTTGGAATACAAAAGCGCAGCTAGACGACCTAGCCAATTTTTGGGCGCAACGCAACCACTCCAAAACAGAGTTGATCCAAGCCGGACGCGAAATGGCTCGCCAAAAAGCTTATTATCAATACTACGCGCAGCTAAACCAACAACTCGAAGCTGAAATAGAGCGGCTAGAAGCCATCTTAAAACTCCCCAGTCAGCGCGACTATCGTCATGAAGTGGCCCGCGTCATCAAACGAGATCTCAATGCTTGGTGGCAGACGATGGAGATTCGCAAGGGCCACAACTACGGAATCGAAAAAGGTGCAGGCGTCATCTTTGCCGGCGGAGTGGTGGGCAAAGTGATTGAGGTGTATGCCTTCACCAGTCGTGTGGAACTGATCACCAGCCCCAACTTTCGGGTGGCAGCACTTTCGAAGCAGACCAACGCCCCATCATTTATCAAGGCCAGCGGCAAACCACACTCGGGGATCCATTGGGGCGGGTCGACAATGTGCCACAAGATTTGATCGCGCAGAGCAATCGTCCGCTGAAACTGATAACCACCGATTATGGGGATACCTTCCCAGCAGGATTAAAGATCGGCAGCGTTTCTTGGTTAGAAATTGGCCGTACTGGGATCTTTCAAGCTGGCAGTGTCCAGCTCGACCCACGGCTTCTGAAACTCGATGAAGTCACCGTGCTCATCCCGCTCAGTATTGAATAAAGCCCGATGACTGCCTTGTATCGTTTACTGCTCTTGGTTGGCTGCAATCTCGTTTTATTCTGTCTGAGTGGATTGATCAATCATGCCCTGTCTGGCCTTCCCATTTACTGGCTGCTGGTCGGTCCCATGCTAATTTTACCGGCAGCCTACCTTTCCTACAAAGGCATGCTACTGTGTCTACTGTTAACCGGACTGTGGATCGACGCTTCCATTCCCAATCAATTGGGCGGATTTTTTACCTTCAACCTGCTCATTATCGGCTCCTTGCTATACCGTTATCGCAAGCGCTTTCACTTCGAGCACAACTTTCATCCCATCATGTTGGCAATGGCTGCCAATGCCTACTTCATTGTGGCGCTTTCTATATGGACGCTGTGGCACAGCTCCTGGAACTTGGAATTTGCTATTTTGGCACTGATCAGCTTGGTCGCGTCTCAATTAATCCTCCCACTGCTGGCAATCTGGTTTTTTAGTTTTCAACGTTGCCTGATCCAACACTTCCAGCTAGCGGAGACGCTGCATGCAGACTAACCATGCGAACATTTGATTTCCATAAGGGCTTCAATTTTCGACTGGCGCTGCTGGTTGGCTTGGTTGCTGGTGCCAGCCTGACTTTAATTATGGGCCTAGTCTGGCGTCAATTGATTGCGCCTCAACCCTATGAGGCCATCGAACGCCGGCAAACGGAGCGCCGCATCATCCTTCCAGGTCCACGGGGCGCGATCTACGATCGTCACGGACGTCTGCTGGTGGGCAATCGTCCACATTACTCGGCTGCGGTTTATTTAGACGACTTACGCCCCGACTTCCGCAAGACCTATTCCAAGATGATACGCGCTGAGCGCAAACGCTTGGCCTTTGAACAACAGAGCCGCAATCCCAAATTCTCGGATACCGAAACCCCGCCCCCTGCGCCAGATTATCACGCCATCCAATGGGAAGCCCGACTGCATGTCATCCAAAAACAATTGGATCACATTCAGGCCATTACTGGACTCAAAAAAGAACTCTCCAGAAAAAAGATCATTCGTCACTACAACGAACAAAGGCTTTTACCGCTACGGCTCGTCGAAGACTTGAGTCCCCAGCACTACGCCCAGTTAATTGATCAAATTCCGGTTAGCTCTCCCATCAAAATCCATACCTCAACTGCGCGCTACTACCCCTATCAGCGGGCCGCCGCCCACACCCTGGGCTATGTGCAAGAAATCGACCCCGATCGTTCTAAGTTTGAAGCGAGTGAACTCAAGACCTTCACCTTCAAAGCCAAGCAGGGCAAAACCGGCCTAGAGCATGCCTTCAATGCTTCGCTATCTGGCACTGCGGGGACGGAAATCTGGCGGGTCGATCCTCTCGGCTTCCAAGACACGCGTCTACAGCAAAGCATCCCCCAGCAGGGCTCCGATTTGATCACCAGCCTCGATATTGATCTGCAGTTGGCTGCCGAAACAGCACTGGGCTCGCGCGCTGGTGCGGCAGTTGCGGTGGATATTCATAGCGGTGAAATCCTGGCGCTCGCCAGCAAGCCCGACTATGATCTCAATGAGCTGAGCCCCTACATCCCTCAAAGTACCTTTAATGCAATCAATGAGCAGGGGGCTTGGCTCAACCGAGCGGTGCAGCTGGCCTACCCCCCCGGATCCACCTTTAAACTCATTACCAGCATCGCAGGACTGGCATCTGGCCTGATTGATCTGGACAATTGTGCAGTCAATTGTACTGGCAGCTACCGCGTCGGGAATCGTAAATTTCACTGCCATGCCCGCCACGGGCACGGGGTGACAGATTTGGCCAAAGCCATTGAGACCAGCTGCAATGTTTTTTATTACGAGCATGGACTCAAAATCGGGATCGATCGCATCAGCCAAACTGCTAAACTATTTGGCCTGCACCAGCCGACCGGGATTGAATTACCCTATGAAACCCAGCGGATTGTGGTACCCAGTAAAGAATGGAAACGAGCTCAAATTGGGGCGGGATGGGTGCCAGGCGATACCGCGAACACTGCCATTGGACAAGGTTATCTACTGGTCACCCCGCTACAAATGGCCGCCTGCATCGCCTCCATCGCACGTGGGGAAACCCGTACACAATTAAGCCTACAAGCCATGTCACCAGACAGATTAAAAGGCCTGCAACATGGCGGACGGGCCCTTCCGCTCAATGCCCAGCAAAAAGCGCAGCTATGGGCGGGGATGCAACGCGTCGTTGGCCCCGATGGCACGGGGCGCATTGTCCACATCAAGGATTTCCCTATAGCGGGTAAGACCGGAACGGCCGACTTCCGCGCACATGGACAAGAAGTCAATTTAGCTTGGTTTATCGGCTTTGCGCCCGCCAACAATCCACAAATCGCTGTCGCCGTCATGGTAGAAGGCACACTGGCCAGTCATAGCTACCACGGGGGCTCCACTGCCGGCCCGATTGCGAAAGATATTTTCCTCGAGTACATTGAAAAGTATCCGGAACGGCTTCAATCATCACTCTGAAGCGGACTGCGCCAAGTGAAGGCATGGCACAAGGCCACCGCTGCGGCATCCGATTCGTCAAAGCGCAGTTCAAAGTCCGTACCGGTCAAACTTTGAACCGAGCGGGCGACTTGCTCCTTACTGGCCGTCCCAGTTCCCACCACCGCCTGCTTAATCCTTAAGGGTGCATACTCAAAGACTGGTAATCCACGCATGGCCGCCACCCCAATCGCAGCCCCTCGCGCAGCACCAAGGATTTGCGCCGTTTGAAAATTTTGTACATAAATGGTCTGCTCAACCGCCACATGAACAATGCTGTGTTGATTTAAAAAATCTTCGACTTGGCTACTGATGATGCCCAAGCATTCCACCATCGAATAGTTTGGCTTTAATTTTAAAGTGGCCGCCTCCAAAATCCGTACTCGCCCTTGTGAGTCCTGCTCTAAAACGGCAAAACCACTCCCCCGCAAACTCGGATCTATTCCCAAGACCAAGCCGCTTAAGCGGGGCCCTAATGCTAGCGGAGCGCTCCCAGACTTTTTAGAGTGGGCCCCTCGAGCAATGTGATCAGACCACAATTGACGTCGCGATTTTTTGGCCATCCGAATTTCAGTCTAGGTGCAAGCAGTTTCCTCAGACCTGAGTACCGCCACTGTTGCGAGAAGTTTCGACAGCCAACTGACTCGTCTCTACCATCACTCGAAATCCCCCTGCACTAAAAATTGCTGTACGGTAGCGCGGGCCTGTTGCCGCAAGTCTGCCTCATCTGGGAAGGATCCAGTTTGCAGTTCATCGGCATACTCAAAATGATATTGGTACAAAGACTTATCCGCTACCCGCTTTTTTAGTTGAATGGGTTCGTCGGACTGTAAAATCTCAGCCCAGACCGCTCTCACCTCGGCCCAATACCGCCCAGTTCGCTGCCAATATTCACTTGCCGCCTCTAGGCTGGGACGCTCAATGCGCTGGTAACGATTCAAGCCATACTCCGCCGATAAATAGCGAGGCGTCTCCGCCAGCGCGGTGGCTTGCTGCAACTTGCGATTCCACTGCTGGTGAACCCAACCTGTGGGTGTCAAACTGATGGAATGGGTCCCTTCCAATAGTTGATAATCATCACGGACCGAAAACTCCCGCCTCGGAAGTGGACGCTGAAAAGCCGCACTCTCCCAGCGACTGGATCCATGTTGATGGCGCCAATCTCCTGCCACGATGTAGCGCGGCGAATCATCCACTTGATAGACGGCCTGCGTCCACAATCCAGTACCCGTACGATCCTGATGCATGGGCAACCATGTTTGATCACCAATATAATTTAAGGTCTGTGCGCCCTCGAATTGCCAATCCTGACGCCAATGCTTCATCACCATCGGCCCATGAACCACCCCATCGGCAGCTTTAAAATACATCACCAAAGTGTGCTGCAGCTGAATAAAATCACCTGCGTCCGCTAACAAGTGCACCCGCTCGGTACCCCATGAAAAATAGGGATTTTTAGGCGAAAATTCTGGATAAAAGCCCATCGTCTCGATGAATTGAAAACTGACCCGATAGTCGCCAACTAAGGCCAAAATGGCTCGGCGATCGCGCTCAAACTTGGATAAGCCTGGCTGATGCAAATGCTGCCATTCCGCACTGGCTCCGGTACTCAGGCTCACCTCAGTGCCCTGAGTATTTCCACCCTGCCACGCATACTCAGTGCTAATAAATGGCCAGGCAAAGGGTAGCGCAGTTTCACTTTTGATCGACTGGGCGCCCGATTGTTCAATCGGATGTCTGTGCTGGCAGCCTGCAACGAGCAATAGTAATAGAATAAGCTTCAAGCCCATGCAGGGAAGCTAAAAAACTTACTGACCAAGGCAAGCGCATCTGTAAAATTAATCCCACAGGTCCACGCAAGCCTCACCCAGAAACAACTGAGGCTTGGTTAACGATCCACGCAACCAAGCCCCAGAAACCATTATTTATTGACTGCCAAGAACAAAATTCCCTGCAAAGAAGCGAAATATGCTATTAGTTAGCTGCGCTTAATGAAACAGCGTCTGTCACACAAGCACTGCTATTAGACGGACAAGAAAGCCTTTATCTTATCCGCATCCACATCTTCGCGTAAGCTAGAGTGCACAACTGAGCCCCCTTCCATCACCAGAAAACGATCACAGGCATCCAAAGTAAAGGATAAGACCTGCTCAGCAACAATGATCGAAATCCCCTGCATATCCCGGATCTTTTTCAACTTTTGTGCCATTTCCTTAATGATAGAAGGCTGAATACCCTCTGTAGGCTCATCCAGTAGCAATACTTTGGGCTCCGTTACCAACGCGCGAGCGATGGCCAATTGCTGCTGTTGACCACCTGAAAGGTTGCCCCCTTTACGCTTCCCCATCTCATCCAGTACTGGAAATAGCTCATAGATATAATCCGGAATCCGCTTGCGTTTAGCCGTCTCCAATCCGATCAGAATATTATCTTTAACCGTCATGTTAGGAAAAATCATGCGCCCTTGCGGAACGTAGGCTAGACCGTTCATCACCCGCTTATAGCTCTGCATGTCGACCACTTCCACGTCATCCACCCGAATACTGCCACCCTTAGCAGCCAGAATTCCGATGATGGACTTAAAGAGAGTGGTCTTCCCCATGCCATTTCGCCCCATAACGGCCAGAATTTCCCCTTGTTTGAGCTCTAAGTCGAGCCCTCCAATCACTTCACTCTCCCCGTAACTGACTTTTAAATCTTTAATGTATAACATAATAAGAATCGTTAAACCTTAGTGTCCGAGATAGACATCTTGAACGGTCGCATCATTGCGAACTTCATCCATGGTGCCCTCTTTAAGAATTTTACCCAAATGCAAGACCGTCACCTGATCCGCAATTTTAGCCACGAAGTCCATATCATGCTCGATAATGATAATGGAACGCTCGCTGGCAATTTTACGCAGCAGCTTGGCCGTTGCATCCCGCTCTTTGGCCGTCATACCCGCAACAGGCTCGTCAAGCATGATGAGATCTGGATCTTGTACCAGCAACATCCCAATCTCCAGCCACTGCTTTTGACCGTGGCTTAGCAGCTCGGCCGGCAAATCCAGTAAGTCTGTCAGGAATATTTCCTCAGCAACCGCCGTAATGCGCTCCACGAATTCCTTTTTTCTGCGGAATCCGAGTGAGGCGAACACAGATCGACCGTAGGGATAGGAAATCTCCAAATTCTCAAATACCGTCAGTTTCTCATAAATAGAAGGTGTTTGGAATTTACGACCGATCCCCTTGCGCACAATCTGGTGTTCGCGCAGGCCGGTGAGCTCGACGTTGTTGTAACGAATACTCCCCTCGGTCGCTTTCGTCTTGCCACTAATTAAATCCAGAACTGTCGTCTTACCGGCACCATTGGGTCCGATAATCACCCGCAACTCTCCTTTATCAATATAGAGGTTAAGGCTATCGACTGCTTTGAAGCCGTCAAAGCTGACCGTTAAATCCTCAATGGCTAATAGAAAATCTGTATCACTTGGCATCGCTAGAATCCTCCTTAGTTAGTGTTTCTGTTGTCTCTGCAGATTCTTTTATGAACCACTTACGAATATGGTCCTGGTAAATTCCAGATAGGCCTTTAGGCAGGAATAATACGATTCCAATAAAGGCACCACCGTAAAGGAACATCCACAAAGTGGGATAGGCTTCCGAGAAGGCCGTTTTGGCTGCATTCACCATTAAGGCTCCGTACACCGCGCCCAATAAGCTTTCACGTCCGCCGACTGCGGTGAAGATCACCATGTCAATAGAAGGCACAATCCCCACCAAATTGGGCGACATAAAGCCAACCTGCAAAGTGAACATCGCCCCACCAATGGCGCTGATGACCGCCGACAAGCAGAAGATGAAGACCTTAAAAGAAGTGATATCATAGCCAGAGAAGCGCACCCGGGTTTCTTTATCTCGCTGCGCGACCAGAACCCGTCCTAGGCGGGTGGCCAGCACGTAACGACTCACTAAGATGCAAATAAGCAGTGTCACAGTGGACACAAAATATAGGAGCACCTGTGACGACTCCTCACGAATATCCCAGCCCAATAGAGTTTTCAGGTCGGTAATACCATTAATGCCTCCAAAATAACCTTGGTTCCCCACGATGAAGTACCACAAGCAGGCCACCATCGATTGGGTCAGAATCGCAAAGACCACCCCGGTTACGCGACCCTTGAAGTAAAATACACTCATCAAGTAGGCCATCAGAGCCGGCAATATGAAGATCAAGGCGATGGTAAAGGGTAAGCTTTTGAAAGGTTCCCAAAACCAGGGTAGCGCTGTCACCTGATTCCAGTCCATAAAGTCAGGAATTCCCGGTGTGGACTGAATCGCAGTGCTCTCAGGGTCGGAAGCTTCCAATTTGAGAAACATTGCCATACAATAACCGCCTAGGCCAAAGAACATCCCCTGTCCTAAGCTCAATATTCCCGCATGGCCCCAACACATGACCAAACCAATGGCGACATAGGCATAACACAGATATTTTCCCACTAAATTAAGACGGAAAGTGCCTAGAAATAAGGGCAGAACAATCAATAAAAGTGCTGCCAGAATAAAGAAGGTGATGACACCCTCTTTGTTTTTAAAGAACCGATCATACAGAAGCTTGGTGAGCCCTGTTTCGGTGTATTTACTAATTAAACTCATCGTAATGGTCTCCGCTTAAAATTATGTTCTGACCTTGTCTGAGAAGAGGCCCTTGGTGAAGCGCATCAATACCACAAAGATGATCAGATAGAGTAGCACCTTGGCTAAAGATCCTGTCATAAAGAATTCTAAGATCGAGGACAAGAGCGCCAGGAAGGCACCGGAAATGAAGAGGCCGAGTAGGCTTCCGAGACCCCCCACCACCAATACAAGGAAAGAATCCACAATATAGTTGGTTCCGGCAGAAGGCGAAGTGGAGGCCATAGTGGTGAAGAAAGCGCCCGCGATACCGGATATGCCACAGGCAATCGCAAATGAAACGCGGTCCGTCATCTTGGTATTAATCCCTAGCGCGCCTGTCATTTCACGGTTTTGAGTGGTGGCCCGCATCCGTAAGCCCATACGCGTCTTGGTCGTGTATACAACTAGACCAATCGTTAAAGAAGCCGTCAGCACCAATAAAACTAAGCCACTGATTGGAATATCAATCGAATCACTCACCGACCAAGAACCCAGTAACCATTCGGGCAGGGTCGCACTGGTTTCACGTGCACCGATAAAAGTTCTAAAGCATTGTTGCATGATGAGGCTGAGCCCCCATGTCGCTAAAAGTGTGTCCAAAGGCCGCTTGTATAAGCGACTAATTAGCGACCACTCAACCAAGTAACCGACTAGGAATGCCACCCCGAAAGAAAGCGGGATCGCTAGAAAGACGTACACATTAGTTAAAAATGGTATATGTTCAGTAACGAGTTGAGAGAAAAGACACATTGTGTAGGATCCCAAAACTAGAAACTCTGCGTGCGCCATATTGATGACCCCCATTTGGCCGAATACGATGTACAAACCCAATCCCATCAGCACGTAAATACACATTAAGCTCACGCCACTGAAGGACTGCATAACTACAATCGAGTAAATCTCTTGAGCTGTATAATCTCCCATGATAAAGTTGTCCTATTTTAAGTTAACCTGTTATTAAAATTTCTATCAAAACTGCGGCCCACTCGGCGTGGGCCGCAGTGATAGTGTAATGATTAGCCTCAGCTAAGCAGTGAGTGCTTACTGGTAACCCTTTGGAAATGGGTCTGGCTCGATCAAGTCTTCAGAGACAGCAACCACCTCAAACTGTCCGTCGGCTAACATTTTACCGATTTTAGTTTTACTGTATAGGTGCTGATTGGTTTCGTGAACACGCACATAGCCTTCTGGAGCATTGGGTAATTCAATGCCAGGGTGCGCCGCGTGGATCTTATCGATATCAAAGCTACCTGCTTTCTCCACAGCAGCCTTCCAGATCCATGGGCCTAGGTAAGCTGCTTGCGTCACGTCACCAATGACAGAGTCTTCGCCCCACATTTCTTTGAATGCTTTTACGAATGCAATGTTGTTCTCGTTCTTTTGAGACTGGAAGTACTTCATGCTTGCGTAGAAACCTTCAGCGTTCTCGCCACCGATTCCAAGCAACTCGTCTTCTGTCGTCGCAATCGTGAGCATCTTGTACTTTTTAGAAGTCATGTTCGCAGCTTTCAACTGCTTGTACCATGCCACATTACTACCACCCACAACCGCAGTGAACATAAGGTCTGGCTTCTTGAGCTTCACTTTATTGATCAAAGAGCGGAAGTTTGTGTGACCCAAAGCATAGTACTCTTCTCCAACCACCTTACATTTAGGATCCTTCTTTTTAAGGAAGTTCTCAATGTGCTTACGTGCGATTTTCATAGAAGTTCTGGGCCAGATGTAGTCAGAACCAATCAAGTAAAAGGTCCGTGCACCCAACTCATCGAAAGCCCAGTCGAGGCCCCAGATGATTTGCTGTGTCGCTTCTTGTCCAGTGTAGACCACATTTTTAGAAGCTTCCAAACCTTCATAAAAGGTCGGGTAGTAGAGCATATTGTTTTCTTTCTCGAAAATCGGTAGCACCGCTTTACGCGAAGCTGATGTCCAGCATCCAAATACGCAAGCAACCTTATCTTTGATGATCAATTTTTTGGACTTTTCCGCAAAGGTTGGCCAGTCACTAGCACCGTCTTCTTGGATGATCTTAATTTGACGCCCCAAGACGCCGCCCATGGCATTGATTTGAGAAATGGCTAAGCGTTCAGCTTCAACAGAACCCGTTTCACTAATTGCCATTGTGCCGGTGATGGAGTGCAATTGCCCTACCGTGACCGTATCATCGGTCACCGCTAGTCCAGTCGTATTGACCTCGGCTGTTGGGTACTCGACTGCGCTCAAGCTACTGAAGGCCATGGTGGCTAGACCACAGTAACCCAGCAGCTGTTTCTTTATTGTATCTTTTATCGCTGTTGTTTTCATTTTTTTGTTTTAGTTATGCGACGGCTTTATGCCGCCCTGCCTCTAAGTAGAGATTCATTTGAAAGAGTTCGCCGATTTGATCGGAACTGAGCTGTATCGGTTGATCCAGCAGCCCGTTATCCTGCATTTGATCCAAAATCCAGCGTGCTTTCGCTTCACTGGGCTCACTGGCTTGCTGACGACGAAAAACGATGGCATTTTCCGCACTGCAAGGGGCCCCCATACCGCGCTGGTAAGGACCCGTAAGCGCATTTCGCAGTGCATCCTCAGGAAGATTAAAGTAGCGCTTTTGGGCCAGCATTGCCGCCAGCTCCCGACGATTGCTGGGCTCATCGCAATAGTTGGCGGCTTCGATCAACGCCGCAATCATCGCGATGTGGGCATCATGTTGCTCCAATTCAAATTGTTGGCGCACCAGCAAAACTTTCTCTGGGTGCATCGGGACAACTTCATCCGTCAGTGCCGCGCACCAACTGACACCTTGCAGTGAACCCATCGATCCCCAGGGCTCCCCCGCGCAATAACCATCAATGTAACCTTGCGTTAAGCATGTATGCACTTGCGTGGGGGGCACGACCACGATTTCGACATCCTGATCAGGATCGACGCCGCCACTTTTGAGCCACTGTCTGAGTAAATAATTTTGAGTTGAAAAATTGAGCACCACCGCCAAGCGCAGTACCCGCTTACCCTTAAAGCTATGAATCAAGTCATGCAGTGTTCTGGCATCGCGCACACCCAAATCCCACAACTCATTCGTGAGTGAAATAGAACTGCCATTGTGCGATAGCATCAGACCGGTCAAACACGGTGTCGCCGAAACGCCTAGCCCACAGCTCAACTCAAACAGCATGCTGGCATGCGCATGCGCCGCGTCTAACTCCCCGTGGCGCATTTTTTCTCGTACAGTCGCCCATCCAGCTTCACGGGATAATTGGACGTTCACGCCGAAGCGTTCAAACAAACCCAACTCGTTAGCTGCGATTACCGGCGCACAGTCCGTCATCGGCACATAACCCAAAGTCAAATAACGTTTCGCAGCATTTTTGGACAGCGACGAAGCACTAGATTTGATTGGACTGCTGGATGCGAAAGCCATGTGTGCCAATTAGCAAAGCCATCGCCAAAATTTTAAAATGGACGACAATTATGAGTTCATATAATTTTACAGTTCAATGAATAAAATTGTATAATATAAGCATAAAAATTCATTCGGAATAAATCCTGCTAAAGCCAGTGCATGCACAACCCACTTGACTCAAGGCAATTAGCTAACTTCTGTGAAATTGCAGATGCCAAAAGCATTCGCAAGGCTGCCAAAAATTTAAATCTAACAACCTCTGCTGTAAGCCATTCTCTAAAACGTTTGGAAGAGGACCTTGGCTGCAAATTATTTGAGCGCGATACGCGCAGTATTACACTCACCTATGCTGGCCAACGTCTCTATGGTCTCGCTAATGAGCTAGTCGGCACCCTGACTAAAGCGCGTTATTTGGTCAGCCAATGGGGTGAAATTCATCAAAAAACTATTCGGATTGGCGCTAGCCCGGTTGCTTGCCAACACATCCTACCCATGGCGCTGCGCGAACTGAAAGAGAGTTTTCCGGGGATGAATATCCAAATCTTAGCCGGCACCAGTTACCAAATCGCAGAATACCTATCAGAAAATAAGGTCGATCTCGCGATCTACCCAGCCAATGAAAGTGAAAATCACCGTCATCGCACGATTATTGGCACCGATACGCTGCATTTCATTTTAAACCCACATCACCCTTGGGCTGGTCTAAAACAGGCCAAACTAGAAGAAATTCAAGCGCAGCGCATCATTATGACCGAATCGAAAAGTTACACCTTCGATTTAATCAACAGTTACTTTCGCGCCTACAAACAGCCGCTCAATCCCTTTATTGAGATTTCAAATGAAGAAGTGATCAAACGCCTAGTAGAGCTGGATATAGGCATCGGGATTCTACCCCACTGGGCCATCAAAAACGAAGTGGCCAACGGGACCCTAGTCAGTTTACCACTGGGTCGTAAAAAATTGGTTCGCCACTGGATCGTGGCACATGCCGCCACGCGCGATTTAAGTTTTGCCGAAAGCCTACTGGTTGGGGTCACCCAGAATGTAGCGCAAAATGTACTGGCGCACGCCGCCGATTGAGCGCGCATCCTAAAGCTCAGTAAAAAAATGTCTGAGCTCTTTTGAGTGCGTGGGGCAGCGCATCTTGTGCCGGTAAAATCAGTGTACGTAATTGTGTGATCCTACGACGGAGTGCGCAGCTATCCTCGGCGATCAATTTAACGCCAATTCCGCCCTTGCGTAAGGGACTGGCTCCCACATAACAAGCGCGATCGCTCAGTTCGTTCAGGGCTTCAACCAAAGCTTCCATCGGATCCGGACTCAAATAGTAGAGTGATGCGTACAATCCACCGGGAAACAAGGACTGCCAATCAGCCAAATCTCCTTGGCTGGGCCGCGCCGAGAAATTCTCATACACCAGCAATTCCTCCTCTCTGCGAATCTCTAACTTGGAACGCCACTCATTGAAGCGAAAGGCTTCACCACAGGCAACCCGACCAGGGCTGACTAACTCACACAATAAAACCCGCGCACTTGGGGCCAGATCCACCCGCGTCTGCTGTTGTAAACGAGCCCCGGCCTGTAAGATTAAAGGCGCTGGCCACAGATCAAAAATGGCCTCCGCGCCCACCCGAAAGGTTTGCTGAATGTGGGCATGCGAGGTCTGCATGCTGTGTACCCGGCAGGCCGCTGGACTGATCAAGGCCGCCCGCGACCCAGCTCCCAGCTCAACGTCGATCTCTAAGACGTCATCTTGCAAGAGTCCACCGGTCGGACTCATCATTTGACTCACAGCCCAGCCTTTCTCGTGATAAGCCTTATTCATATAAAGCGGCGGGCGCACCCACTGCTGCACTAAACGCGTCTGTTCTGTCAGAGGGCACCACTGATAAAGCAAGCGAGCCCCACCGCGCACTGCGGGGCGCTCAAAAACCGGCCGACTCAGGGCCTCGGTGGGATGGACGACGCTCGTGGCCATCTCGCTCAGCCTTGTTGCTTCAAGGCGAAGAAGCACTCCTTTTCCAGCCAGTCGATGACCGCCGCCAAGCCCTCGCGACTTTTTAAGTCGCAAAAAGTAAAGGGGCGCTCCTCGCGTTGCTGCTTGGCATCGCGCTCCATCACCCCCAGATCGGCTCCCACATAAGGAGCCAGCGCAGTCTTGTTAATAATCAACAAATCCGAATAACGGATGGCCGGCCCGCCCTTACGCGGAATTTTATCCCCCTCAGCCACATCGATCACGTAAATAAAGGCATCCACTAAGTCCGGCGAAAAGGTGGCCGAAAGATTGTCGCCCCCGCTCTCCATCAAGACCAATTGGGTATCCGGATGTTGTTGCAGCAGATCTTCAATCGCGCCTTCATTCATACTGGTGTCGTCCCGAATAGCGGTGTGCGGGCAGCCGCCGGTCTCCACGCCTAAAATGCGGCTCGGCTCCAGCGGACTATTTTTGACCAAAAATTGAGCATCTTCCTTGGTATAAATGTCATTGGTAATCGCCACCATTGAAAAGCGAGTGTGTAAGGCCTCAATTAGGCGCAATAACAGCATGGTCTTACCAGAGCCAACAGGGCCCCCGATACCAATGCGAAGCGGACGTGGTGGAGCGGAATCAGTCATAAAATCTGTGTATGCGTTATGAAATAAATAAACGAGAGAAGGCAGTGGCATGCTGGGCGGAGCTAATATCAAAAGCTGGCGCCAACCAACCCACCGCATCGCGCTCGACGCGCATCGAGGCCTCCACCCATTCTGGGATGGCGGCGATCCCCTGCGTCAGGGCGGATTGGACCGACTCCGGACTCAAACGCAGCAGTTTGATGGCGGCGGAAGCATAATTCGCCAAGCTTTGATAGGCATAAGCCAAAAGACAGGCCGCTAGCGGCATCTGCAGCACGATAGATTGCAGCGCGGTCACCACACAGTGATGCCCAAAGACCAATTGCTGTTGTTGCCGAGCATGAT
>Ga0213867_1000462_pt1 | contig 18314 bp, 16 predicted proteins | sample PICome_12_FD_160120 | JGI IMG/M metagenome (GOLD analysis project Ga0213867, IMG submission 160120) | Coastal seawater microbial communities near Pivers Island, North Carolina, United States - PICO540 | ecosystem: Environmental > Aquatic > Marine > Coastal | place: USA: North Carolina... | reverse complement strand
ACCTCCAATTTATTTTTTCGACGGCTCAATAATTCCAGATTTTTCGCCAAAATAGCGGGCAAAATCACGCATGTCAGCTGCCAATGCTGTATCTTCTGTTGCGCGCTCGTAACCGTCGGCCATGGAGATGAACGTCTGATGGAACATGCGTTTCATGTCGTCCATGAGCATGTCTTTGGTCCAAAGATCAATACGTAGGCATTCAGAAGTTTTATCGTCCCAAACTCCCATCATTAAGGCTTTAGCTTCTTCATTGGAAACTCCACCATCACTGGCGTCCCAAACAATGGATTCAGGAATTTTATTCGCATCTAATCCAACGGTAATCTTGATTTCGCTCTCTTTGTGTATTGCCATTACGGTTTGTATTGTGCGTCGCGCAAAATTCGTTGCGCATCGCGGATAGTTAAAAGTTGCTTTAGGTCTAGATCGGTATGATTTTCCGCGTAACTACGCATCATTCTATAGCCAATAAATTGAGCTACTCTCCCCGGGATCTCCATGTCCATAGCGGTACCCATTTTGGAAAACGGTGCGGGTTGAGATAAGCGTTGGCGAACCATAATGTCAGTGGAAAAGAGTAAATTTTCACGGACCAATACTTCCCAAATTTGTCTTTCGTTGCTTTCTAAAAAGTCGTATTCTGCCCTGCTGTAGCCTAGAACTTCATGAATAGGAGCATCTTGGATTATGGCCTCTGCCGCTACGTGCCGTTTTCCATGATAAATCATTTCTCCGAGCAAAGTAGGATCGTTAAAATTTTGGATGACTTGATTTTCTAAGAGGGCATTTGCGTAACGAACAACAAGTTGGCTTTGAGTGAGCAATGTTCGCTGATAATTTGGTACAGCGTTGTAACCTGGGTAAGCAGAACCCAAAAAATTATCAAGACCAACAAATACAATAACAGAATCTTTACCGCCATGATAGTAAAGGCATGGATGTTCCAAGTCTATTCCGCTGATATAAAAGAATAATTGATTCGGTATAGGGATGTCTAAGAGCTCATTCGCATTTGCGCTAATTTGGGCTAAGTCTTTGGTTATTTTTTCTTGATCGCATAAATTTTGAACGTTAGTGTAGTGGTCTATCAACACCTTGTTCTTGCGTTCGTTTGCCCAAAAAAATCTATTGGGTTGGTTTTCTAAAAATGGCCAATAAATATTTTGCATTTCCTTCCATGGTAAACTATCCCTTCCAAAGAGCACTTCACCAAAGTCCTTTACTTCCCAGGTAATTTCACCATTATTCGTTACTTCAAAAAGTGAACCTTCTGAATAGGCTCCACGTTGAATAAAGAAGAATACAGCGAGCAGAACGGTTGCTGCGAAAAGGTATATTTGGTGAACTCCTTTCATTGGGACAAAATTAGGCGATAGAGCTATGAAATTACAGGAAACGGCAAATCATATTTCGAACTGGCTGAAAAGCTACGCAAACAGCGCAGGTGTTAAGGGTTTTGTGGTAGGCGTTAGTGGCGGCATTGATTCAGCGCTTACTTCAACACTTTGTGCTAGGACCGGCCTTGATGTACTTACCCTTGAAATGCCCATCCATCAGCATCCTGACCAAGCATCACGCGGTAAGGAGCATCAAGCTTGGTTGGCTAAAAATTTTCCAAATACGCGTCATATTCAAGTAGATTTAACCCCCGTTTATGAAGACTTTATAACCGCTATGCAACCAGGGGGCGCAGATCATGAACTTTCTTTAGCAAATTCTCGTGCACGTCTGCGGATGTCCACCCTATACTACCACGGTCAATCCAACGGTCTATTGGTGGCAGGAACCGGAAATAAAGTAGAGGATTTTGGTGTAGGCTTTTATACCAAATATGGAGACGGAGGAGTGGACCTGAGTCCCATTGCAGATTTAATGAAAACAGAAGTCTTTGCTTTGGCTCGTCATCTAGGCGTTGTGGAAAGTATTTTGGATGCCAAGCCCACAGATGGCTTATGGGGTGATGACCGCACCGATGAGGATCAACTAGGTGCCACATACCCGGAATTAGAATGGGCAATGGCGCAACAAGAAGCTGGAAAATCTCCCACTGACTTTATAGGACGTGAAGCAGAAGTCATGGAAATTTATCTCAAATTCAACACAGCGAACAAACATAAAATGCTGCCTATACCGGTGTGTGAGATTCCGGCGGACTTGAAATAATTAATCCAACCTTACTTCGTCCAAGAAGAAATAGCTTGGATAACCAGCACCTGGGTGCCACTCTTGTAGTACACCTGCATTAATAAATTTTATTCGAATCCTCTTAATAGGCCGCACATCCGCAAAGGTGAAAATCACCTCCTTACGCACAGGCTCTTCTTGGCTTAACGGATTTTTCATGAATTCGCTTCCGATAGTTTCCCATTTGGCACTGCCCTCATATTGAACGTTCATTTCCAATTCCTTTGGTAGGGCAATCCAAGCGCGAATGTCTTTTAATACTCCTACGCCAATACTCTCCATTGGTTTGGGTTTTTCTAGGGTGATTTCCAGCAATCCATTTTCCCCTTGAATGCCTATCCAGTGGCCTTTACGCCAATCAGTATCGCCTTGGATACCGTCCACGGCAGCTCTAGCACCACCGGCAGTGTATTGAGAGGTTGGTGTCCCTTCTAACCATTTGGCATTGTAATTATCATCCCGTTTGGTGAATACTGCCTTAGCAACATGGTTTCCATAACCGTAATGCGGGGTAACGGCCGTAACAAAACCATTATCATAGGCCTTACCGATGCGTTCTCGGCCCTTGCGGTCTTTTTTCCATTTCACATTTTCATAGCGGTTATACCTCCACAAATCATAGCTGCCCGTTGGGATTATTTCCACTGGGGTCTCTCCTGAAAAAGTTCTATTCACTCGAATAATAGGAGCAGGAGGAGTTGGGTTGTTTAGGCTGGTGTTGTAGCGTTGTGTTATACTCCATAACTTATTGTCTGCACTGCGTTCCACTTCCCAGATTCCACCTTCAAGGATTTGCTCGTGGGTGACGTACCTCCTATTGTGGTGGGTTTCCAAGAAAACACCTTGATTGTAATTCTGAATGTAGGGACCTTCCCCAAAAGATTGTATTTCCAAGGTTTTTCCATTGGCCAATTCAAGCTGAATATCGTCCCATTTTGGGGTGCTTAATTGGTAATGAGGCTGACCCGGTACCAACGGATAAAGCCCCATGGAGGCCATTACATACCAAGCGCTCATTTGTCCACAATCTTCATTACCACTCAAGCCATCCGGTGCATTTTGATACTGTGAGTTAAGAATTTCATTAACCCAGTAGCTCGTCTTGCCAGGATTATTCGTAGCATTATAGAGGTATGCAATGTGGTGCGAAGGTTCATTTCCGTGTGCATATTGACCAATGAGCCCTGTGATGTCTGCCTGCACCCTACCTGTGGTTTGAGACGGTGCGGTAAACAGTTCGTCAAGTAAATCTTCAAGAACATCATGCCTACTTTTAACAACCATTGCTTGCTTTCTGCGCGGCATTGAATTCCATCCTTCGCGAGCCGCCCTGAAATTGGTTAATATTTCCATCCAACCTTCAATGTCATGTACAGGAGAAAAGCTGTATTGGTAGGCGTTTGCTTCTGTGAAGTGGTTGTTTACTTCTTGAGGCGCATAGGGAGTTAAAAAATCACCGTTGGTTCGCGGTCGTACAAACCCGCTTTCCGGATCAATGAGCGAACGGTACGCAGAGGCACGTTGCTTGTAGCCGTTCATTATGCTCAGGTTTCCTAAGCGCTCAGCGGTCCAAGCAATACATGCATCATCATAGGCATATTCTAGTGTCTTACTAACCGATTCACTTTCATCTTCAATGCTCAAAAAGCCAGATTCTTGGTAGTCGCCAAGGCCAAACACTTCCATCTCAGCGGTAGCGCGCATGGCTTCAAGGGTAAGGGTGGTATCTGTATGGTAACCTTTCGCTATTGCATCTGCTAGTACACTAACGCTGTGGTAACCAATCATACAATCGGTCTCATTGCCTGCCAATTCCCAGATGGGCAATCGTCCCCGCTGCTTGTACATGTCCAACATGCCATAGATGAATTCTTGCGTTCGTTCAGGTTGGGTAATGGTATATAAAGGATGGGCAGTCCGATATGTGTCCCACAACGAATAAACCGTATAATGTCTATTCAAGGTGTCTTTGTATATCTGACCATCTGCACCGCGATAAGAACCATCTACATCACTCCAGAGATTGGGTACTGAATAGGCGTGATACAATGCAGTTGCGAATATGGCACGATCGTCAACGGAGGAGCTTTTAACCATACTCTTGGCTAATTCTACTTCCCATTTCTTTTTCGTTTCCTTGTGCAGACTTTCAAAATCATGGTTAATCAATTCTGCCGCCGCATTCGTCCAAGCACCTTTCTCTGAGGTTCCACTCATTCCGATTTCAACCGTTGTCTCCAGAGTTCCTTCCGGCATGGGTATCCAAAACACTCCTTCGCTAAGTTCTATTGCAGTATCTGGTCGTGCGGTGATGTTAAGACCAAAGTAGAAATGTTGTTCACGGGCCCATCCTTCCGAAATTCTACGGCCTTGCCATTCACCAATTCCTGTGGCTTCAAAAGACTTTTCTAGTACGCGATCACGAAAGTTCAGGTCTATCATGATTCCAGGATTACCGCCCTCAGGAAATTGAATACGCAGAATACCTACCCGATCACCCGCAGTAGCCTCAATCCTTGTTCCATCATTAAGGGTAACGGAATAATAGCCTGCTGTTGCTACCTCGCTTGCTTTATCAAAAGCAATATGATCGCCTTCTTTGGTGGGAGAAGAATACGGCAGCATCAACAAATCCCCGTAATCACTTACTCCAGTTCCGCTGAGGTGCGTGCAGGTAAACCCGTACATCGCACTGTCTGTATAGTGATAGCCTCCGCATCCGTCCCAACCATCGTACCGTGTATTGGGACCCAATTGAATCATCCCAAAAGGTGCTTGAGCACTAGGATGTGTGTGACCGTGGCCACCTGTTCCGATGAACGGGTTGATGTCTTTGATTGAGGTCCATGTTGCTTCTTGAGCAGATGCGCTCCATCCAAAAAGAAGCGCCGTGATAAGCAGAGTATTTCGCATCTCCCCAAATTAAGAATAATGCTTAAGTTTAAAGAAACACTGAAGCATGTCTAGAAGAAGATTTATAAAAAATCTTGGTTTGGCGGGCGCCGGCCTAGCTATTAACCCGTTGAAATCAAAAACCCAACCCCCAAACCTAACCCCTCCTGTTAAAAATAATCCGTTGGTAATCAGTACATGGATTCACGGCATGGAGGCCAATTCAGGTGCTTGGGAAATTCTTAGCAACGGAGGCAATGCTTTAGATGCCGTACAAAAGGGCGTAGCTGTCACAGAGAATGACTTGAACAACAGAAGTGTAGGCTTAGGAGGTCGACCAGATAGGGACGGACATGTGACCTTGGATGCCTGTATCATGGACCATGATAGCCGTTGCGGTGCAGTGGCCTTTTTAGAAGAAATTATCCATCCTATTGATGTTGCTAGGGCTATTATGGATAAAACGCCTCACGTGATGTTAGTGGGTAAAGGCGCACAGCAATGGGCGCTGGAAAACGGATTTACCAAGGCGTCCTTTCAAGTACCTGTGCCCCCAGTTCAAAAGGACTATGAAGAATGGCGTATTAAATCCGAATACAAAACCGGAGTAAATGTTGAAAATCACGATACCATAGGGATGTTGGCATTAGACGCAAATGGGCGCATGGCGGGTGCATGTACAACTTCTGGAATGGCCTATAAGATTCGCGGAAGAGTGGGCGATAGTCCAATTATTGGTGCAGGACTATTTATTGACGGTGATGTTGGCGGTGCCACTGCAACAGGAGTAGGTGAGGCCATGATTCGTACTGCCGGGTCCTCTGCTGTTGTGGAATCTATGCGACGCGGGGCATCTCCGGAAGAAGCATGCTACGATATTGTCCAGCGCATCTTGAAAAAACATCCGGGTGTAGACGGAATGCAAGTAGGCTTCTTAGCTATGAATATGCAAGGAGAAACAGGTGGATATAGTGTATATAATGGCTTTAATTATGCGTTGCGCAACAAAGGTCAAAACGAAATGATTGATGCCAAATATATGAGAACATGGGAGTAAGAAATAGGCAAAAACGTCGCTGGTTGACCGGTGTGTTTGCGGTGGTCATTAGTGTGGTGGTAGTTCTTTTTACAAGATCTGTGTCCGATTTTAATGAACGTGAGTTACCCTGGGCGAATGTCAACGGAGTCATTCCCGCAGTTTCTTCACATAGTATATATGATACGGTTGCATACAATTATCTATCGCCTCATGAAGGCGATTGGGAGATGAAATTTGACTCCACGTTAGCTTCAGAGCAATACCGCATTGTATCTGATGATGAAGGTGTACATATCACTTATGGCCGTAATGGCGAGCATCGCGCTAGAGCTACGTTATTCCAATTGACCCGCTTGACTACTGAAGGGGCTAAACTACCTTACGGTCATATTGATGACGGTCCTGCTTTTGCTCACCGCGGCGTATTGATGGATGTTTGTCGTCACTTTTTTACGGTAGAAGAAGTGAAAAGACAATTGGATATCATGGCGCTGTACAAATTCAACGTATTGCATTGGCATCTTACTGAAGATCAAGGCTGGCGGATTGCGATGGACAAGTACCCTAAGTTGGCAGAGGTAGCCGCTTTTCGTATGCATGGGGATAGCGTTTATGGTGGATCATACAACCGTAAAGAATTAGAAGAAGTAGTCGCGTATGCCAATAGCCTGGGGATTGATGTTATTCCCGAGATTGAATTACCAGGACACAGCCAAGCCGCAATAGCTGCCTATCCAGAATTAGGATGTACCGGTGAGCCCGTGGAAGTAGCCACGGAATGGGGTGTGTTCAAAGACATCTATTGTGCAGGTAATGAGCAGACCTTTGAATTTTTGGAGGATGTGCTTGATTACGTATGTGAAATATTCCCGTCTAAATATATCCATATTGGTGGTGATGAGGCTCCTAAGTATCGCTGGGAGCATTGTGTAAAATGTCAGCGGCGTATGAAGGACCAAGGTTTGGAAGACGAAGAGGCCTTGCAAGGGTGGTTTAATACGCGAATAGAAAATTATTTGTCCGCCAAGGGCAGGCACATCATTGGCTGGGATGAAATTCTAGAAGGAGGTTTAAGCCCAAATGCAACGGTTCAAAGTTGGCGTGGCTTTGAAGGCGGGATTCAGGCTGTAGAGCAGGGTCATGATGCAATAATGAGCCCAACATCCCATGCTTATTTTGATTATCCTATAAGCAGTATTGATGTACCCAAGGTATACGCGTTTAATCCTGTCCCACAAGATTTAGATCCTTTGTTTACCGGACATATTCTAGGTGGTGAATGCAACTTATGGTCAGAACGTATCCCAGATATAGAAACCTTGGATCAGCGCTTTTTACCCCGTGGCATTGCTATGGCAGAAGTACTGTGGTCAAACCCTCAGAACCGAAATTATGAGGCATTTTGGAGTCGACTACAAGGACATTACCGTTTGCTTGATGCTCTAGGATATAGTTATGATGTAGAGCAGATTCCAGTTGATCTTCAAACTTCCAATGAGAGCACTGAAAATGAAATAGAAATTCATGCTTTAGCAAATCCTGCATTTGAAAATCTGGAACTTAACGTGCAGTCCTCTACAGGGGCAGTTCAAGGAAATCGAGTACACTTTTTTAAACCCGGAATACATAGCATGTCTGTTCAGCCTTCAAGGGATGGTCGGCCCATGGGGCCGCTTTTAGAGTATGATTTTGCGCTGCACCAAGGCTTGTTGACGCATAGTTGTTTGACATCGCCACCAACGCCACCTTATAGCGGGACACAGGATATTCCTTTAGCTAATGGCGTACTTGGTTCTACTAATTTTAGAGACGGAAATTGGCTGGGTTATTTTGGTCCGGATTTTTTTAGCGGCCACTTTGAATGGAAGGAAAAGTATAGTATTGATTCTGTGAAAATTAATTTCCTTCAGAGTCGCTTGAGCTGGATCCTAATCCCTGAAATAGTGTATGCAGATATTTATGTGCAAAGCGATGTCATTGAACGATACCAGTGGGATAGAGACGTGAGTGTTGAAGAAGGAGGAACATTCACTCACACCATGACCTTGGCGCCAGTGGGAGGCTTTCCACCTACCAATTCCATTAATTTTGAAATCCCCAATACAGAACGATTGCCCGATAACCACCCTGCTGCCGGACAACCTGTATGGCATTTTTTAGACGAAGTACAGATTTATGGAAGACCCTATAGAAATTGAGATTGCTATTGAGGAGCCTAAACATGCAGAAGGTCTTCATGTGCTTGGGGTAAATCGTATAGAACTCTGCGCGAATCTTAATGAAGGTGGACTTACACCCACATTTGGTCAAGCTCGAGAAACTGTGGCAGCTACGCCAATTCCAGTGTACGCTATGTTGCGACCTAGGCCGGGGAACTTTACGTATTCTCTAAGCGAACAACACCAGATGCTTTTGGATTTAGATATGCTTGCAAAAGCCGGTGTTGGTGGTATTGTGGTTGGTGCGCTAACCAGAGATAAACAATTAGACGAACGATTTATCCAATTAATAGTAGACCGCGCTAAACAATACAATTTAGGCATCACGTTTCATCGTGCATTTGATGTTTGCGTGAATCCAAAAGAAACGCTTAATCAGCTTGTAGGTCTTGGAATAGAAAGAATATTAACGAGTGGTTTTGCATCCAAAGTAGATCCAATTCAATTGGCCAAAATTCTAACTTGGTCCAATAATACTATTCAGATTCAAGCGGGAAGTGGCGTAAATGCAGCAGTTGCTGCGACTTTGAGAAAAGCGGGCATTACAGCTTTTCACTGTACGGCTCGTAAGTGGTCTTTACCTGAAGAGGATATGCTAGGGTTTTCAGGCGAGTGGAACCGTGATGATAAAAAAATAAAAGACCTTATTAAGGCTGCAAGAAGCAGTTTATAGAGTGACTGCTCAATTGATGGGTTCTTTTTATACCAAACAAATTTTGCAATGTAATGGAATTAAAAAACCCGCGCCTTTGGCGCGGGTTTTACAAATTATCCTAATGAGATAGTCTCTATTTTTCCCAGCGTTGAATCTGTTTCAATGTGACATTTACAGGAATTGGAATTCCAGGGAACGTTATAGAAAGAGTTGTGTCGTAGCGGAACGTGAATTCCTCTTTCGTCAAACGAAGAATACTAAATTCAAGGTCGCTAGGAGTTAAAGATCCTCCACCTAGTGGGTTATCTACACCTAAGTCTAGCCCTTTTAAAACTAAAATCGAATCATTTTTGATTGACCATCCAAGGCTGTCTAATTGAACTCCTGCAGAGTCAATTACCAAGCCACCATCTTCTCTGAAGTTTGCTTCTGTATTAGGGGTTGGAGTAACATCATTGGAATCAAGGAAGGGTAGCGCTTGAATTTGGAATTCTTGATTGACTCCTGTCCAAACACCTGTTACTTTGAATTCAGTGCTTCTGTTTTCCCACTTTTTACAGCTCATTGCTACAAGGCTAATAGCTGCGATTAAGGCGATTTTTTTCATTTGATTAGTTATTAATATTTATGTCTGTGAACGATTATTGTGCCAAAACAAGGTTAGCTTCTTTTTTATCTACTTCCAGCTGTTTTTTCAACGCCTCCAAGTTAGCAAATTCTTCAATGCCCCTAAGAAACTTATATAACTCAAATCGGACCTCACTTTCATAGAGGTGAATATCTGTCCCAATGCAATGAACTTCTAATTTTCGCTGCTTGCTTCCTATCGTAGGTCTAGATCCTAAATTTGCCATTGCATTATAGGTGTGGCCATTCACATGAAGCTTACCTGCATACACACCATCTGCAGGCAGCAGTTTTTGCATAAAATCACATTCAATATTTGCTGTTGGGAAACCAATAGTTCGTCCAATTTGATTCCCTTTAATCACCCTGCCGCTAATAGAATATGGAGCGCCTAAATACATGTTTGCTAATTCCACATTCCCCTCTGCTAGTGCATTACGAATCTTAGTGCTGCTTACATTGACTTGATCAATATCAAAGGCGGCTATTTCCTCGACCTCAAAACCATATATGGGCCCAAATTCCTTTAAATGATCAAAGCTGCCTTCTCTATTTCTCCCAAAATGATGGTCATAACCAATGACTAAATGCTTTACCCCAATTTTATTTACCAGGAACTCTCTCACAAAATCAAGAGATTGCGTGCGTGAAAACTCTCGAGTAAAGGGATGTATTATAAGGTGATCTATACCTGTCTTTTCAAGTAATGATATCTTTTCGTTTTCACTTGAAAGCAGTTCTAGCTCAACATCTGGTTGAAGCACAATTCTTGGGTGTGGAGAGAATGTCAACAAAACACTTTCACCGCCTACTTTTTTTGCTTTGGCAACAAGTTGGTTTAAAATTTTTCGGTGGCCTAAATGGACCCCGTCAAAGGTCCCCGTTGTGGCTACAGCACAAGAAATTGTTTTAAAATTGTTTAAACCGTAAGTTACTTTCAACGTCTGTTGTAATTTGGTGTAAAATTAAGCATTGCAATTTTCACATCAATGAGAAAGATACACCCTTTACAAGCATTACAAGCTGGTTGGATTAGATACTCGAACAAAGCAGGAATGTATACGTCTTTTACCATTATGACATTATTGATTTCTTTAGTGCTTACTGCAGTAGCATCAGGCATTGGCAATATCTTCTCATTTAACTCCTTTATTCAAGGAACAGTGGTAGCGATTTTGGTAGGAGTAGTGAGTGGAGTTATAAATATGGGATATGCTCATTTTGCCGCAAAAGATGAATCCGGCGTTGATGTTGAATTTGGAGATTTTTTCTTAGGATTTAGTGAGAATGTAAAATCCTTAGTGTTGGTCTTAATAGCTACCGTGCTCATTTCACAAATAAGTGCTTTGACCGTGCCGCAAGAACTTCAAAACCTTAACCTAGAGGAAGAAAACCAAATACAGAACTTTGAAGAATTAACTATGATATTCGAAGATATTGGAGTTGTTTTTTGGGATAATATTGGAAGCATATTGAGCTTCCTTGCCATACAGTTGTTCTTTGGAATTGTCTTGATGTTTGCCCCATTTGCTGCTTCTCTTGAAAAACAAGATGCTATTCAAGCGCTGCGCTCCTCTATTGCAAGTGCATTGCCAAATTTCTTTAATATCCTAATTGCCTATTTGATGATTGTCCTTGCAGTTGCGATTTTTGCCTTTTTACTTTCGCTTTTGGGAACAGCAGGCCTAATAATTCTTGTGATTTCTAGTTTCATCGGCTTGTTTGTGTTCATCCCCGTTCTAAATTTAGTTGCTTACGATATGTTCACACAACTAAAAGACAATTGAAATCAAAGTACTATAGTATTCTTGGGTATGATTACATGCACAGTAGTGCCAAGGTTTTGTTCACTTTCTACCGCCCAATCCCAGCCTGCGTCTTTAATAAGCTGGAGTGAGAAGTATACTCCTAGACCACTGCCTCCTTGTTTGGACCGTACCGTGTTAAATGGCGTTCCATAGCGTTCCAATGCTTGTTGATCCATACCGTCACCGTCGTCAACAACGCTGATATAGATGTCATCTGAGTCTTCTCTAACATAAATATTAATGTTACTGGACCCGTATTTTTCGGAATTAGAAATCACAGATTCCAAACCTAAATCTAAAGCAATCCTGGAATTAGCGCTAATATTAAAGTCAACACCTTTGGGTTTACTAATGGTGGCGCGGTTAGCATATTCTTCAAGCAAGGAGTTGATTGTGGTGAACTTGTTGTTAGATTGCGAAATTATACTTCGACTCGCCTTGGACAACAAACTGTGGACTATGCTATTTACTCGCGCTCTATCATGATCCAAGGACTGAATGTCTTCATCATTAATTTCTAATTGAGACTCTTTTTTGAGTTTTAAAATTTCTATTCTATTCCCTAAGGCTGTTATTGGCGTTCGTATGTTGTGAGATAATAGCGTGAACACATTATTTGTCCAATTCCTGTCTTGTTGAGCCACCTCAGAAATTAAGGTTTCATATCGTGTTTTTGTATTCTGATAGAGAGAAACCGTGTAGCCTACAATAGACATGAGTAGAACAAACACAAATAGAAATAAGTCCTCATTACTATCGGCGTAATATGGAGCGTCTAAATCCCAAACTAACAGACAAAACTTTACTATTAGTAGGCTTAAAATAGCAAATGGTCCTAGGTTTCGGTTTTCCAATAACCTAGGCCTAATACTATCTGGGTCATAATGATTGTTCATCCTTAAGCCAATAGCGGCCAATGAAAAGATGGACAACAGGCCGGGAAAAAAGAGAAATACCCAAATACCAAGAAATAATGAATTTAATAGAACCCCGTGGTTTGGCTTTTTAAGCAATAAAGAGGCCCGATAAAATAAAGGTCCAAGAAATACTATAATGATTCCAATCGAAAAATTTTCCTTTGTAATTGCTGCGTAAACAAGCAGTAGTAGCCCTCCAAAAAACAAGGTGACCTTTGATTTTAACCAATTATTCTCCATAGTTAGCGTAGAACATGGTGTAAATGAAAAAGAAGGAGAGTACAGTTAAAAGGGCTAATATGAGCATATTAATGAAGTCCACTCTTTTTTGAAATGCCGCTAATGTTTCATTGTGAGAATTCCTGTATTCCGTTGCATAAGTTGAACATTGAGCCATTATTGAGAGACATTCATCATGATCGATTAAATCAGAGTAATCAATCAAACGATCCGAGCGAATTTTTTTTTGAATACTTAAAAAATGGCTTCTCATGAATTCAATTTGGCTATTTTCTAAAGTCTCTTCAATTTGCTTGTATTCATTCAATAGGTAATCTTCTTGGTTGTTTGTGCTATCATTATTATGAATAAGCCAAACCAAATTTCTGTATTGACTTATCTCAAGCTCGGTTTGAGACAAGTCATGGTATAATTTGTTTGTTTGTTTTTCGTAATGCATCAGCATCAATTGCAACGAAAAGGTGCTAATGGAAATAATGAGCGCGATTAAAAAAAGAAATTTCAAATTTGCTTTTATTTCACTTGCAGTAAATTTCTGAGGCATAATCTTTATATATCAAATACATGCGGAAATTAAAAAGTGTTTGATGAACTTTCACCTTTATCTGTTCAAACTATCTTAACCAATCCGCATGGTTAATAAATTATATGAGAAGTAGAAAAACACCCTCTTTTCTCAAAATGAGATGAAAATTCTAATTCTGGGGCAAACTAAAATTAAAAAAGCTCAGTCCTGAGACTGAGCTTTTATGTGTGCGGATGAAAGGACTCGAACCTTCACGCGATAAAGCACTAGTGCCTAAAACTAGCGTGCCTACCAATTTCACCACATCCGCAAAGTGGACGGCAAATATAAGTAGATTCTATAAAATCAATTCGCTATTCAAATAAATTTCCTTTGGCTTTAGGAAAAGACTAATTTTGAGTCAAATCTGAATATATGCCATCATTCTCCCCGTCAGAACTTCTTACCAGAGACAGGCACAGGATCTTACTTGGTGCAGTAGGACCGCGGCCAATCGCTTTAGTGAGCACAGTAGATGAATATGGAACACCCAATCTGAGTCCATATAGTTTTTTTAATATTTTTTCATCTAACCCGCCTACTCTTATTTTTTCGCCTGCAAGACGGGTAAGAGACAACACAACAAAGGATACCCTACACAACTCAATTCGTGAAAAAGAAGTAGTGATTAATGTGGTTAATTATGATTTGGTTCAGCAAGTGAATTTATCTTCTGCTGAGTACGCATCTAACGTAGATGAATTTATTAAATCTGGCTTGACCAAGGTGCCTTCAGAAGTTGTTGCTCCTCCTAGAGTATTGGAGAGTCCAGTAAGTTTAGAATGTACCGTAAATGATGTAGTTGCCTTAGGTGAAGAAGGAGGTGCAGGTAATTTGGTTATTTGTGAAATTAAAAGAATTCATTGCGCGGATGACGTAATGTCAGAAGAAGGAGGTTTAGATCAACAAGCGCTTGATTTGGTAGGACGAATGGGAAAAAATTGGTGGGTTAGAGCCTCAGGTGATGCGCTATTCACCGTGGCTTCGCCGCAAATTGGAATTGGTGTTGATCAAATCCCAATGGTAATAAGAAATTCTACCATTCTAACCGGCAATGATCTTGGTTTACTTGGCGGTATTTCTGTGCTGCCTAATGATGAAGAAATAGAACAGAAGAAAAATGACTTTGATATTCGAAGATTAATGCTGAATTATGCAGAAGGAATTGAACGTCGTGAGGCATTGCATGAAGTTGCAAAGAAACTTCTAGAAAACGGGCAAGTTCAAGAAGCTTGGAAAGTATTATTAATAGATAAATCGGCCCGATAAAGGGTAAGAAAATGCAAATAGAAGCAAGAATTGAGAAAATATTGGACGAACAGGTGATTTCTGATCGATTCAGAAAACGTGAATTTGTTGTTCAGACAAAGGAACAATATCCTCAGACGCTCTGTTTTGAATTTACTCAAGATAAGACCTCGGTTTTAGATGCATATCATACGGGCCAAGAAGTAAGTGTGGAGTTTAATATTAGAGGCCGCGAATGGACACCTCCTCAGGGTGGAGCAACCCGTTATTATACAACGTTGCAAGCTTGGAGAATGTCTCCACTGGAACAAAACGCTCAGTCTGCACCGCCTTCTGATTTGCCGCCGGCAGGACAGCCGTTCAATCCTTCAAGTGATGATAGTGTTCTAGATGACGATTTACCGTTTTAATAGGCACTGACCATGGAGGGATCTTTAAATCCATTACACTTTATTGGCCAAGAAGGTTGGGTAGTACCTGACCCTAATGGTGCCACGAATTCGGAGGGGTTGATTGCTCTTTCTTGGGATTTAGAGCCTAAACTTTACGACAGATGTTACCCAAAAGGAATTTTTCCTTGGTTTGAACAAGAGGGTGTGGTGTTTTGGTTTTCACCAGAGGAGCGAAGCATTACCCCTACGGAAAAAGTGAAGATTTCCAGAAGTATGCGCCCCTTGATTAACTCAAGGAAATGGCGCTTTTCCGTAAATACCGTTTTTGAAAAGGTAATTGAAAAATGCAGTCAAGTACCTAGGCCGGGTCAGGCGGGAACTTGGATTACTGATAAATTTGCTGCTAATTTTATTCATATGCATGCGCTCGGAATGGCGCATAGCTTTGAAGTTTGGGAAGAGGATATTCTCATTGGTGGCACCTTTGGTGTGATGACTGGCGGGGTGTTGGTTGGTGAAAGTATGTTTCATACCAAAACCAATGCCAGTAAGTTTGCTTATATAGGGATGTGCCAGTATCTCCAAAAGCATGGTGTTAAATACGTTGACAACCAATTACCCACGGAACATCTAGATAGCTTGGGTGCCTGGAATTTGGAACGCGAAGTGTTTCTTGAAGTTCTTCACGAACATGCTGAGCAAAAAGAACGCGTAATTTTAAATACCCTTCAGCGTACGACTTTACCGCTTTAAAGCGGTAGAAATTGTATTCAAGCTCAAAACACTCGCGGCTATTAGAATCCCTGGAATCATACTCAAATAAGCTTTTCCCGTAATTATGTAGGGGTAATAATCTCTAATCATACCGCCCCAAGAAGGCAGTGGAGGTTGTGCACCGATTCCTAAAAAACTCAGTCCACTTTCAATTAAAAGCGCACTGGCAAAATTGGTTGTACAAATAACCAATAACGGAGCAATGGTATTTGGAAGTATTTCTTTAAAGAGTATGTGGGTTGTGCTAAATCTCAAAACTTTGGCAGCTTCTACGTACTCTTTATTCTTCTCTACTAAAAACTGTCCACGAATCACTCGCGCTACCTCTACCCACATAGTGAGTCCAACTGCAATAAAAACTTGGAATAGACCTTTGCCCAAAACAAAAGTTAGGGCGATTACAAGGAGCAAGGTTGGAATAGACCATATTACATTCATAAGCCAGGATAAAACGGCATCAATCCGACCACCAAAATATCCTGAAACTGCTCCTACTGGTATACCAATGATTAAGCTAACCAAAACAGCAATGAATCCCACGCTTAAACTTATTCTACTTCCTAGAACGACCCTTGAGAAATGGTCTCGACCAAATTTATCGGTTCCAAAAAAATGCGTGCCCATTTCTGTGGTAGCACCCGGGCCAAGAAGGGTGCCTTTTAAATTCATGTCATTGGCATTACTGCTTTTATCTAGCACAATGAGATTCGCACATAGTGCCATTACAATTAATGCAATGAGCCATGCAAGCGCTATTTTTTGAAAGGCAGTAAACGTAGATAACACCCTAGCTAATCTAGGATAAAAAATGAGATTATTTGAGCGAATGAATAATCTCTATACCTTCTCTAAGGATAGCATCCTTGGACAATGTTTTATACCACTTTGTGTAGATGTCTTGTTGCACGCTATCTGTTTGGAACATGACCAAGTGATCTGGCAATGGTACCACGCCGGTGCTGTCTTTGAGTTTATATAAATTTTTGAAGCGTTTTCCTTCTTCTTTAATGGAGTCTTGGAAGCTGGTAAAGGATGGGTAATCCAATGGAATAAATGCATTGTCTTCTCCCGCTTTTATCCATTGCGCATATTCCATAGATTTTTGATACACAGAATCCTGCGCTACACGTTTTTCTGAAGCCTTTATGGCTTTCTTAAAGGATTTGGTCCAGTTTTCATTCTCAGCGTAAGTGGCCTTTTCTATAAAATCTACAGGAAGCGCATGGTCGTATTTCTTTTCTCCTATTTCAATGAGATCGTATGCGCCTGGTAAAGATATATCTGGTACCACACCTTGAAGCTGGGTGGTGCCGCCTGAAATGCGGTAAAACTTTTCTGTTGTGATTTTAACAGCACCAAGAGGTTTAAGATTGCGAAGCGCTCCATTTACTGCTCTATCCAAATCAAACATATTTTGAACGGTTCCCTTGCCAAATGTGCTTTTTGAGGGACCTACAATGAGTGCTCTACCCCTGTCTTGAAGGGCGGCACCAACGATTTCAGAGGCTGAAGCACTGTAATTATTTATCAATACAACGAGTGGTCCGTCCCAAGTCACCGGGTAGTTTTTATTATTTTTTGATCGTGTTCCGTTCTGAAAACTCTTTACTTGAACTTGAGGACCGTAACCGGTGAAAAGACCGGCAATGTCTACCGCTGCTTGCAAGGATCCTCCACCATTATTCCTGAGGTCCAAGATGATTCCGTCAACCCCTTCTTTTTTGAGTTTTATGATTTCATTTTTAATGTCGTCAGCCGCATTGCGGTTGTCCTTATCATAAAAGTTGACATAGAACTTGGGAAGCTTAATATATCCGGTTTTAGTTTTTAATTCTTTAGTCAAGACAAATTGGCCTTCCTTTTTCTTGTACGACTTCCCATCTAGAATTGCGCTGCGCGCGAAGGTGCTTTCAATTTCTACTACATCTCTTATAATAGGAATAATTTGCCTTGAGCCATCTTTCTTTTTAACCGTTAGGCGCACTTCAGAACCTTTTTTACCTCTTATGAGCTTGATCGCTTCGCGAACTTTGTAGCCAATTACGTCTACGGGTTCTTCATCGCCTTGTGCTACGGCAATAATTCGGTCACCGGCCTCAAGGTCTCCTTGCCTCCAACAAGCAGAGCCCGCTATAATTCGTTCAATACCTATGTAATCGCCTTCTTGTTTGAGCTGCGCACCAATTCCTTCAAATTGGCCCGTCATACTGAGCTCAAAGTTTTCATTCTGTTGCGGCGCCAAATAGTTGGTATGGGGGTCAAAGGTTTCACAGTAGGCATTCATATACATCCCAAACCATTCTATTCTGGTAATGTCCATTAAATCTTCATACCATTCCTCTTGAAGCTCAAGCTCTTTTTGACGTGCTTCTTTCTCCAAGGTTATGAAGTCTTTAATGACCACCTCGGGGTCTGTTTCAGCATCTTCTTTTTGCGCAGTCTCCTTTTCATAGATTCTATTTAGAATGCGCCATTTTAGGTGCTTTTCCCAGCTGTTTTCTAAGGCGGAAATATCAACAGAGAATGGTCGTTCTTCCGCATCAGAAAATAGTTGATCGTCCTCTTGGTAGTCAAATGATTCCGTAAGTAAGCGCGTGTATATTTCTTTAGAGCGCTTTATGCCTTTGATAATGGCGGTATAACTCTTTTCAAAAAATGCTGTATTGGCAGAGTAGAATGCATTGTCTAAATCATACCGGTATTCCTCTAGCACTTTTACCTCACCTAAGGTGAAGAATACTTTATTGTAGT
>Ga0213867_1000461_pt1 | contig 18325 bp, 9 predicted proteins | sample PICome_12_FD_160120 | JGI IMG/M metagenome (GOLD analysis project Ga0213867, IMG submission 160120) | Coastal seawater microbial communities near Pivers Island, North Carolina, United States - PICO540 | ecosystem: Environmental > Aquatic > Marine > Coastal | place: USA: North Carolina | collected... | reverse complement strand
AACAGGCTCCCTGGTTTCAGAATGGTATCTGCGGCGAGGGGTTGGAGGTATAACCGAGTCCTCCCTATTTTGCTTATTCTTTAAAGCCCGCCACTGTGCGGGCTTTTCTCTTATTTGATAAATACTATCGTAGAGCGTACCTCTATGAGGTCTTATGCGGAAACCAACCGCGTAGTACTTAGAACGTAACAATAGGAGAAAAACAAATGGGACGTCCAGTAAATAAAAGATATTTTGGATTATTAGCAGACGGTACTAATATCACGGTTAACTGTCAAGTTGGCTCTAATACAGAATCAGAAGAAGGCTACATTGTAGCACAAAGAAGTGATAATAAATTCATCGTAAACGATTTAAAAACAGGTACTAATACTACACCAGGAGACAGCGGTGTTCAAGGTAATGTTAGTGTATGTACACTAGTAGATAAAGCAGCTGGTACATTAGGTGAAAATGAAATGTCAATCAACGGCACTATTGCAGGCACAGGCGGCAACCAAGTAAGAATTAAAAAACTTTACAATAGATCTTGTAGAGATTTTAATGATAATCGTTATACATGGGAAGTACAAGACGATTCGACAGAAAGTATTCTAGTATTAACAGCAATTTAAATTACTAGGAAATAACTAATGTCAAAAGTAGTCAGAGTATCAAACAGTAACTATAAAGTAGCAGTTCAAGAAGGTGGATCTATTACACTAGACACTGGTATTGAAACTGGTACGACTATTGTTACTGGCGATTTAGAAGTACGTGGCACAACCACTACAGTAGAATCAGTTGATGTAGTTATCAAAGATAACATTCTTAGATTAAACGTTCCTGCAGACGGCGATGCTGTCACAGACGGTATTCCAGCAAGTTTAGGATACAGGGCAGGAATAGAAATCGAAAGAGGACAACGAGTTGATGCTAGGATTGTTTTTGACGAACAACTTTCTTGGACCTTAGGTGGAGATGTTGGAACAGGAACATTTACTTTTGAAGCTGGAACCGACACTCTACCTATTAAAACTCCTGGCATTGTAGCAGGTGGAAATTTGTATCTGAGCACAGGTGCAGGAATAGTTACGGTTACTGGAACAACAGACTACGAAGAAGGTATTTTTACTTACGACGGATCTGGAAACATCTTAGGTACAGTAATAGACGATGACCATATTCCAAATACAAAAGCTCTAGTTGATTATGTTTCTTTTACACTTGAAAACATCTTCCAGCCAAGAATCCAAGAAGGCGATACATATGTAGAAGCATTAGATTTTGATGACACAGGAGACCCTAGTAAAGTACAAATTGGGATAGACAACACCCCTGTTGCAGAATTTTTTGCTGATAGATTTGAAACTGGAGATATTCGATTACAAGGAAATACAATTACTTTATTTTCAAGTAACGAAAATCTTGTTTTAGATAGTCCTGGCACAGGCACAGTACAAATTAGAGATGTGCTTGAAATGTCTGCTATTCCTTATGTTGACGATGCTAGTGTAGAACCATTGTCACCAGATGCTGGTATAAGAATTTATACTTCGACTGAAGGATCAGGAAAGACAGGACTGTATTTCGTAAACAGTAATGATACTAGAAGCGAACTTATAAGTAAAAACAGAGCATTACTTTATAGTATGCTATTTTAAGGGTAAAAAACATGGCAATAGTAAACGCACAATTAACTACAACACAACTAGATGTTTTGACTGTACCCGCAAGCACATCTTATGCTATTACTAATATTTTAGTGTGCAACACAGGAACCGCAGATGCAGATTTTGATTTACATCTAATTCCTAGTGGCAGTGCATTAAATAATAAAGTTACAAGAGTAGTAAACAATCTTACATTACCAGGCGGTGAAACATTTACTTTTGATAGTGAAAGAATTGTTTTAGAAGCAGGAGACAAAATTTCTTTTGTTGCTGAACCAGACATTGGCAGTAACTTAACTGATCTTGCTGCTACTATTAGTTATTTGGAAGTATAATAGATGAGACTGTTAAAAGCGCAAAGTACAAATTTACGAAACATTTACGGTAAAGGTGTTAAATATGACGTAAATGATCAAGTAATTATGGATAGTACAAATACTGTTTTAGTGCCAAAAGGTACAACAGCAGAAAGACCTACTAGTCCAGTAAATGGACACTTACGCTATAATACAGACGACGACAGATTTGAAATATATGAGCAACTTCAGTGGTACGGAGTAAGAGTTGCTGCTCCTTCTACAGGCGCACCAATCCATCAACAAAACTTAGGAAACGGTGATGCTACTATAACACTTTTTGGACCTTTAGACAGCCAAGATGCAAATCCTTTGTATACTGCTCCAGCAGCAGCAGTAAATGTTTTAGTTCTAGTAGAAAACGTTTTCCAAATTTCTACAACAAACTACACTCTTGTGCAAAATCCTAGTTCAACAGGAACAGGACAAGAAGTTGAATCTGGTAATTTTGTTACTAGCACAGAATATATAATTACTGCAACAGGTTCAACAGACTATGTTAGTGAACACGGTGCAGCAGACAATAATCCTGGAACTGTTTTCACAGCAGCAAGTGCAGGAACAGCAGATCCTACGGGATTAGCAAGGCCGACTGGATATTACTTAGAATTTACATCTGCACCTGATTTGGGCAAGCCAGTTACTGCTATACATAACTTCGACAAATAATTCAATAAATACTGTGTCAAGGAGAATATGAGTGGCACAAGTTGGTAGAATTTCCGGTCCATTATTAGTTGAAAATTTACAAAGGCAAGGAGCTGTTAATCCTGCTTCACAAGCCAACCTCGCATTCCGAAACACACTCAGTGATCCTGAGCTTCTTTTTATAAATGTTAATGACGGCAAAATAGGTATCAATCATAGTGCTGCTACAAATGATATTCACACTAGCGGAATAACTAAAAGTACAAATTTACTAAGCACTACTGCGTCTATCGCAGATTTTGAAATTGAAAATAACAATTTAAATGTAGCTACCGGTGATATTAATTTAAATGCATCTAATGCTATTGTTTTGTCAAATTTTGAAACAGATAATATACACATTACCGACAATACCGTTAGCACTTATAGATCTAATGCAAATATAGATGTCACGCCAAACGGTACAGGCTCTGTTGATGTCCAAAGTAATTTGAATGTTTTTGGAAATTTATCTACACCTCAAAATTTAACATTCGACGGAGATATTACTTTCGGAAACGACAGCAACGATACTGTATCTCTAAATGCAGATATTAATACAGATGTAGTACCTGATCAAACAGGAACATATGATTTAGGATATCCTAACAAGCGTTGGCTATTAGTTGAAGCACAAAGAGTAAATGGACAGATTTTTGTAGCAAACACTGTTGAAGCAACAGGAGCAGCTCTATCACTTAGACAAGGAAATATTTTTTATGTAGCAGAAAATGGAGATGACACAAATGTAGGTGATCATCCCAATGGTCCATTTAAAACACTAAAACATGCTCTAGATGCAGCAGATAGTAGTATCGGCGGCCCTGTTACTATACATGTTTTTGCAGGAGGTTATGAAGAAGAACTTCCTCTTGTTGTACCGTCTAATGTCAGTATCATAGGTGAAGATTATCGTAATACTTTTATTAGACCACAAAGTTCAGATCAAAGTAAAGATATCTTTCATCTTAATGGCGAAACAACTATACAAAATTTGACTATTACCGATTTTTATTATGATAGCGGCAACGATACTGGTTATGCATTTAGATTTGCACCTAACACAACTATAACTTCGAGATCTCCATATGTGCAAAACGTTACAGTTATTACAAAAGGAACAACTACAAGTGCAAGTGATCCAAGAGGATTTGCTAGTGGTGATGCAGGTAAAGGCGCTCTAGTTGACGGAGCAGATGTTTTAAGTACAAGCGAAGAAGCAAGTATGCTTTTCCATTCAGCAACATTTATTACGCCTGGCGTTGATGCAATTACAATGACTAATGGAGTAAGGGTAGAGTGGTTGAACTCTTTTACCTACTTTGCAAACAGAGGTTTATATGCAGTTGATGGAGTTACAGGGCATTTAAGCACAGATGGATCAACTATTAAATATGGTGCCGAAGTAAGAGCTATAGGTTCAGCAAACGTATATGGAAATTACGGAGCAGTAGCAGATGGTGCAGATACTTTAATGTATCTTATACAGCACAATTTAGCATATATTGGAGTAGGCAAAGACATCACAAATGATGCAGGGCTTGCAATCCAAAATCAAGAAATTACAGAATTAAATAGCGGAAAAATATACTATTCAACTACAGATCATTTAGGAAATTTCCGTGTTGGCGATCAGTTTTTTATTGACTTAGAAACTGGTCAGACAAGTATACAAATTGATCCTACTACTGGAAGCACTGCAACAAATATAATTGTGAGAAACGACGGTGATCTAACTAGAATCGAACCTAATTTTATAACTACAGGCGATTTTTTACTTCAAGGCAATACAGCTTCTACATTACAATTTGACTTTAATATTACAGCAGCTAATGAGATAAATCTAAATGACGACACTTATATTTCTAAAGATTTAGATATTACAGGCAACTTAACTTTCGATGGGTCGTTAAATACATTCGGCAACCAAGCTACAGATACCGTAAAGTTAAATGTTGACATAGATCAAAATTTATATCCAAATATAACAAATGTTTACAAACTAGGAAGTGCAACAAAAAGATGGACTAATATATGGTCTAGTGAGGCAAATCTAGGCGATATCCTTATAAAAGATAATTTTATAACAACAGATATTTCTAATGCAAATTTAGAGCTTAAAGCAAGCGGTACAGGAATAATTCATATACCTAACAATGACGTAACTTTTCGCCAAGAAACTACTGTAGGTGGAAACACAACACTACAAGGGACTCAAATAACAGGTACATTAACTCATACTGGAGATTTAGCTCAAATAGGTGACTACCAGTTGACAAATTTAACTCTAACTAAAAAATTAGATATTAGTAGTCAAGCGCAATTTGAAGAGATATTATTTGACGGGAATGTAGTAACTACAACTACTTCAAATACTGACTTAGAATTACGTGCATCCGGGACAGGGCAAATTAAAGTGCCTTACCAAAATGTTACTGTTCCAAATAACCTAAACTCAGCTAGTATAATTGCAAATAATATTAATGTAGATAAAACTTTGTCACTAAACGAAATAGTAATTACAGATAGCATTATAGAAATAGATGACAATTTTATTGCTACAACAATTTCTAATTCAAATTTAGAATTACGTGCAAATGGCACAGGTAATGTTGTCATAGATAATAATGATATATCTATTACACAAAATCTTACAGTAGTAACAGCAGCAGATTTAGATAATACTGTTATTAACGGATTAATAACACATACAGGAAATAAAACACAAGTTGGAAATAATAATCTTACTGGTAATTTAATAATTTCCGACAAAGTTGATATATCTTCAGCAACACAATTTGAAGATTTTAAAGTGGCAGGAAATTTATTACAGACTACTATTGGCAACAACGATCTACAACTTGTAGCAAACGGAACTGGCGATATTTTAATACCTACTAACAATGTTACCTTCGGGCAAGACACATCTGTAGGGACTCTTAATACAAACGGAATAATAATAAACAGCGGTTTAGCGATTGAAAAGTTAGAGTCTAGTACTGATATTCAGATATTTGATAATGTCATTACTACTACAAATTCTAATTCAAATTTAGAATTACGTGCAAATAATACAGGTAGTGTATACTTGCAAGATATAGAATTTACTCAAGGAACTTTTGGAACAACAGCTACTCCTGATAGTACGCTAAATGATATTACGCTAGACGTAACAGAAACCCTTATTATAGATTCTACAGGGGGTATTGTTTTACCTAATGGAACAACTGCTGAGGCTAATGACGTGCCCGGTGATTTACGTTTTAACACAAGTACTAATGTATTCGAAGGATACGGTCTAACTAGTACAATTTCATTAAATGGAATATTTTCAAGCGACAGGCAAACAAGTGTTACTGCTCATCCAACAAATAATACATTATTTTTTAATGTTGACGGAACCCAAGTTGCAACAGCATCAATAAATGGGTTAAGTATACACGGATTGCAAGTCGACGATGTTAATATTAATGATAACCAAATTAGCACTAATGTATCAAATAGCGACTTAGAATTAAGAACTGCAGGTACCGGTAAACTTGTTAATGGTAGTTTAGCCTTAACTAATAATGTTATAGAAAATAACAAAACTTACGGCGGATTGGTTGTGAAACACACTGGTACTGGATATGCCAAGTTTCCGACTACATTAGGTGTTGTATTTCCGTTTGGTTCAACAGCTGAACGACCAACAGTTAGAAATCCTGTAGTAGCTGAGACTAGATTTAACACAGATGATCAAATAATGGAAACTTGGGACGGGAATTTCTGGATTCCGTCAGGTGGTCCAGCATCTGATGTTATTTCTGAACAAGAATTCCAAGACTTGCTTTTAGAATATACGCTAATCTTTGGGTAATACCCTCCTTTTCTTTAATATCGATAAATACTATTGATAGAAGTAAGACCATACTTTTATCAACAAACTGTGGTTAGCCAGCAAAGAGCATAAGCTGAAAATTTAGGCTAGAGGGACAGGATCCCCGTGTTGAGGAGAAGAGATGGCTGTTGGTCGCATATCAGGTCCGCTCTTGAAGTCTAATTTGATCCGTAATGGGATCGATCTAGCCTTTGAGACAGACTTACTATATCTAGATGTTAATAATCAGCGTATTGGTATTAAAAATGCTTCACCTGAGCACGAATTAGACGTAACTGGTACTACACGTACAACAAATTTAATTGTAGACACTAATTCAGATATTGCCGACATTAACATACAAGGCAATACAATATCTTCTAATACTCAATATTTAAATCTTGGTACTTTTGATAATGTAGTGTACCAAAACAAAGCTCGCATTGATAGTATTGACATAGAGGGCAATACTATAACTACAAATAATTCAAATGCAAATTTAGAACTTCGTCCTAACGGAACAGGTACTGTAGACGTTCATAGTGATTTAAATGTTGATGGAAATGTATACGTCACAGGTAATATTACCGCAGACGGTAATGTTACTATTGGTGATCAAGATACTGACAATATTTCATTCAGTGCTGAAATTGCGTCAGATTTAATTCCCGATGCACACATAACATATAACTTAGGTACACCTACCAAAAAATGGCAAGACATTTGGGCAAATACTGTTACTACTGAAAGCCTTGCAGTAGGAGATTTAGAAGTTGACGGCATTGATTTAATTTTACGGCAAGGAAATATATACTATGTTGCTGAAAACGGCAATGATACAGCCAGCGGTGATCATCCACAAGATCCTTATGCTAGTGTAGAACAAGCATTAAGTGCTGCGACAGCAGGAGATACAATCCATGTATATCCTGGTGTATATCAAGAAAACTTTCCATTAACTATTCCGGTTGGCGTAACACTCAAAGGACATAGTTTGCGTAGTGTTATGATCAAACCAAATAGTGGTTACGAATACAACGATGCATTTTTATTAAATGGCGAAACTACTATTGAAGATATTACTATTAGCGGATTTTATAGCGGTAGTAAATTATACGAAGTAACACAAATTGATAACGCAACAACTTTAAGAATTAATGTTGGTACTGCTCCTTTTGCACACACTTATGTTAGTGGTGGTACAATTAGTGCTGACGATAGCACATCATTAATTGCTAACGTCTCAAATGCAGTTTACGATCACACAACAGGTGAAGTTGTTATAACAACAGACGTAGCACATGATACATATGTTGGAGCAAACTTATTATTCAGCGGTTTAATTTATAGTTGCAATGGTGGCACTAGAACATTCCCAGACAATGGTTATGCTTTCCGTTTTGCAACAGACTATGAAGTAACTACACGTTCGCCGTATATTAAAAACATAACTGTTATAACAGAAGGAACTAGCGTAGCAGCAGGAACAAATTCAGCAGATGATCCAAGAGGATTTAATGCAGGTGACGCTGGTAAAGGTGCATACATTGACGGTGCATATGCAACTGCTAACTCTAAAGAAGCAAGTATGCTATTCCATTCAGCAACATTTATTACTCCCGGAGTAGACGCTATAACTTGTACAAACGGTGTTAGAGTAGAATGGCTGAACTCATTTTCTTACTTTGCTAATAGAAGTTTTTACTGTTTTGATAGCAATGACGGTAAGTACGGAGATGGTAAAACACGTATTAGACTAGGTGGAATTACCGGAACATTCCAAGCAGGCGATCAAGTAACATTTACGTCAACAGATGCTTCTACAACAGTAGTAGTAGATGTCGAATCAGTGGACGGAGATATTCTTGTTATTGACGGTAAAGATGACAGTTTTGTAGGTTTTGACTTTACTCCACAGAGTATTGTTGCAACCACAGGATCAGGTGCAACCGCAACAAGTATAGAAAATTATGACGTAAAAGATTTTGGTGCAGAAGTACGTATGATAGGATCTGCTAGTGTATATGGTAATTACGGTATTTGGGGTGATGGCCCGGGCGTAATTGTATATGCTATAGGTCATAACATGGCGTATATAGGCAACGGAAAAGAAGTAACAAATGATCCAGAAACTGTAGTTCAAGCAAATGAAATTATAGAATTAAATGATGCTAAAATTCGCTACAATACTGTAGACCAACAAGGCGATTTCCGTGTAGGAGATCTCTTTTTTGTAGATCAGCAAACTGGTAACGTAAGTTTTAATAGTACAAACTTTACTATCAATAGTGCTAATGGTTTAACTATTACCGACGGTGCTGACACTACAATTATCAAGGCAGATATGATTGACACAGGTAATTTGCGCCTAAGTGGAAATACACTCTCTAGTTTATCAGGCGATGTTAACATTGTCTCAGCAAGCGATAATATAAATTTAAACAATAATGTTAATATAACAGGAAATTTAGATGTTACTGGTGACGTAACAATTGGCGGTAATATAACTATTGGCGACCAAGACACAGATACTATCCAATTTGTTGCAGGCATAGATTCTGATATTATTCCTAGTACAGATAGTGTTTATAGTTTAGGACTAGAAACTCGTATTTGGAGTAATTTGTATGTCAATCAATTTAATGTTGACGGAATAGAAATACGTGACAACTACATTCAAACTGTAGAGTCTAATGCTGATTTAGAATTACGTGCAAACGGTACAGGAGAAATTCTTGTACCTACAAATAATGTACAAATCGATAACAATTTAACAGTTAGCGGAAATTCAAACTTGCAAAGTACAACGGTCACAGGTACTTTAACTCATACAGGTACATATACGCAAACAGGTGACACTACAGTCACCGGCAACTTCACAGTCACTGAAGATTTAGATGTTACTGGAGCAGCGCAGTTTGAAGAAATACTAGTTGATGACAACTATATAACAACTACAACTACCAATACAGACCTAGAACTACGTGCTGTAGGAACAGGCGAAGTATTAATTCCTAATAATGATGTTAACATTACTAATGATTTAATTGTAGGTGGTACAATTACCGTTGGAGACATAAATTCGGCAGGTACAATTACTGCAAATAAATTTAGTACAGGCGACATAATTATTGACGATAATTTTATTACTACTACACTAAGTAATTCAGATTTAGAATTAAGAGCAAACGGTACAGGCGAAGTTATTGTTCCTAGTAATGACGTTAATATAGCACAGGATTTAACTGTAGACGGATTAAGTACATTTGCTAATACTACTATTGTTGGTACATTAACTCATACCGGTAATACAACACAAACTGGTAACTACAACTTAACTGGAGCCTTAAACGTTATTGGCGAAGTTACGATTTCTAGTACAACACAATTCGAAGATATACAAATTAGCGGCAATGTTGTTACTACTACACAAAGTAATAGCGATTTAGAATTACGTGCTGCTGGTAGTGGCGAAGTGATTATACCAAATAATGATGTTACTATTTCTAATAGCTTAACAGTTGATGGAACATTAAGTGTTGGAAACATTAATAGTAGCGGAACAATTTCGGCTAACAATTTTAGCACTGGCGACATTCTGATTGATGATAATTTTATTACTACAACAAATAGCAACTCAGATCTAGAACTTAGGGCAGCAGGCACAGGAAATATTATTATAGATGATTTTTCTATAAACGGATCAACAATAGCTACAACAGCAGATATGACTCTTGCTCCTGGATCTGAAACAGTTGTGATAGACGGAACCGGAGCTCTTAGATTACCAATCGGAAACACTGTACAAAGACCAACAGGTACAGCAGGACAAATTAGATTTAACAGCGAACTTGGAAGATTTGAAGGTTATGACGGAAGTAATTGGATAAAACTACACGGAGTTCAGGATGTTGACGGCGACACTAACATCACAGCAGAACTAACATCGGGGGCTAATGATGATGTTATTAGATTTAATGTTGCAGGCACAACAGTTGTAGATATAGACAGTAATCGACTTAATACAAATAAACTAACCGTAGAAGAGATTACTATTGACGGTAATGTGATAAGTACTACTAATACAAACACTGATCTTGAGCTAACAGCAAATGGTACAGGATCCGTTATATTTGAAAACTTTGCTTTTAGCAACAATACAATAACAAATACTGTTGCTGATAGTATAACAGAGTTTCAGAATACAAACAACGGATATGTAAAATTTGACGGCACATACGGTTTAGTTTTACCAGTTGGAGGAAACACTGATAGACCTTTATTAGCATTTACTGAAACTGGTATGACACGTTTTAATGCTGACTTGTCAAGAGTTGAGATTTATGACGGTACAAACTGGGTATCGGTAGCAGGTACTGATGCAGGTATTTCAAGATCTGAAGCTGAAGATTTAGCGTTTGAGATTGTATTGAGTTTAGGATAAAGATATGGCAACATTTTTTAGAAACAAAGTAGTAAAAAGCGTCGGAACAAAACCAGTAACAATTACTACCATGAGTGCTTCGCAGCGTTCTACAGTAATTGGAATGAGTTTAACAAACCTTACTGACGGCTTTGTGTATGCAAGCGTTTTAGTAAAAGACGATACAAGCGTAGAAGGATACTATGCTAAAGATGTTCCTATTGCACAAGGAACAAGTTTACGTATTGTGAACCAAGGTGAAAAACTTATCCTAGCACCATTGAATGAAATTTCGGTTGTTTCGAATAGAGACGACAGTATAGACGTAATTCTAAGTTACGTGGAGGTAGTGTAATATGACATATTATGTAGGTAATGATCCTAAAACAATTAACGATAGTTTTATTAAGCGTTACTTCTACGGACTTCGTAGGAACGACGACGGAGAACTATTTTTAGTAAGACTAGACCAACTGTCAAGTGGTACAGATAATGTAGTTATTATAAACAATGAAGCATCGTCAGATGAAAACTTTCCAGATTTTGAAGAAGGTATTGATTTTTTAGACGGAATTGATGATGATCATAACATTGTATATGACAACTTAAATTATCCTCAGTTACGTTGGGATGGTAGATTTTTATTATATTATGTTGAACCGGAAACAGGACAATTTGTACAGGTAATTAACGGAAGTTATGATTTCCCAGCAAATATTTCAACTGACGGAACCCAATCAACATATGGCGGACAACGTGGAGCAGGTTACTAATGGCTGAATTTAAACTAGAAAGATTTAAGTATTCATGGAAAGGTGCCTGGACCGGCAGCACCGAATATAAACGAGACGACATTGTTAAGGTTGGAGGCAAGTCATATGTTTGTTTGATAACGCATACATCCGATGCTGACTTTAATGTTGATTTAGAAGCAGTTGTCCCAGGTTCATCGCCTCCAATTCCGGCTCCTAAATGGATTGTAATGACTGACAGTAGATCGTTTGTAGGAAACTGGGCTACTGCAACTATCTATAATAGAGGTGATATTGTACAATTTGATGGATCTTTATGGCTTTGTATTGATGGCCATACCTCAACAGATTTTGCTTCAGATTATACAAATTGGGAAGTTTTTGCACAAGGTATAAAATTCAAAGCAGACTGGGGTACTAGTATAGGGTATGGACCAGGTGCGTTAGTAAAATACAACGGTATTGTATATAAATGTATTAATCCTCACACTTCGGCCGGATCTATAAACGATAATATTGATGATTGGGAAGTATTTTTTGATGGAGTTGAATACGCAGGCAATTTGCAACCTCTTACTACATACAGAGTCAACGATTTAATTAAATTCGGCGGATCAATTTTTAAGGTTATAGAAGAATTTACTAGTAGCGAAGAAGGAATAGATGACACCAAAGTTCAAATGTTACTTCCAGGCTTCCAATTTGACGGCGACTGGGTATCAACAACAGCATATAGCATAGGAGATGTTGTTCGTTACGGCGGATATATGTTCTATTGTACTAATAATAACATTGGTATTGATCCTTTCGTGAGAGATGAAGATAGTTCAAACTATTGGTCAAAACTAGCACTAACATACAATTTTAGAGGAACCTGGTCTGAAGCAGCAGATTATAAGCCAGGTGACATTGTACAACGCGGCGGCGATCTTTACCTTGCAAAATATGAAGTAGGCGGATACGAACAAGATGGATCTTCATTAGATTATCTTGACACAGATGTTTGGGAAAAAATAGCGCCAGGTGCTGTCTGGGGGAAAGAAAATGCAGTAGCAGGATTAGGGTCCACCGACGGTACAACAGTCAGATATAATGTTGAATTTTCTTCACCTAGAGAAGGCGATATCGGCAACAAATATGTTATTGCTGGCGAATATAGAGCTACTTTGAAGTTTTATGAAAATTATACGTACATTTTTAATCAAGATGCTTTAGAAAATGTTTACTTTCCTAACGCTAACGGTACAGACCCTAATCCACACCCTTTAAATTTTAGTGCTGATAATCCTAACGGAGAGCGCGGTGGCGGAACTGGATTCTTAAGTGGTGTAACTTATTATCTAGATGATGAGATAGTAACGTACAGTGATTATAATGATACTACAAACTTTCAAGCTGCTACTAATCGTAGAGTAGAAATTTTTATAACTCCTCAAACTCCAAGAACATTGTATTATTGGTGTTGGAACCATGAAGACATGGGTAACACTATAACAGTTGACGATGAACCAGTGTTGTCAGGAAACTGGACTGCTGACAGAGAATACCTTGTAAATGAAGTTGTATACTACTTAGGAACAGCATATAAGTGTAATACACAACACTTGTCGGCAGATGATAATTTTCCAGGAGACAATGGAAGCGGATATTACTATTGGGACACATACATTGAAAGAGGTTCCTCAGCAGGTTTAAATGACAAAGGCGATTTACTAACGTACGGTTTAAACCGCACACTTGCAGGTGACCAATCTTCATTAGGTCCTGTTGCGTTACCAATAGGCGAAGAAAGAGAAGTATTATCTATAAACACTGACCAAGAAGCCTTTTGGAGAGCAAGAATACAAGATAGCGACACTATCTTTGTAGGTCAAAACGGTATGGACTTAGACGGATATGGTTTAAGTCCTGACAGGCCTTTTGCAACAGTAAAACATGCTTGTGAGTATGTAGAAGACAACTTCACTGCCGGAACACCAACAAAGGTTTATGTAGCAACTGGAAATTATATCGAAAGCGGTCCTATAAGTATTCCAGCAGGCTGTGTTGTAATGGGAGACGAACTTAGGGCAACAAAAATCACAGCAAACGATCCATTTCCGGATTATGCGGGCGACGATTATATTACGAAAAAATTGTATATACAGCATTTGTTAACTTTTTTAGATGATCTTTTCCAGAATAGACTAGTAACTTCGACACCTGGTAATAATATTTTCCAAGATAGATCTGTACCAGCAGTTGGCTCTGACCCTACAGAAACTGTTGTTGAATTAATAGACTTCCATGACGAATATTTAGATTACTGGTTAGGTTCCGGCATTGTAAACCCCACAGTGGTTGGAACTAACACTGCTACAGTTGATACAAGTTATTTAGATGCAGTTGACATATTAGAAAAAAACAAAAACTTTATTGCAAATGAAATCTTTGCTTGGCTAAGATTTACTCAACCAACCTATACCTTTGATGAAAATAGAATTCGGAGAGACATTTATCATTTTTTAAGAGCTGTAAAACACGATTTAATTTATACAGGGAACCATAGAACTATTCTACATTGTAGAGACTTTAAAAACAAAGCATTAGGTAGCCAGTTTGATGATTTATTCTATATTAGAGATACAACCGGTGTAAGAAATTGTACTATTAATGGACTTAGAGGAACACTGAATCCTCCGGGCGTATTTGATTTGTATCAGCGTCCAACAGGCGGCGCATGTGTAAGTTTAGATCCAGGTTGGGGTCCAGATGACGAGAGTGTTTGGATTAAGAATAGATCACCTTATATACAGGGTGTAACTAACATAGGATCAAACTGTGTAGGACAAAAGATTGATGGATCTCTACACAACGGCGGACTAAAGTCTTGTACATCTAATGACTTTACTCAAGTCTTAAGTGATGGAGTAGGAGCATGGATTACTAACGGCGGAAGAGCAGAACTTGTATCTGTGTTTACGTATTATTGTGTAATCGGATATCTTGCAGACGAAGGCGGCACAATCCGTGCAACTAATGGAAATAACTCTTACGGAGTTTTTGGTGCTATTGCAGATGGTTTTGATCCAACCGAAACTCCGCAAACTGCGTTTATAGATAACCAAAGTCAAAACGAAGCTACCGTTGAATCTGTCTTTGCAGGAGAATTTACTGATCAGATATTTGCTTTAGAGTACAACCATTGTGGAGAAGAATACAGTCAAGCACAAGCAGATATTGTAGGTGCAGGAATTAATGCCTCAGTAGAGTTTAATGACTTTAGATCTGGCGGATTATATAATGTAAGAATTATTAACAGTGACGGATCGGGAGCAATAGGTGGTTCGGGCTATAGATTGCAAACCGGAAATGCACAAACTGGAGACAGCACCACTATAACATTAGATACTGGATCTGGATTTGATGAAGTAGACATTTTAGGGCAAAGAGTAATTATTATATCAGGTGACGGAACAGGGCAATATGGATATGTCCAAGCGTATAATCCAGGTACAAAAATTTGTACTGTATATAAAGAAAGCACCGATACAATAGGTTGGGACCATATTGTTCCAGGTACAACTATTGAAACATTATTAACTTCAAATACCCAATATCGTATTGAACCGAGAGTTGTATGTGATCCGCCGCCAACAAGTGGAGCAGAATATTCTTTACCGCAAATTAGACCGTATGAGGATGTACAGTTTGGTCAAACAACCAGCATTTTTACGGGATTGCAAATGGACCCCGGTAGCGGTGAGGTAGACGGTATTGCTGCATCACCTGCTGTATTTAATTTGACACGCTCTGCCCAAACATATACAATAGAATTTACTGATGAAGGAGCTGGATATGTAGTGGGAGATCAAACTGTTATCAGCGGCTCTGCATTAGGAGGTACTGCAGGAGTTAATGATTGTACAATTACGGTAACAGCAGTTACTGAAGACAGTACAAATAGTATTGTAAGCGTTAGTGTATTAGGAACTGGAATTGGCGGAAAATATGTTGCAATTTCAGATCCAAACTTCTTTTCATACAGCGATAATGGCCAAACCTGGACAGAAGGAAACTTGCCTTTTGTAAGCACTTGGATCAAAGTAGTAAATGGTAATAATAGATTTTTTGCTTTGCCTACAGAGGAATCAGATCAGTTCGGTTTAAGTTTAGATGGAATAAATTGGGAAAGAAAAACTGTAGGTCCTTTAGCAGAATATAGCGATATAATTTACGGAGGCGGAAGATTTGTTGCTATAGCAGAAAATAGCAATACTACAATTTATAGTTCAGACGGCGATACTTGGGCACAAGGTACTATTCCTGATGATGCTTTAGGAGATTCAACAGCAAGCCAATGGCTTTATCTTGCGTATGGAAATGGCAAGTATGTTGCTGTATCAGGCAATGATAGTGCAAGTGCTACATCATCAGATGGAGATACTTGGCTAAGGCATACCGGATTACCAGCAGGGTCTAATGATTGGGTAGGCCTAGCATTTGGAAGAGGTAGATTTGTTTTATTAGCTAGGACTGGGGAACTTTATTATAGCTTTGATGGAATAACATGGACAAGCGGCGGAGATATGGTAACTCAAGACGGTTCAACTTCTATGAATTGGACAAAGTTAAAATATGAAAATGGTCTCTTTGTTGCATTATGTGATACAACTGGATTAACAATTGGCGCAGATGCTTCAGACGGAACTACAAATTTCTTTGCAACATCGCAAGACGGTATTTTATGGACTGGAAAAACATTTCCAGGATTTAAAATTTGGGGCTGTATAACACATGGTCCTGCCGGATATGTTGCCCTTTCTAAAAATGCAACATTAAATGGTGTAGCAATAGTCCAGACGGGCGCAACTGCATTACTAAGATCAGATGTTGGATCTAATGCGTTTGATAGCGTCAAAATTTGGGATTGCGGCAGCGGCTATGATGCCGCAAATCCGCCTAGCATTACTGTTACTGCAAATCCAGATGTAACTGTAGAATTAGCTACAGAGCAAAGAATAGGGTCAACAGGAACTATTGGAGCTCCGGATTGGATAAACAGAGGTCAAGGATACAGATCTTCTAGCACTGTTGTAACACTAACAGGCAACGGATATGCAGATAATTTTCCAGTTGGTAATGATGTAGTTTTAACCGGAGTAAGTGTTGTTCCAGGTCCTGGAGCCCAGATTAGATTCGATGTTATACCAGATGAAGAAACACCTGACCCAGACGATAAAAAACTTTTTGCAGCAGTGGGTATTGTTGATTTAGGAGATGACGGCACAGGAAATGGCACTAACAGAATACGACTAACAGTTAGTCCTAAAGTTGAACTTGCAGACAATGTGCCACATGAGTCGGAAGTAGAAATTAGATTAAGATACAGCCAATGTCGCATTTCAGGACATGACTTCCTTGATATCGGTACCGGTAATTTTGAAGAAACTAACTATCCAGAAATATATGCCGATGGAAATTATTTTGTAAGCGCACCTGAAAATGAAGTTTACGAAGAAAACGGCGGCAGAGTATTCTACACATCAAGTGACCAAGATGGTAATTTTAGAGCAGGTGAATTGTTTAGTGTTCAACAGGCTACTGGTATTGTAACAATTAGTGCTGAATTCTTTAATCTAGACGGATTAAGCGAACTTGCACTAGGCGGAGTAAGACTAGGTGGTTCAGGTGCAGTAGTAAGAGAATTTTCAACAGACGTAAACTTTACTGAAGATTCGAACAATGTTGTACCTACACAAAGAGCAATAATTACTTTCTTGGCTAACAGGCTATCAGAAGGCGGTTCTGAGTTAGAAACTAACCAGCTTACTGCTGGACGAGTATTATTAGGCGGCGAAAACAATGAAATTAGGCATTCTTTAGGCGGTATTGTAGAAATTCCAGTTTTAGCGATATTTGAAGGTACAGGAGATCCTTTGAATCCGCAAGATAGCGCACAAGTAAGTGGTTTAATGCAAGCATATCCACTTTATTTTAGAACGGTAGATGAATCTATCCAGTAAAGAAAAAAATATAATAAATACACTGTATAACGGAGTACACAACAAATGGCAGAGTTTAAATTAGGAAGAATTAGATTTGTTTGGAAAAATGAATGGGTAACTTCCACAACATATTATAAAGATGACGTTGTAAGATTCGGCGGAAAAATTTATATCTGTGTCGAAGGACACGAATCATCCCCGGACTTTTTTACCGATTTTGATATTGTTCCACCAAAATGGAATCTTGTATCAGACGGACAATCATGGAAAGGTACTTGGACAACTAGTACAAGCTATATTATTGATGATATTGTTTCATACGGTGCGCGGTTATATATTTGTACAGCTAATCATACTTCACAAGCCCTTGCTGCCGATGGCTTAGAAGCAGATATTGCAAACTGGACAGTGTTTGCTGAAGGATTAAACTGGACAGGTGACTGGACAGTAGAAACAAGTTATAAAATTAATGATGTTGTAAAATATGGTTCATCTGTGTACGTGGCCAATACAGCACATACATCACAAGCTCTTGCTGCTGACGGGCTAGAAGCGGATATTGCAAACTGGGATTTATTTAACCAAGGAATTGACTACAAATACGAATGG
>Ga0213867_1000460_pt1 | contig 18346 bp, 16 predicted proteins | sample PICome_12_FD_160120 | JGI IMG/M metagenome (GOLD analysis project Ga0213867, IMG submission 160120) | Coastal seawater microbial communities near Pivers Island, North Carolina, United States - PICO540 | ecosystem: Environmental > Aquatic > Marine > Coastal | place: USA: North Carolina... | reverse complement strand
CGAAGTACCTGATGAGCCTGATGAGCCTGATGAGCCTGAGGTACCTGATGAGCCTGATGAGCCTGAGGTACCTGATGAGCCTGAGGTACCTGATGAGCCCGAAGTACCTGAAGAACCTGATGAGCCTGAGGTACCTGATGAGCCCGAAGTACCTGAAGTACCTGATGAGCCACTAGTACCTGATGAGCCTGATGAACCTGAGGTACCTGATGAGCCCGAAGTACCTGAAGAACCTGAGCTACCTGAAGTACCTGATGAGCCACTAGTACCTGATGAGCCTGATGAACCTGAGGTACCTGAAGAACCTGATGATCCTGAGGTACCTGATGAGCCACTAGAACCTGAAGTACCTGATGAACCTGATGAACCCGAAGTACCTGATGAGCCCGAAGTACCTGATGAACCTGATGAACCTGAAGTACCACTAGAACCTGAAGTACCTGAGGAACCTGAGCTACCTGAAGTGCCTGAAGAACCACTAGTACCTGAGGAGCCTGATGAACCTGAGGAGCCTGATGAACCTGAGGTGCCTGATGAGCCCGAAGTACCTGATGAACCTGAGCTACCTGATGAACCTGAAGTACCTGATGAGCCTGATGAGCCTGATGAGCCTGAGCTTCCCTCTTTGATTTGTATAAAGGCAGTTCCAGGGGTAGGATTAGTAACTATAAAATCGTCAGAATCAAATGTAATAGTATCTACATTTGTAACAATAGGACTACCATCAGATTCTTGAACAGTTAAAGGGGAACCATCCCCCACTCCATAGGCACCAGTAACATATAGTTGACAAGATTCAGAATCATAAACTAGTACACCAACATTTGGGAGACTGGTGTTCCAGCTGTCTATGTTACAAATAATAGATTCGCTAAAAATTTCAACCGCAAAGAAACTTTCAGTAAAATTACCATCTATTATAAATCTTTCTGCCATTGAACCTTAGGTTTTGATATAAATATTAAATAGGTTGGTAATATTTTGTATAATCGAATTTTAGGTATACATCTAATCCAGGTGTTTTTTCTCGAACAGAAATAACTTTTATAGTTTTAGCATTAGTTTGTTCGACTTCATTTTTATCATTATTTGGTGAAGTTAAAGTCCAAGGCAATTTGAAAGGTCTATATAAATCAAATGCTATAGTAGAATCACGTTCCACTAAGTTATTAAAAGTATCTTTATCTATTTCAATGTAAGAATTTTCACTTCGTTTTTTACAAAAATACCTAACAAACACCCCTAAGTTATAATCTTTTTGAGTAGGTAAAACAGGATTATAAGAGGGTATCTGCCTAGGTTTATTTACATTAAATCCAGTTTCTCGGTTTTCTTTTATTTTGAGATAATCAGTAACTATGTTAGTATCTTTTGAATTTTGTATAGTTGCATCTACTCCTAAAGTATTAATAGTATATTTGTTATTAACATAATCTTGAGGGAATTGATCAAATGCTTCTACAGATACCAAAGCCTCAGAATCTTTTACATCGGGGTTTTTACCTGTAAAAGCGGCATTAGTAGAAGTTATATAATAGTACCCTGTATAATTTTTTCCTGTAGAAGAAAGTATATACTCCCCCCCATTTGTGTATAAATTAGTTTGTATTTTACTTTTAGGAATATACATTATATAAGATTAAGCCCAATTAATAGATTTTGGAGTTGGGGATTATTAAAATCTGTAAAAGGTGCACCAAACATTCCATAACCATTTCTAATAGTCATTCTACCAAATCCTCCAGTAGAGTTTATTACATGGTTGTAAATTTGAGTTAATGCTTGGCGAGATTCTAATGCAGCTGGGTCTCTATAATTAGATCCTATACCAGTTTGAGGGGACGAATGAGTAGGGTTTCCTTTTGTATTAAATTTAAAACCTGGTCCTATGCATCCTTCTAGCCATCCTATGGCTTGTGGGGCAGTATGTATAAAAACACTATCTCTTACATATCCTGTGCTGGCTGCGGGTAATTGACCTAACCCCCCTCCATTGAAATTATTTTCAGCATTCCCTGTAAGGAAAAAACATTCACCAAATTTTTGGTGTACTCGAGTTTCAAAAGAATATTCTCCTTGTGGGATACAACTCACTCTATTTTGGTTACCTTTCCAAGGTAGCTCTACAGTAACATATCTTTCAATTAAGGTTGTTTCGTTACTATCATAAACCTCAAGTATACCTAAAGTTTCTATATCATTTTGAAGTACTCTATTTAGTCTTAACACTATCCTATTTTGGGTTACAGGATCCCCTGTTGCTGTTCTCCCATCATATTGATCTGAGGCGGTAGCAGAAGCTGAGCTGTCTTCGTAGTTGGAGGTTTTTCCTACAGCATATTTAGAAGGGTTTGAGGTAGTAAGATTTTTAGATACATTTGTTCCCGCAATCCACGATAAAGTTTTTAAAGAAGTTTCCCAAGTGTTACTTTTTATAGTGTGGGAAACTCCTTGAATTATATAATTTAAATTTGAGGGATAATTAGAGGGAAGAATATCATCAGGAGTTATGTCAAACTTTTCATATAATTTAAACCCAGCTAAACCTTTCATAGATATATCAAGTTCTATAGGCATAAAGAAAGGTGAAGGCAATCTGCCATTTTGTACATCTTTTTGTACTTCATAATTAAGAATTGACTCTAAATCTTTTTTAGCTTGATCTATAAGATTAGATGAAGGTAGTTTCCATTGTGAAAACCCATAAGTATCTGTTATAAAATTAGTTAATCTTTCATATGAATTTTTAAAAGTATTTTCAAATGAGTTAGTTTCTTCATCGGTTTCTAGCTCATTTGCAGTATAACCTGTGGATGTATGTTTTGCAATTCGGTCTTGGTACTCTTGATTTAGTTTTTGATAAGAGGCTACATTTTCACCTACAGAAGCTCCATTAGGATTTTGAGAAGCTATAGCTACTAAGTTTTGTAGTTTAGGGAAAATTTTAGAGCGTAAATTTATAGAATTAACAAAAGTACCTTCGTTATCTTTTAAATAATTTACATTAATAGTTGCAGTTTTTCCTCCCCTTTCCCCAGGAATATAATTATCATCATATATTCTAACAATATTATTGTTTTCATCATACGTAACTACAAAATTATTTAACAGGCCTGTAGCTATTCTTACTCCTTCTAGAATTTTAGTTAAAAATGTAAGAAGATCTATTTTATTATCCTCATCCCTTTCATTAATTAATATATTTCTTATATATTCAATATTAATAGGAATTTGCATTAGATCTACTTTATAAAAATCCCCTCTCTTTCTAAAAGAACCTTGGTTTTTTAAGGGGTGGGGAACAGTAGATGTAATATTATTTTTTTTATTTTCTATTTCTGTTTTAAATACACACACCCCGGGGTCAGCAGAAGTTTGGAGGGGATGGGAAAGCATATATGATTTGTTATAGCTATAATCAATGTTTATTATTTGATCTTCATCTGTGGTTCCTTCTTTAGCATAAAGCAAACAATTATTACTTATAAATAAACATAGCCTTCCTAATTCGATATAATAATTTTCTTGGCTCCCATTTATAGGTTCTCCATTATCAAATTTTAAAGCAAAAGTGTTTAGATATTTACCTTGCCCTAAAGTATAGTGTTTAGGGGCATTTGCATCATTTTTTGATTCAGAACGATTTTTTAAGTGTAATCGAGTTAAATTAATAAAAAGCTCTATTATATCACGAGGTTTAGCATTAGCATTTTTAAGTGTTTCTTCAAGTGCTTTTCTCGCTATATTATTATCCTGAAGGTTGCTAATTTTAACTGTTTCAAAGAATTGATTATCTTTTTCATCTACAGTAACTAGTTCTTCTTCTGTAAGCTTATTAATTGCTTCTTGTTCTTTTTTTGTTACTTTAAAAGTTCTAAAAGGATTTTTATTGTCTACTAGTAATGCGGGGTGGTTTACTGTTAATGAATCTATTAAACCCCCTCTACTAATTAAAGATAAAGATATGCTGTATGTACCATTAGGTCTATAAGACCAATCAAAGTTAGTTACGTATCCTATAAAACCATCATAGTTATAATCTGTTTCTTTTCTTACATTTTCAATTTTACGAGCTATAGAAAGAAAACTTTGACCTCCATTTATAAAGTTATCAAAAGCTTGATTAGAAAAAGGAGGACTAGTAATAAAGTTACCATCATTATCATAGTACATAGTATGACCCCATTCTACTAACATAGAAAATCCTAATCTTAAATAAAGAGCCTCTATTAGCTTAAACTGAGCGGGGTTTTGTGCTACAATAGATATGTTAGCTTTTCTTATAGCACCCCTATTTAAAGCTTGAACTTCTATAGATTCTATTCCTGGGGGTCCTGAAAATCCGTACTTGCTTATATCCCCAAATCCATAACTTCCTGGGTCACGGTAGTATTCTCCGTTAAGGCTAGTTAATGCTTGGGTGGGTTGGTAGGGAGTATATATCTTATCACTCGTGTTTTCTCCTGTTACTACATCAACTGCAGTGGGGTCAGAATAAGTATCTGCTATTTTTACATTAGGACCAAATAATACTAAGTTTTTAGCTAAATCACTACCTTTGGGGGCGTATTCATTTGCCTCATTTAAGTCTACACTACTAGCTAATCTCATCCAAGAGCTATTAGCATTAGTATATTGAATAATATCAGGGGTTATATCCGTTTGTCCTAACTTTTCTTGCCTTTTTTCAATTTGTTTACGGACACCCTCTTCTATATTTAAACCTATAACATTTTCAGCCATTACTTTCTACATCTGTGGAGTTTAGAGCATTAAATAATGATATAATTTTAGCAGGATTAGATGGGATTCTTATTTGGGAACCTATAGGAGGTACGATAGAATTTTGATTAAGAGATCCATTAGCAATAGAAATAATCCACCACAGTTGAGGATCACTATAAAAAGTATTTGCTAAAGTATCATATCTATCTCCTACTGTTGTTATAACATATATGTCATTTATATCTAAAGGAATAGTAGGATACTTTGTAGTAGCGTAGTATCTTACAGTACTATTCTCTTGTTTAGAATCTAATACTTGTATTCTTTGATATCTTCTAGCCATTATGTTGTTGTGGTTTGGTTAGCAACTTTTCGGGCTTCTTGAGTATAAGAATACCCACCTCCACCTTCTCCCATAGAAATATATCTAGAATCAGGGGCGGCTTGGTCACCTATTATGTAGTTATTATTTACCTTAGAAGATATAAAGTTGTGGATAGGGGTAAAATTAAATTGAGATACCTCTATTATATGAGGTAATTCTTTTCCATTAGCATCTACTTCCCCTTTTACAGTTCTTGCTATATCCCACGAAGAATTATTAGGGATATTATAAGTTAGTCCTGTTAATATTCCATATACAGAATTTAAATAATCTCCTACTGTTAATCTAATTATATTACCCCTCATAAAACCACCACTAGAATAATCAGGAGTTGTGGTAGAAGCAAGATAGTTTAGTTTTTCATACATAGGGCCCATTTCATAGCGGGATTGAGCTGCCACTTTAAAGGATAAACTTACATCCCTAGTAAACCCTTCATATTGGTAAAATTTATCTCCTCTTCCTGTAAAATTGTACGCGTTCCAAGTGGGGTTGTAATTATCTGTAAATGAGTCTAGGAATGCTCTAAAATGTATCCAAGTGGTGTTGCGAGGGTTACTATCTGTAGAATCATTATCTATAACTCCTATATTAAATTTTATAAGATCATCGTATCCTTCCCCAGTTTTAGCTACATTAGAATTAGAATTATATAAAACTCTAGCGTTTATTTTATCTTCTTGGAATATATTAGGGTCTGGGGTAGGGGTTGAAGTAGAAGTAGTGTAATAAGCGAATTTGTTTTTACCTTTAAGACCTGGGTTACCCTCACCAAAGGTTTTAGCTCTGTTAAATGTGCTATAATTTACAGGATCTCCTATTATTTGGTTTTTTCTTTCTTGGGAAACACCACTTCTTTCTTCATTAAAAAGATCTATTAAGAAGTTTCTAATACCTGTACTACCAAACTCAGCTGCCCCCTTTCCTATACCATCAGTTTCACCTAAAAGTACATTATCATACAGTATGAATTTTTGATCTTGGGGGGCATTTTGATTTTGGACGCGAGCACTTCTATTACTAGATCCGGGGATATTAGCATCTCCTGTCGTATCTTCATAACGGCGGATTTGGGTTTGTCCTAGGAATGAGTTGGGACCACCATCATATTGGAATAATAAATCTTATTAAACAATTCAACACCAAAAGGTTCTGCTTGAGATTGTAAACCGCTTTGGTTTATTCCTAAAATTTTAGAATAGTATAATAAACCTAATTTATTTGTAATTTCAAACCCCCCAGAATCGTTTATAGCAAAGGTATTGTAATCGTTTTGGGTTTTAGACAAATACTTATCTTGTTCTGCTATAATGGGTAGTAAACCCTCTTTATTAAAGTGGTTACCAAAAGCAGTACCATCTACTGTAAGTATTGTGTTTAAAGGGTTAAATACTCTTCCAGGCTCAGCTCCTGTTTTAGGGTTTTGACGAGCAAGTATTTGTTGTTTACCTATAAAGACTAAACCATTAGGGGATTTAGTATCAGCAAATAATTTAGTTATTCTGGAGTTATCCTCTATGGTTCTGTTTAATGCTAAAGCCCCGCCCCTTAAAATAAAATCAGCTCCTGTTAAACTTTCCAAGAAGTTAGTGGGAGTAAGGTTTTCGGGAATTTCCTTTGTTATATAAGGTTGTCCACTACTTCCCCCACCCAATCTATCCCTTCCAAACTTAAGGGACTTAAGATCGGTTTTAAGATCTACAAGAGCCATTTAGCTTAAAGTACGTCTGTTGCCCTATCTATTAAATCAGTAGGTAAGTTATTCAAATACTGACCATTTATAAAAGTATTATTTATAGGAATGGTAGTAGGGTTTGAAAGGGGACCTGAAGGGGTTACTCCATTTGTGTCTAAAGCTGAAGGTTTGGGTAATGAGTTAGGAGTACCATCATCATAAAAATTGTATTGTGGTCCTACTTCACTAGCGTTATCTCCATTTAAAGAGTATCCGGGTTGTGCTCCGTTAGCGTGAAGTTTAGATTGCTTTGTGGATAAAGGGTTAATAGGAGGGGTAGCTCCATTATACTTTGTATAATTTGATCCTTGTGTTTGTAGTTTGTCTAATAATCCCATGGTATTTTATTTATAAATATTAAAAGATTTAGCTTCCTGCCCTAAAACTATTTAATTGTTGTTGGCTACTAATTTCTCCTACTAATTGGTTATTTAGGTAAACATTACCTCCGTTTTCTACGGCTGTAATAAGAGTTTTAAGGAGCTGGTTGGTTTCTTTGGAATCTTCATTTAACTTAGTACCACCAGCCATTACTAAAGTGTCTTTAGGATGGGTACGGATAGTAAAGTCTTGTACGTTTATAGAATTGCCTTCAAGAGCATTAAATTCTCTATTAATTAGTTTTTCTCTTTCTCCAAGTTTATTTTCTTTGTCAAAATTAGTAAATTTAGCTGTCATCGCTTGGGCAAAAAAACTTCGTTCAAAGGCTTGACGATCGTTATTTAAATCATCGCGAGTGGCTTGTATTGCGTCTAATAACTCTTGGTCTATTTGTACCCCTGCAGCTTGTTGTTGTCTTACTTGGGCTTCAATTCTACCAAATTCTTGCTCTTCTTTGCTAATGCCTGTTATTTTTCTAAATAGAGCACTATCTAAAAATTTAGTAAGACCCTCCACTAATCTATCTAACACCCCACTCCCTATTAAATTAGCAAATTGTTCTTTGGCTTTTTCTAAAGCTTCATTAAATTTTGTTTGAGCGTCTTGAGCTTTCATAGCTTCAAAACGTTTTTCTCCTAAAATTTCAGCTAATTTGGATTCCTCCATTCCTATTTCCCCCGTAAGTTTTCTAATTTCTTCTAGAGGCATTTTCATAAATTTTGCAGTACTAATATCTCTTGCACTTAAAGCATTACTAAGTTCTTTATTCTTAATAATTTCTTCTTGAATTTTGTTTTGGTCTTCAAATGCCTCCTGGGCTTTGGTTGCCTGTTCTACAGTCATGCCCATAGCCTCAGCAGCAGATTGAGCAGCAATGGCATTTTCTTTTTGAAGCTCTTTTATGTCTATATTTTGGTTTCTAAGTTCTTTACCTACTCCTACTAGATCATTATTTAAAGCAGCTGCTCTTGCTTTTTCTAAATTAATATCTCTGCCTAAAATTAGCTCAGCTTCTAATTCTTTTGTTATAGAACCTTCAAAATCTAGTAAATTATTTTGCATACTTTGAAGGTCTGTAAACTCAAATCCTAGTCTACGAACTTGGTACACATTACGTGCTAATTCTTCAGCAGTATCACCAATTGTAGCTCTTACATCAGCTGAGAGGTTTGCTATATCTTTTAGTACTAAAGCTGAGTCTATTCTAGTGTTGTTTAGTATATTTTGGGCTTCTACTGTTCCTAGTACAGCTTTAGTGAATTCAACTTGTTCTTTACCTTGTCGAAGTTGAATTCTTGTTATATTAGCAGCCTCTTTGGCGGTTAAACCAAATGATTTAACTAAAAGAGCTTGTCCTCTTACAAGATCAGCTCCTAACACTCCTAATTCACTTGTAAAATCTACAGAAGTACCTAATTCTGCATTTATTTCTTCAAAAGCCGTTATTATTTCTTTTTGAAGGAGTGAAATAGTATTAGTGCTCTTTTCCCAAAAAGAATTAGTTTTACTAATATTAACTAAGTCACTATTAATTTTAGAAGTATCATTAGCTACAAAATTAAACCTCCTCCTAATATTCTGTGCCTCTTTTCCACTAACTCCTAAATTTCTTTCAAGTTTAGCAGCTTGTTTAGAAGCATCAAACATTGCACCTACAAAGAACTTAATAGCATCTACTACCATTAAAACTATACTTATAGGACCTAATGCTTTTTTAAGTACGGGACCTAGTGATTTAAAACCTGCTTTTAAAGGGGATATTGAATTTGTTAATCCTAAAGCCTGAGCTTTCTGTGCTGCCGCTTGGCCAGCGAGGGCTTTTCCGTTTTTACCTATTAGTTTTTCTTCTAAACCTAACTCTTTAATTTTATCTTTAGTAAGATTTTTACCTGTTTTAAGAGCTTTTAAATTTTCTTTACTAAGTCCTTTAGTAGTACCAAAAGTTTCTTTATTAAATATAGCCTGTTTACGGGCAGCTTCTGCTGCTTCTTCAAATGGGCCTGAGAATTTACTAAGGCCAGGTATTTTAGAAAATACATCTGAAAGGGCTCCAAAAGATTTTACTCCTAAATTATTTTGTATTTGTTCAGATTGTTTTGCTATCTCTGCTATTTGTTTTTTTAATTTTTTAGCAGATTGAATTTGGGCATCTATTTCGGCATTTATTGCTGCTTGCCTTTCAGGGTCGCCTTCTTTGATTTTACCTTTTAAAGATTCTAAAGTTAAAATTTCTTTTGTTATAGTTTTTTGATCTTTTAAAAGTTTATCTTTGGTTTTATCTAAACCTAATTCTTCTTTTAGAAGTCTAAAACTATTACGAGTTACCTCATATATAGAATCTGAGGCTTTTCTAAGTGCTTTTTTTTCTGTTACTTGGAATTTAAGGGCCTTAGTAATATCCTCTACAATATTACGGTTTTCCCTAACGTTATCTAATAGATTTTCGTCTGTTTGAAATCTTTCGGTTTCAACCTGTTTGAGAGCCTTATTAAGGGATAGTTGTTCCTTTAATAATTCATTCTCTCTTCTTAATTCCTCAGCAGATTTTGCCATGGTTATAAATATTTAGAATTTAAGTTTTATAACCTGCTTTAATAAATTTAGGACGTGCTACACCTTTATTTTTAGCTGCCTCATCTCTAGCCTCACCCTTTAACCAAGAATCTTCAGCTTCAGTATCTTTTTTAGCAGCATCATACCAGCCTTTAATTTTTTTAAAGGTAAATTTTCTTAACCAAATGGGCATATTGTAAACAGTGGCATAATCATAACCACCTTGCCCATGAAATACTATTTCGTGTATCTGACCGAATAGATTTTGCCTAAGCAGGGGTATTTCATCCAAGCTCAGGCCAAAAAAAGGTAAGGGTGATGGGGAGGTCTATATCTTTTTCCCCATCGTTAAAAGTCATATCTACTCCTGGTGATACTTCTTTAATATATTCCCTAAGTGCTTTAGCATCGGATGCTAATAGGTAATTTTCTACAAAATCTTTTATCTTATTGTGGTCAGATTCCCCATTTACTGAAGTAATAGTATGCTTAAGACGAGTAGTGACAACCCCTCCAGCTTTAAACTTAGACATACCTGTAATTTCCTTTTCGATGTTTTCTTCATCTTTTTCAGTAAGAATTTTAAAAGTTACTTCATTTTCACTGCTGGGTAGTGTGAATTTGATATTTTGGCCTTGTAAAAGGGTTTTTTCATCTATATCTTTATTATCGAAGGAGGATAAATCTACACTATATTCTTCACCATCATAGGTAAAATTATAGTTTTTGCCGTAACCTAAAATTCTACAAGCTATTAAAATGGCATTTTTGTCTCCAGTGCAAATGTCTTTTAAATCTATTTTAGTAACTACAAGGGATTCAAGTAGTTTATCTAAAACAGTGCCTTTATCAATATAATTTTGGTTGGTAAGTATGTCCTCTTCTTTAGCGGTCATATACTTAATTTCAACTTTACCTTCTTTTAGTGGGTGATCTTCAGGGTATACTAAACCTTTAGAAGGTAATTCAACTATTTCAGTTGGGAATTTAAATGTTTCACTCATTGTAATAACTTTTGTTATAAATATAGTAAAATAAAAAAAGGGCGCCGAAGCGCCCTAATTTTTTGTATCTAGATTGTATTAGAAATTCAATACGCAGTAATCCATAGTAACACCTAAGGTTAAGTTAGTAGCTTCACCTGTTCCGTCCCACGTGTACTCACCAAACTCGGCAGAAGTTATTAGAGCACCCTTAATTACCCACTCACTGACTATATCACCAACAGGACCCAAAATGTTAATGGTTAAGTCCTTCTTATAGAAGTCAGAGTAACCGTTTCTACCAGTTACTGATTCGTGGTGCAGTCTTACCCACTCCATTACGGCTTGAGCACCGGAAGGAGTAATTGGATCATATAAAGTCATTGTTAAATCGTTCCAGGTAGTTCTACCTTTTACTTTTCTATAAATGTTTATATGGTTGAGAGTTACTACTTCTTGGGCTAGGCCGACCGCGGATACTCCTTTGATTATATACGATGGAAAACCGTCTACTAAAAGAATAAAGCGGTTTGTTTGTTTGGGTTCAAACGCTGTTGTGAATATTTCGTTGGGATCTAATACTGCCATTTTATTTGTTTATTATAAATATGTTAGACTTTAATTTTTATCAGACTGGGAACTCGGCTCCTGTTGGTAAGATGTTAAAGTCTAGGATTATAAATTCTGCTGTTTTGGTTGGTTGTAAGAACAATTGACCCACTAACTGGTTTCTATCAATAACATCTGGTGTGTTATTTGTTTCATCCATTACTACTCTAAAGGCGTATAAACCTTGTTTTTGTTGTACACTTTCTAAGTAGGGATTAACTTGTGTTAAGAAGTTATTTCTAGTAGCTAAGCTATTTTGTTCAAATACTAAGTTTTGAGAAACTTGACCAATAAAGCTCTTAACTGAGATTAGCAATCTTCTTACGTTAATTCTATCAAGAGCAGTTGCTGCTTTTTGTAATGTTTTCTGTCCAAATACTACTACTCCTGTATTGGGGAATGTGGCAATTGGATTTATATTAGCATTATATAATACATCTCTATCAGCTCTCTGTAGATTCTGTTTTGCACGAACTACAGTTGGTAAACTACCTCTATTTAATCCAGCAGGTGCGAACCATGTCTCACTTGTCTTATCGTTAAAGGCATATACTGAAGGGATTAATGTTGAAGCAGGAACCCATACTAACTTACCAGTATCAGGTTCTCTAGTTTGTAACCAAGGCCAATAAGTAGCGGCATATGATGAGTTTCTAGTACCTGCTCTATTAATTGCTGAATTTTTGTTTTCACTATATGAAGATAAATCAACTACTGCAATAGCATCTGTTCTTTCTTCTTGCTTTGTAATTGCATCTGTAATTACAGCGCCATGACCCGTTAAGCCATCAATTATACCTGGGATTGTAATTACATTATATAGATACTGGTCTTTGTTAGCTAGAATTGCTAGTGATTGAGTATAATCATTAGGTACTAAACCTTGTGTATTGTTACCATCTATTTGATCATAAAAATTAGCACCCGCTCCAAAGTTATCACCAGTAGCACCCGTAAATGATTCACTTTGAATAATGGGTACAGAGGCAGTATAAGATTGGTTTGATATAGCTCCTTGTGCATTTAAATAACTAGGAGTAGTACTTGCTACACTTTGTACGTAAATTAAGTTACTTACGCTAGGGTAATCTCCTACTACTTGGATATAGGGGTTATTATTTTCATCAGTAGCAACAGTTTTATATTGGTTACCAATTGCTTTTTCAATATAATTATTAGCTTCAGGATCTAATGAAATGTTGTTATATTGCTCTAATACAGCTTTTTCTCTTGTGGAGTCGTTACCTCTTCTAACAAGTAAATTAAATGTACCGGATGAAGTATCTTGGGAAGAAATTTCAACCCTTAAATTATCTACACTACCACTTTCTAATACTCCATTAGAATCTAATGAACTACTACTATTTTGTTTAGTTCCTTCGGCAAAAGTTGCTAAAGTAAATGCTGTAGCGTTTACAACCTCGGTTCCTTGACTAAAGGATTGGGAATAAGTTTCAGTTTCTGTAAGTAATTCATTAAATGACCCACTGAATAATTCGTATAAATTTCCTGTAGTACCTGCTGATGAGGCTGAGATGTGGACAGTATCTGAGGAAAGGCTGGCGCTGAGGTAAATTGAAGCACTCGCGTTAATTACATCTACTAATCCAGAAGCCCCTCCGGTATAATAATATAAGTTTAATGAAGGTATATCTAAAGCACTTCCCGCACTGTTAGATACAAAGAAAATATTAGTTTGGTTATCATCTAATTCTATTCTAATACCTTCATTAGTATCAATATTATTTATATCTGTTATTGAAGAAGTAGCATGGGTACCTACATCATCAGCGTTAGCGTTTTGTATATTTAACGTGGCAGAACTAAAAGACCCATTTACTGTGCGGGTAACTAGTAAAGTATCACCCCCTTGGTTAAAATAATTATAAGCAGAAATTGAGGTTAAATAAGTATAATTTATACCCCCACTTATAATTGTAGATCCAAATTTGTTTTTAAAGTCGCTATAAGAAGTAACTATTGTAGGTATTTCTACAGGTCCTTTAACTGTAGGACCTACTATAGCTGAACCTGCTTGTACAGGTTGTGATGTTATTAATGACTGGTCATTCTCTCTAGTGAATACCCCAGGTGATACGATTTGTTCTGCCATGATTGATTACGTGTTTGTAATAAATATTATATTTTTTTTAAAAAATTAGCCTGTTTTAGTAAATGTTCCTTGATCGATATCAATAGAACCATTTCCATATTTTTTACTTAATTCTATTCCCGCTTTTTCTTCTTCTTTTTTCAGGTTTTCAAGATCTTCAATAATTTGTTCTTTTTGAAGTTCTAATAATTGTAAATTATATTCTACTTTTCCTAAGGAAGAAGCAATATCTAATTGACGTGTTTGTAACTTTTTTAAAGTGTCGATTTCTTCTTGTAATAACTTAATTGATTCCATAATAATTATTTACCAATAAATACATCAGGATTTGTTACAATGTCAGAAGGATCAAAAGGTTTAGGTTGGGCTTTATTAATATCTCCACTTACAGTTTCGTTGTTAAAAATAACTTGTCCTGTAGAGAATCTTACTGGGTTAGTAGTTAGATCTTTTTGGATTATATTAGGTATAATATACCCATATAAATTTATGTCAAAATTTGCTCTTACTGATCTTATATCCCCTGCGGGCATTTCTACAGGAGTAGAAAATGAATCAATAGTAGCTTTAAATTTAAATCTTTCGGGATCCCCCCAATATGAATCTGAGGAGTAATTTATAGCTTCAATAATACCGTTTAATTGTTCTACGTAATAAGTATAAATTAGGCAACTATAAACTAAATCTACGTAATCAGGTACTACAATAGCATAGTTTTTGGTAGTGGGTTTTCTATTATTTAAAACATCGAAATTACTATAAGAGTTAGATTTATTATATCTTTTTTGAAAATATTCTAAATTGTAAGGAGAATTAGCATCTAACTTATTAGTGACAGATCTATTTTTAGTAATAGTGTTTCTTCTAAACATAATAAGTGGTGACATTATTTTTCCACTTTTATCTCTAATAAACCCATCTGCTTGTACTCCTTTCCATCTTTCAGGATTACCGTACATAACAGGTACTTCAATCCTTTGTCCATTTTGCATTACAAAAGGTTTAATAACATTTTTAAAGTAATACATTATAGACTCGTCTATATCTTTAATACCAATAGAAAAAGGCTTTACATTGTCCCCCTTCATAGAGGTTTTTTTACCTCTATTTAAGTCAGAAGATACATTAGGATTACCTCTTCCTAAGGGTTCATAAGGATTAGGTAAACTATTAGCTATTTCTTTTTGTTTTTTAGGGATTGGTGTTCTTCCTTGTGTAGCCATTATAATCTTTCTTTAGTAATACCAGGCAAATCAGCAGGAACATGTATTGTATTAACAATAATTGACCAATTAGCACCAAATTGCTCTAGGCCTGGGTTTAGAGGGTTGGTTTCATTAGGGTAATCGGGATTTTTACCTAAAAGATATTGGTTAGCATTAGTTGTAGTTATTTCATAATAACCATCTTGGTACATTATATAATCACCTACTTCAGGTACTACATTAGCATCTACTAAATCTTCTCTTAAAAATCTAAATTCAATACCCCAACTAAAGTTTACACCTAAGTCACTTTCAGCATATTCTTGATCTTGTCTATTTATTAAACAATTAAATAATACCGGACCCATATAATATTTGTCTTCATTAGCTTCACCATAGATGTTAAAAACAGTCTCATCTATTTTAAATTTATAAAAAGAACATTGTTGGTTGATAACATCTCCCATTAACTCACGGTTAACAGAAGTAAATAAATTCATATCACGTTGACGTCCAAATAATGCCATTAGCCAACATATATTACATAAGGTACACTAGATAATTCCTTTTGTAAAAACTCAGCTTCATTGGCTTTTTTTTCTAATAACTTAACTCTAGAAGTTTCATCTAAATAACCTCTTAATCTTTCTATAAGTGCTGTTTTTTCAGCAGTAGCTGCTGTAAGTAAATCACTTTGGTTTAGGGTAACTTCAGCATTAGGTATAGGCACTGTGGAATATTTACCTCTAACATAGCCTAACATTTCTTTACATAATGCCAAAGTATATTCAAACACCCACTGTCTACCAATAGAATTTATATAAGCATAAGTAGGATTAGTATAGGGTACAGTACCTACATCTGTAATTACTCCAGTTCCAGCGCTGCCTTGGACTACTGGGTTGTTCCTTTCTGATTTTTTTAGGTATTTAAACCATAAAGTTTCCCCGTTTCTATTTGGTATGGGGAATATTCTTAATTGATTATTTACTAACTCAAAACTGTAGTTGGATTTTCTAATTTGGTCGTTAAATTCAATGGCTTGAAGTTTTTGTAAATCATAGTTAATAGGCATTAATAAAAAATTAATACCAGGACTATAGTTACCAAATCCAAAAGAGTCTAGTAACCCTTGTACATCGGTACCAGTACCTGCATAAGGATCAAAATAACGTACAATAGAAGGGGGGGCTTCATAAAATATTTTTCGTATTTCGATATCAGAAGCACTAATGTTGTTTTCAACAGCCCATGCTTCTAAATCATACTCTTGTACAGAAGATGTAAGTGCTATATTTCCTTGATACCATGTAACATCACCCCCAACTCCAGCTTCAGAACCATATTGTTCAGCAATTCCAATACTTCTTCCCAAATTAGGTTTTTGTAATTGATAATTTAAATTAGAACCTGTAGTAGCACCTTCTAAAGATAAGTAATTTTGTGCTACTTGGTATGCATATACTTCATTTCCATATGTAGTAACAGCTTCTTCAAAAGCAGCATAAAAGTTTACATCTTGTAATTCAATATCTGTTAAAGGGTACCCTAAACGACGAGCACAAAACACTGCTACTCTATCAGCGTCTTGCTGAAATTCGATATCATTGTCATAGAAACCAAATGGGGTTTCTCCAGGGAAAAATGAGGATGATCCGGGCCAAATTGCTGCGTTGGGCATGTTGTTTGTTTATAAATATTAAACCTCTTCAGCAGGATACCATTCGCTTCCTAAAGAATCAACGGTTTCATAAGGAACATCTTCATCATCTTTAAAGCATAAGGCAGCTTCAGTATTATCGGATTCATTTATAATCCAAGACCACCAGTATTGGGTGACTGGTCCACATCCTAATTCTAGAGCTTTGTTGCGAGAAATAAGTTCTGCGATTTGTGGGGTTGTTATGTAGTATTTCATTTTAGTAAATGTTATAATAAGAATTTATATTAGGAATAATATCTGCTCTTGAAGAGCTTTGTGGGAAAATAAGTATTTCTTGTACATCTCCTATGAATTCATATGCTGTATTATTCCAAGCGTTAAATAATAAAGTCGCTCTAAATGGTCCTGTTCTATTTGCAGTACCTGTAGCAGCTGTTCCATTTCTTTCAAAATCAGTTTGGGATCCATTAAAGAATGCTGAGAAGAGTTTTTGGTCTATTGTATTATGATATGTGTTCCCTGTCCAATATATATTATAACTTCCCCCATTTATTTGCCAGTTAATTCTATTTCGGTTAACCCAAAATCTATTATCATTTCCAACTTGAGTACCAATAATCATACCTTGGTTATCATTATTAACAGATCTATCAGAATTACATACAATTGTCATTAAGAATGGGTTAGTACTAGTTCCTGTACTAAACTCTTCAGTCATTACAAAAGTCCCACCTACTGAGGTATCTATTGTGGGTTTACCGTTATTCATATTAATAGAACCCCCAGTTGCTATTTTGGGTTTATCACCAGCGTACGTGTATGAAGCATCGTAATAGGCATCATTACCATTACCTGATTGGTCATACCATTTTGTTACGTATCCTTCCCCAGAGCCAATATGTGTTAAAATAGAACCTGTATCCAGATTACCGTCGTTATCAAATCCTATATCTAAAGTAGTACCACCATCATTTTCCACTTGGATAGCATATCCTGTGTGAATGTGACTTACCCTTCTTAAACTGTATGCTAGACCCATACTAGCAGTAGCGTATAAACTATCAGTTAAGTGGTTTTCGATAGAAGATTTAAAGCTTAAAGGTATTGAGCCTGTTTCCCTAAAGTTTAATAAATCAAAAGCTAAATTTTTAGTGGCATCTAAAGATATATTACCTGCTCCATCGGTGTATTCAGTCCATTGGGAAGAACTATCAGGGTGAGCAAATGCTCTATCTGAATAGAAAATTCTTCTATTTAACGATTGACCTGATAGGGGTACTGCTCCTTTTGTTTTGCTATACTGCCCATCACCATCTGCTCTAGCTGTATAGTAAAATTCTAAGCTACCACTATTTTCTACATATGTTTGGGCATTTGTATTGTATCTACCAAAATAATGAGTGTCGGTATCTAACATAATAGTACCCTCTTTACCAGGTATAGTAATTACTTTTTTACCTCCTACTAAATAAGTAGCTAAGTCGGGTCTTAACATTAAGCCCTGATTTATTGAATCTTGTTCCCACCCGGCGTGTGAAGGAGCAAATAATATTCCTCTGCGATCTTCATTTCCGGTGTTTTTTACATTAAAAAACCCACCAGGAGTAAATAAACCTGATGAATTAAGACCACCAGTATTTATCTGTCCATTTACATACATGTTTCCTGAGAAGCGGTTGCTTCCGTTAGATAGAATTCCTGTGGCTATTATTTGTTGTTTAAAGATAGGAACTTTGTTAAAAATTATATCACTATCAATAATACCATCTATATCAAACAAACGTGGATTTCTATTCCAGCGTTGGATTTGATCGTTTCCGTTAAATAAAGCATAAAAATATTCATGAGGTTCAGGAACATAATATAATCCAGATACACCATAAAAATTTTGACTAGTTTGACCATAGAAACTATAAGCATCCGCGTTTTGTGTATATAAAGACTTAGTTTGAACTGCAGTAGAAACATCATAAGGGGTAGATAATTCTAATTGG
>Ga0213867_1000458_pt1 | contig 18445 bp, 30 predicted proteins | sample PICome_12_FD_160120 | JGI IMG/M metagenome (GOLD analysis project Ga0213867, IMG submission 160120) | Coastal seawater microbial communities near Pivers Island, North Carolina, United States - PICO540 | ecosystem: Environmental > Aquatic > Marine > Coastal | place: USA: North Carolina... | reverse complement strand
TGTTTTATGTTATTTTTCTTTGTATTCCTGAAATGCTTCACTATTTGGTAGATCTTTCTCTATTTGTAAAGACCATAGTGAGCTATTTGGGACTACGAACTTTCTTCCATGACCATAAACATAAAACGTAGTTTTCCAGATAGTTTGTCTTACTATTCTTGCTTTCTTTGTACCTTTAATATAGACTACATCGTCAATATCAAAGTCAGTACCCATTAAAAATTTCATACCACTAAAGAAATTGGATATTGCATCTTTAAATGCTAAACCAGCTAAAGCGGCGATTGTTAACCAACCCCATTCTCCGATGTATTGTGATATAGCTTCTTCCATTATGCTAATCCATTATTTTGCAGGACATTAAGAATAGGATATTGACTAAACATAATCCCTTTCTTTGCCTGATCGACGCTCATAAATTCTGCTGCGTCTATTTCTTCTAATTGTAATTTACCTTTAGAAATCTTAGGCTTCTTCAAACCTACTTGACTAAGATCATCTATCTTAACTAAATAATATGTTACGATCTTAGTATATTTCTTTTGACGAGAAGTTACCACAAAGGTGTGTTCGTTCTTGTCTATTAAATCCATAGGTACTTTAACTCCTAGTTCTTCGTATGTCTCTCTAATAGCTGCATTGATTTTAGATTCACCTTTATCAACACCTCCTTTTGGAATTCCCCAACCAGTATTAGATTTTCTACCTGTTGTATGGGCAAGCAATATTTTACCATCCCATATAATAGCTAGTCCAGCAGAAAACCTCTGTTCTAATTTACCTTCGTTAAGAAATTCTTTAAAGTTCATATTTTATTTACTATTCGCCGCTCTCTTCTATTCTTTTGATTTCTTCTTGTAATTCATGAATTCTCCATTCAAAATCAAACAACTCTTGTCTACTAATTCTATTATGTTTGAAAGATCTACGAGCAGATTTATATTCTGTTGTTAATCGTCTTAGTTCTCTCTCTAAATCAGATTTAGCTTGACTGACCTGAGTTGATGTGACGTTAAACTCTTTCTTTTTTATATTAGTTTTTCTCTTAGGTCTGACAATCATGTCGAATTCAGAGAATAATGCTAGAAATTTGTCAACGTTATTCATTGTCTTGAGCTTTTTTTAAAATAGGCCACCCCCTATTAAGTATATATCGTTACTTGATGAGAAACTCCCAAAACGAACGCCCTGTAGTATCTTCGTTTGGAAAGTCAAATGACAGTGTTCTCTCTTTACCGTCTTCAGTCCAAGTAATAGACTTTACAAAGCTAGACGGAATTCTAGCTGGATCTGAATTAGTAGTCCATTTATCAGAGAAGAATATTTCAATATGAACTTGTATATCATCATAGATACCTGCTAAGTTTCTTTCAAATCTTTCTAATGCAGCCCAAGTACCTCTGTTTAAGCCCTGATGTTGTAGTGCACAATTAGCATAGCTAAAAGTTTCTTTTAACCATTTTTCTGAACATGCGAATGTGTTTGCTGGTGCCAAGTGTCCTTTATCATATACATTATCAGCGTAATCAGAACTAGAACTACCTTCTAATCCAGGAAATGCCTTAAATGAAATACCATCTCTACTGTATGTTGGTGATTCTGGTTTACAGAAAATAGTATACTCAACAATCATAGGCTGTTGATATTCCTCGTTGTAGATAGATGTGTATATGTCTGTTTTAATCTCTTTAGTTTGTGCAAAAGTCACAATGTTGAAGAAGATTAAACAAAATGCAATCGATAATAGTTTTTTCATTTCTTTTTAGTTTTAGGTTTTTTTGGAGGCTGCGGTTCCTTAATTATTTTAATGTAACTATCCTTTCCTTTTTTAACGCATTTTGCACAAAAGGGTGTATAATAAGTCACATCATCTGGTTTAGCCCAGTTACCTGCCTTACCAACTGTATACATTTCTTTATCTGGAAAGTCGCCCAAACAATTTGAGCATACTGTCATTCTTACTGCTCTAGGCATCTTTCTGTTCTTTTATCCAACCTAATACTCTAGTACTAGGCCTCCAGTCTAACATTTGTGTAATTAATGAAATGTCTGCTCTGGATCTTTTAGGTTCGTCCCTCTCTTTAACATGTACAATTTCACCACCAAAGGACTCTGCTATATCTAATATAGGTGTTTCTTCACCGGAAGCAACATTCCAAACAGGCATTACTTCAAAGCCACCGTTAGGTCTAGCTAATGCTGTAAAACAAGCTTCGACTACATCGCCTACATAAACAAAATCTCTAGTCTGTAGGCCATCTCCTGTGACAGTAATAGGTTGGTATGATTCAAATTGTTTCTTAAAGATTGGAATGGCACTTACATAGCCTACATCGTCTGGTTGGCCCTCTCCAAACACATTAAAGAATCTTAATGCTGCACACTGTGTATTAACTGTTTGGTATTGTTCTAATAACGCCTCCATTTCTAATTTATATTCTGCGTATGGAGACATTGGCGCCGGAGTTGTTGATTCTGTAAATGGTATATTTTGATTATCACCATAGACTGCTGCTGTACTTGCTGCTACAATAGAGGTAACTCCTCTATCCTTAGCCCAATTAAAGATACGTTCTGAAGCTCCGAAAATACCTCTAAAATACTTCTCCCAATCTTCTAGGGACTCTTGTACTGAAACTGGTGATGCTAAATGTAATAGATAATCAAATTGTTTAATATCAGGCAGAGGACCTGCTGCAATATCACATTCGTATACTTTTAAACCTGCTGGTAATTTACCAGATGGTAATGTTAAATTTTCTAATTTACCGGTATAGAAATTATCTAATACGGTAACTTGCCATCCACGTTCTAGTGCTTGCCAAGCTGCATGATGGCCAATAAAACCAGCTCCGCCTGTAATTACTATATGCATTTTTTATTCTTTAGGTTGTCTATCATATAACTCATTTAAGAGCATTTTGTAGAGTCTTTCAACGGAAATAAAACTTTCAGATAATTCATGAGTCCTAAATGCTGTCATCTTATATTTACGATTAAGTAGTTGACCCCATGTTTGGCCATACTTATCATATTGATCTCCCCATTTGAGAGACCATTTAAGATATTCTGCATTTAGTCTAGACCATGTTAAATCCAGCTTTTCCGTATTCATACTTCTATCTATTGATTATACATTAAATTAGCCAGAAGTTTCAGACTAAAGTGTTAATAACATTTGAATCAGTTCAGGTTGCGGCTGTACGTCATCTTTATCTGTTCTAACCTGACCGTGTGTCAAAAGACCTTGAACTTTACCTTGACACATTGCATCATTAAAATCAAATGCCTGAGTAACATTTGGAACTGGAATAGCAACGCCATATTTTTGGGTATGCCCTCCCATTTTTTTAATCAATTCAACCAATCCTATTTGCAGATCGATACCATGCTTTTCTTGTAATAAAATTAATAGAGCTTTTAAGGATTCAATTTGTTTATTAGAATATCTATGAAAGTATTGCTGTCCCTTATATGCATGTTGTAAAATACAGACTTGACTTGGATCCACTTCTGCGTTATACCATGTGTAGTATTTACCATCTCTTTCAGTTAGTCTACCAGCAGAACATAATTCTATTGATATAGAACCTCTATGCATTGCTGCTGATTTTGTTTTACCTAAATGATAACCCCAATATTGATCTTTAAATGCTTGTAGAATTCTACCATCATATTTAGTTTCATCCGCGCCAGAAGCAGGTAGTCCACCAATTACATAATGCGTACCAATTCTACCTCTTTGATCTCTACCCCACTGGTCAATTACTTTATATGGATTATGTCTTCCTGCTGTATGGTGGATAAAAATCCATTTCTTTGCAGTTTCCTGCTTTACATATTCACCCTCCGGTAGAGGATATTGTTCAATCCAAGTTGCACCTGTTGTAATATCTGTATCTGCATCTAATTCGTAAGGATCTAATCCTAACTTTCTCCAAGTCATAGGACCTATGATACCGTCTCCTGTTAAATTTTTGTCTATTTGAAATGATTTTATTGCATTTCTTGTTTTAGGACCGAAAACACCATCAACTCTAAGACCAAGTCTTTCTTGAACAGCCTCTACTAATTCACCAGAGTGCCCTTGTTTTAATACATATCTACTGTTTCTTGACATAGTTCTTTTGCTTTTTGTTCTAATTTATTTATCACATTTATTACAGTAGTTACACTTGTAGTTTCATGTTTAAAATCAAAGACTAATTTTTGCCCTACTTTTTCGTATATTTTTAATCCGATTAAAAAACTAGGCTTTTGTTTTATTCTATCTTTCATAAAACTAACAACCGATGCCTGTTCTTTTGCTGGACCAGTATATGCGAAATGTGTTTTGATTATCGCGGTACATGCTAGAATAGGGTGGTCTAGCTCTAAAAAATACTGTCTTTCTTTTACTTCATTAGAAATCATATAAAGCCTATGTAGAACACTAGGGTGTTCGCTGGCAATAACTTTCAATAAAGTATCTTTATCTAGTGCTTTTGTAATGTATTTCTTATCAAGATGTACCTTTATTTTATTTACCATTTCTTCTTAAAAAGTCTTTCTTATCTTGTTCTGCTTTAGCTCTTAATGCTGCATCAAATAATTCATCTTCATTAATAGGTTCTACCTCTTCTCTCTTCTTAAATGAATCATAAGAAGGTGGTGGAGCTAATGTTGTCGTTGCTAAAGTTGTTGGTTCCTGTGTAGTTGTAGGTATAGTAGTTGCTTCATCTGTTGGTAAATGTGGAGTATCTACTTTTTCTACAATACCTCGTACTTGTGCTGCAACTGAGAATGGATTATTGTCATTTGGGAATGTACCTACTCTATCTGTATTTTCATTCTCATCATATACATTTACATTACCTGTAGTATCTTCTACTTCAAATTTATTAGATACTTCTTCTGGATCAATCACCTCAATCTCTCTTTCTGCTGCTGCGATTTCTTTCTCTGCTGCTGCGATTTCTTCTTCTGCTTCTTCTAGATCTTCAACCATACTATTAAGTACCTGATCTAGAGCATGGTCTTCATCAAATTCTTCATTATCTTCTGGTGGTGTTTTTAACCAGCTGCCTGGTTCATGGCGATCTACATAGGCATCATATTCTTCCTGTTTCTTTTGGAATTCCATGAAGCCACCATCTTTATCATTAGTTAGCCCTCCGACCGTGTGTATTTTATCATCTTCTTCTGGCCATGGTCCTGGTTCATCTTGTGCCTCTAAGAAGGCCTGTACTTCAGGATCTTCTTCCCAAGGTAAATCATTTAAACCCTCATCGGCTAAGTGGTCCAGTTCATCTTCTACTACACCTCTTGCTAATTCGTCAGCTAATTGACCCCAGTTATCTGCATTTTCTTTATCAATAGTAATATCAGACGGTGGTTTTGATTCTGCAGGTCGATCTGCAATTGTATTATCAGTCCAACCAGAGTCATCATAATTATCATCATAGTATGGTTTACTATCATTGTATGCCTTATATCTTTCCGCAGCCCCTTTTAAATCATCATTAGGCTCTGGATATTCATCAATGTCATCCCATACAGAATTTAAAGGTGTTTCTTCGTCTTCTTCTCTCTTTGGGTTCGCCCTATCAAATGCAAAGTTAGCTGCAATTACCATAGAGATAGCTAGAGGGTCAAATACGAAGATGATTATCAGTAGAAGTATATTAATAATCTTATCCATTGGAGCGCCTGTAAGGCCTGATAAGTATTGTAGTGGACCTAATTCACCGACTGTATCTGCCGTATTCTGCAGTTCTAAGATCTGTAGTTTAAACTTTTGTAAACTATCTGCTGCTACAACTCTCTGTGCTTGAACAGCCTTCCTATTCTCTTCTTCAGTCTGGATACGAGATTGCGCAAGCCTAAGTTCGGAAGTTGATATTGTGGTTCTAACGCCTCCAACCACCGAGGTGTCTCGTACCTGGATTTGTTGAGACCTAGCATTGGAAAGAGTACTAATGTTATTAGAAATTCTTTCAAGTTCTTGATCGTATCTAGTAACGTCGTCTTCATAAAATTTAGCTTTATTATCTAAGAAGCTAATTTCATTCTGTTGAACTACTAACTTCTGATAGGTTTCTTGATATGCAGCAGATAAGAAGCCATAGATACCCATTGATGTAATAAGTACTAAGACTGTTGCTGCTATTGTTAGATAGGTTCTTAACCACTTGTTAATACTATCCCAATATTGATATAATAGAGAAGCTATTACCAGTTTACCGAATTCTAATGAACCGGCCATGATAATTACTTCTAGTTGTGCTCCTGCAAATAATTTAGATAAACCACTAACCGAATAGAATGCCGCTGATGCCGAAATTGACAAGGCAGAAAATGCTATTATGAATGGAAAGAAGTTTCTTTTTAATGATTTAAACATAGTTTTGGTTTTTTAGTTTACCACTTGCCAAGTGGACATACTGACCCCGGTGAAAGAGCTTTTGCAGCTAGTCTACAGCCACAGCCTCTTTTTGTTTCCCCTGTAACTACATGTTTGCCTTCCCTATTAGGGCTACATGTGCCTCCGTTTCTCATAGGACATGCGTTACATATTAGTAGTCTATTTTTACTCTGTTCTTTTAACTCTGGTGCTAGATCTACAAAATGTGATTTAACTAGATTTCCCCATCCAGTTAAAATTTGAGAGATAACACTAGGTGGCTGAGGTGCTGGATTTGGACCAGAACCTATAGTACCACTGTACGAATAAGTCTTTGTTTTGCTTTCTTCTGCCATACATTATATATTATGCTTATCCTTAAACATATTTCTACGCTTAATAAACTCCTTAGAATAAAACTCTAAATCTGACTGAGTAAGTGTGAATTTTTGAGGTAGATTATCATCTTCATTAGCAATCCATATCTCTGCCCCATCGGCTTTGGTTCCTGTCATATCCCAATATGCAATAAAATAGGCAGATGCTTGTAGATAGTAATCAATAACCCATTCTTCTCTCTTAGGTCTTCTGCTATTCTTGTAGTCAATAATCTTAACTTGGTTATCGACTAGCTTTGAGATATTATCTACAGTTCCAGCCCAACCGCCACCTTTAGCAGTCCATAAGAAGGTCTCTGCTTCTAGAACCTCTTCAATTTGATCGAAATAGTCTGATGAGTTAGACCAGAATTTATAGAAGAATTTCCATGCCTCTTCTAGATAGAGCTGAGCATTCTCGTCGTCTTTAAACTCATTTACTTCATCGTCATCCTTTGCAACCTCTTTTAGCATCGCCAGACGCTCTATCGCTTCACCAGAGGTCTTAGTTTTGTATAACTCAATAAGTCTGTGCATTATTGTACCACGAGACATACTAAGACTAGAGATACGATTAGCCTCTTTCTCGCCCACTCTCTTCTTCCACTTCTCTAGACCAGACATGTCTTTGGTCTGCCCTAATATAGTAGTAACCGAAGGTAATTTAGCTATAACTTTATCACCCTCGGTAACCTCGTAAAATCTAAGACCGTCTTCTTGTACTCTTTTTATTTCTTGCATTATAGTCCTGCTAGTTCAAGTAATCTATTGAATAAATCTGATATGTAGTGAAAATTATTCCAAATAACTCTACCTAATAGGAATAGCCCAAACCCAACTAATATAGTTCTAAATATATTAAAGATAATAGGCCAAAAAGAAAATGCATCGTATTGAGGCCACATAATAACTAAATAAGATGCAGTACCTGTAATTCTTTCTATTTCTGGGTAAATAATATCTGATAGGCCAAGTTCTGTAGTGACTGGACCCCATTTATTAATTTGTTGTAATACATAGGCTTGTTGAACTTGCGGTGCAGCGGTAACAACCTCTTCTGGCATATTAACCACACCATAACATCTACCTAACCAATCTACTCTTAATTCTTCATTATTAAGCCTTTGTAGATTTTCTTTATTTCTACACGTTGACCTAAAGATCCACCATATCCTGATTTCAGATACTAGTTCACTCCAGAATGTAAATGTATTTGTAAACCATTTCATATATTAATTTTTAGAGAATTCTTTTAATTGTTCTACTGACATTGCGCCAGATTGTCTTGCAACAACTTCACCATCTTCAAATAAAATAAAGGTGGGAATAGACCTGATGCTATATTTAGCTGCGATTGCTGCCTCTTCATCTACGTTTATTTTTACAACGTTAATTGCTTCGTCTTCTGCACTATATTTTTCTAATACGGGCATCATCATTTTACAAGGGCCGCACCATTGTGCCCAAAAATCTACTATTACTTTACCTTCTTGTGGAATCATATTTTATATTTCTTGATTATAGCCAGACCAGGGTATTAAAAGACCTGTATCTGTTAGTTCAATATATTTATCATATTTAATACTGATCTGAATTTGACCCTCCATTACTGCGATCTCTGTATATTCTACCGCATTATCAAATACATCTTCAATAGCTAATGTATGATTAATATTCTTGTAGAGTTGATCCAAGTATTCTTTACCGATCCAAACTTGTATGTGCATATTACTAAATTTAATTAGTCATTATACTATAAAACTATCTTTTGTTTCTTTAAATAGAGTCTTTTGTAGCCCCTAGGAGAATCGAACTCCTCTTTCCAGGATGAAAACCTGGCGTCCTAACCGATAGACGAAGGGGCCAATGCTTGACTGGCAGTTGTTGGGCCGCAGGGGCTCGAACCCCGACTCTTCTGGACCAAAACCAGACGTGTTGCCAGTTACACCACAGCCCAATTTGTTATTTATATAATAGTACCTGCTTTTGTTTCTTCAAAGTTTGGCGATAATTAACAACAGCTCTGGTTATATGTTCCATCCTCTGTTCTGGGTCCATTACCATTAGTCTTTCTTTTGTGTAATAGGTCTTACCATCAAAAGAACTAGTCCATGGAGTTAGTTTAGTAGGATTTAGTTGATAGATTGATCTGTTCTTATAGATCATACCATAAGAAGTCTTGTGTGTCTTCGTATAGGCTCTACGAATATAACCATTCTCATAAGAGAGGTAGTCACAGTTTGCAATAGGGTCATGGTAACACAGTGTACCATTGTCTGCCTGTGCTTGAGAAGTTACCTCAATACACTTAAGTGTTTGTAGTTTGTTCATATTATTTAATTTGATTAGTTTGATGCATTCTAAAACCTAGAATTGGCGTGTGACCTACTATTTCATTCTTCCTCTTTTCTATCATATCTCTTGTTAGAATTAGAGTCTCAACGTCTTTTTCAGTCTTTACCCAATCAGTGAATAGGTAGGTTAGTAATTTTGCTTTTAATTTCTTCATATTATTTAATTTTGCGGACAGAGGGGGAGTCGAACCCCCAATTAACCATATTCCTAAGTTCTTAGCTTAGGTACCAGGCTCTATTTCTGTTTTAAACGGTATTCCCTATGATTGACCGACCTCAGCTAGCTGAGTTCCCACATTGCCATAAATTTACTTTTTCACCTGGCGTCTGTCCGATATAACCGTGGTCTTTGGAAGATCAAACCCGTAACCACAATTACAGTACTAATATACGAAAAAAAACTGACATAAAAAAATGTTTTGGCAATTATTTTGCAAAAAGTTTGTCTAGTGGATATGAGTTGTCGTCAGACTCGGCTCTTTCTGGATGCCATTGTACTGCCCAGATCTGTTGCTCAGGATCTGCAAAGCCTTCTATTACCTGACGGCCTTTCGTCCAATGAGTAGCTATAAAGTTACTGGCAATCACAGCACAATATTGATGGTGTCTTGAGTTGACCTGCATTTGATTACCATCCTGGTCAAATACATTATGATATTGAGATCTTTTACCGACATGGTCTTCTGCCTCTGAGAAGTCGTCTGCACTATGTGACTCTACTAGTTTACCGTCTAGATCTTTTACTAAGCCGCCGAAGTAGTAGTTTAAGATTTGCATACCTCGACAGACGCCAATAATAGGTTGCTTTGCCTCTAGTGCCATTTCAATCCAGTAAAATTCTAGTGCGTCTCGATCTACATCTTTACCAATGTCTGCGCCACCACATAGGATTAGTGGTCGATCGATCTTAGTGTCCCTTTTAGTTAGCCACTTAAATTGAATGCCGTTTGTGATTAACCATGCCTCGTACTGTACCTTCTCTAATTTACCTTTCGGCGGAGCAACCAGAACTTTCATTAGTAGAATTCCTCTACGAAAGAGTATGTGTTATCGGAATCTGTCATACCAGTTTGGGTAATTAAATTACCTGGAGTCATATATGCATTCAAGTATTCAAACTGATAGTTAATCCACACATCCACCGGACCTACAATAGGTAGATTATCTAATAGTTTCTGAGCAGCAGCTCTAGTTAGAATATAAGAAGACATCCACCATACACCATTATAGAGTCTGATTAAGTTCTTAGAGTGAGGGTCCCATGTAAACCCATGGTAGTTTGGTAGTGCACCTAGGTAGAGTATGTCCCAGTCTTCGGGTAGTTCTCTCTTAAAGATTGAATTTATTTTTTGTTCAAATTGATAGTCAAAGTAAATATCATCTTCTAAGAACATTGCCACCTCTGCATCTGATTCTAAAAACTTGCGCCACATTCTAATATGGCCTAAAGAGATTGCGGTCTCTGCCCTAGAGCATTCTATCATCTGAGAGCCTAGTTCATCTATGTTTTCATAGAACCATGGATCTGGATCTATTACCCAGTGGAATTCAAAAGAGTATTCATCAATATGTTCGCCGGCCGGCCATTGTTCTACGTCCTTTAGGGCAGGAAACCATGTGACCTCATCAGCTAGAGTACCTCGTGTGGTTTTAATTTTACTAAGCTCTTTATTGAGAGCTTTAAATCTGTCTTGACGTTCTGTTAAGTGTAGAATATAAGTGTTTTGTACCCAGTTAGACCACGGTATAGATCGAGAACCAAAAATTCTTTTGAATAGTTGATGATACCATCTTCTTGCCCTGGCTTTGACTCTTGCTAATCCGGATAATCCGTAGTTCATTACTTAAATATTGTGATGCATAATATCTATCTGGTTTTTAAAATCAAAATTCTATATTATTAGTATTTTGAGTAAACCAAATTGGCATTGTAAATCTTTCACTAGACTTAACTTCAGTTACTCCGTGTGGATATTCTAAATCACTTGGAAATAGAATTAACTTACCTGTTTTTGGTTTAATAACGCATTCTTGTTTTGGAAAGAAAGTCTCTCCGCCTTCATAATTATCATTTAAGTATAATACTCCACTGACAAGTCTATATGGAAATAGACCTTCGCTTCCATCTAGGTAGTGGCTATCACCATGTATCTCCATTTTCTTTCCAATAGGCCAGTGTACTAAATCAGTATAATTAGGATATAATTTTTTATTAAAAGAAACTATCGCTTGCATGGTTGCATCAAATCGAAATTGTGACATTCGTCTTTTTACCCAATTGTTTCCCACTTTATTATACGGTATAGTAATATTGTCAAAGAAACCCTCTTTATTCTTTTCTGCCTTTTTATTAGCTTTTAAATAATGAGCTATTGCTTTACAATCTTCTACTTCAACAAAATTTTCAAATTCAAATATCTGCATGTTCTATAAATTAAAAGAGGAGTCTTAGAACCTGAGTCTTATATTTCCATTGCCTAGGATGTTAAAAATGCTCTGTTCATAGACTCCCTCTTTTTCGAGGGAAGGTAATGCTAAGTCGCCTTAATATATTGGTGCGCTTGTGTGAAATTATCCCCTCTTATTCTTTGAGCGAAAAACGAGATTCGAACTCGCGACCCCAACCTTGGCAAGGTTGTGCTCTACCAGCTGAGCTATTTTCGCTTATTGTGGAGAATATCGGAGTCGAACCGATGACCTCCTGCGTGCAAGGCAGGCGCTCTAGCCAGCTGAGCTAATTCCCCCTTTATTCACCTTGTCCTCCTGGAGACCAACCTTCAACCCAAGGTCTAGCCTTAAGTTCTTCGATAAATTCTAGTAATTCTTCTTTTGTAACCGGACCTACAAAACTATCTTGGTCAGGTACTACGTAATCGATTGGTTTATGAATCCAGTATTCAAATTTACTATATTCTCCTGGTGTAGAAAATACTTCTGTTTCGTCAAGTGTGTATGAAGCTATTCCACAAACTACCTTGAATCCCCAATTATTATCAAAGAAATGATTTGATTCAAAACCACCTTCTCCTGAAGGGTGTGAAATCCAAGTTAATTCGTCAAATGTAAATGCTGCCATGTTAAATGTCTTTGTTTTTAAAATAAAAAGAGGATCGTGTACTAGAGTATACCAACTCTAGAAAATCGTTCTACTGTATATATTACTGCATACCAACTAACTCTACTATTATTTCGAGTTCTACTCAAGATGGTTAATCTCGTTGTAGCGCCACAACGGCTTTAGTTGTACCTTATCCCCTATAGAATAGGATTATTCGGTCACTTGGGCAAGGCTTCCTCTCGGGTACTTGCAATGCTCTTCGTGAAATAGGTTAGTTGTCTATTTCCCGATCTACCATCGTCTACTCTGTCGAGTCTCAATCACTCACTTCTAGCAATTGAGCCGAAACTTGTTCGATGTCGGATGTGCCTTAACCCCTCTCACGTCAGGGTTTGTTCGGCAATACACTCATTCTTCGGGGGATCAACCTTCAGAATGCCTCTTTAAAATTTCAATGAACTTTCTTGCGAATTAGGGTTTCGCTTACCCTTGTTTATTCTTGTTACTAACGTAAACTCTTACGTCTTGTGCTAAGCCTTTAATAGCTTGCATCCCTTTTCTTACTCTTGTTCCTGCTGCTTTGTTACCTTTTTCGTCGAATTTAGTAACGTCGTCTTGGATAGTTTCGATTACCTCTGTAATCTGATTGATTAATTCTTGCATTTTTGCTTTTTTAAAATTAGTTAATTATTATATAAACCTGTTTTGGTTTGTTTCAATTCTTATTAGTTATCAGACAAAGTATTATGTCTACCATTAAAACCTCCGTACTTGGAGTAGGATTCATCTGCTTCACCAATATCAAACCACTCATTTGCTTCTTTATCTGTGGTTGATGAATAAATATCCATATCAGCTTCAAAGAGTAGTGCAATTTGATCTGCTAATTCTGCCTGACCAAGTTCTTCTAGTTGGTCACAAATATCATACCAGTCCTCATGATAGAGTTCTTGAATATACTCTACAAATTCCAGTTCTGATTCTATGTTGCCTTCATAAGGAAACTCTGGTAGAGTTTGAAAGTCTTCAGGATTTAAACTGATCGGCGAAGAAGCTTCCCAGTTCGTGTATTTTTCACATTTTCTAATTTGAAATGCCATGGTAATTTATTTTGTTGATAATTTAGTACTTATATGAGATCAAATCTGAATAGTTTCAAATTTTTATGGCTAACCTAATGTTTTAATAAAATGAATAGTCCATGCGATTAGGCCATTAAGTTGAAGAGCCACAAGATTCCATTGCTTTCTAAAAGTTACCTGAACAAGAACACATATAAATCCTATAACGAATAAGGCAGGTTCTACTGTCCATTGACCTGCCATTAAGAAGGCAGCTCCCATATAGCCAATTCTACTAGCCATTCTTTCTGCAGGAGATAGTCTTTTTTCTCTAACAAGAGCACGTAGAAATGCTCTCCACCATCTGTGTTCACATGACTTACAAGTTTTCTTTAGCTCATGTTTAAACTTTTTACTCGGTAATTTCTTACCACACTTGTTACATTTGCGACCTGCCATTCTCATTTAGAATATTAATTCGAATATATTTGACCAGATAAAATATGTAATCATTAAAATGCATAGCCAAGTAAGAGGCTTTTGCCAATTCCATTTATTCATCTGGTAATGTTTTAGCTACTTCTCGTAGATTATTTATGATATTATCATGACAGGATTTACATAGCTGACCTGCACCTTCTATATAATATTCTCTATAGTCTAGAGATGTATCATGTGAGTATTCTGTTTCTATTTTACAAGAAATACAAAGATCTTTTCCGTTTTCGCTTACAAATAAGTTACTCATAATTCTAATTTTAGTTTAATCCCACCAACGGCGGATGTTATGTTCTATATATTGCCATAATATTCTATGGGCCTTGTCTTGTTTTGCCCTAGCATCCCACATTGCTGCGTTCTTTTCTTCATTGATTAACATCAATTCTGCTTCAGTATAGTTTTGTTCCCACTCTTCAACCATTTCATAATATGGATCTCCTCTTTCGTCTAGTTTATCTAACTCTTTAAATTCAAATGAGGACTGGCCATACTTTTCTTCAATTTTAGTCGAATATTCAAATGCATATTCTTCATCGTAGACCCTTTCTATCAATTCTACTGCAGTTTCAATTCTACTGGCAGTATTTTCTCTATCTACGCTATTACCTCTTATTCTAATTTCTTTAGCAGACCTTTTTAACTGATGTTGAAATAGTTCTATTGCGTAGTGGTAATCCCAATCATAACCTTTCCAGATAATAGGTAGGAAATCTACCACTCTTTTAATTTGTCTCCACTTTCTTCTAAACCAATACATATTAATATTTTACTGCTATTTTTTGATATGCGTCAAATAGGTAGTCTGTAGCCTTTTCTACATCTTGCCTTGCTTCCTTTTCTAATTTTAATACTGGGTGTTGAATTAAAGCTTCATCAATTAAACCTAATACTAAATTTAAAGTATGTACTACCTCATGATAATGAAAATCATCTAATTCTATATCTCCTACTTTTTTCTTACTGCTCATTTTTTATCCACATTTGATCGTTAATAACTAAAACATCCACATCTGATTCGTTAAATAATTTTACGACATCATACGGTGTTTCTACAATAGGTTCTCCTTTTACATTAAGAGATGTGTTAATAACCACAGGTATTCCTGATCTCTCTTCAAATTTTTCGATTAGGGTATATAATTTTTCGTTGTGTTCTTTAGACAGAGTTTGTACTCTAGCTGAATTATCAATATGTACTGCTGATGGAATTTCAAAAGGCCTCTTACATGGAACTGTATGTAACATATAAGGTGATTCAAAATCCATGATAAACCAGTCTTCTGCTTTTTCTTTTAGAACAATAGGTGCAAAAGGTCGATACCACTCTCTAAATTTAACTCTAGCATTAAGTATATCTTTCATTTCTGGATTCTTGGGTGATGCAATAAATGATCTGTGGCCCAATGCTCTAGGTCCATTTTCAGATTTACCGTCATACCAGCAGATAATTTTATCATCATTCAGATAGTCTGCGATTACGTCCAGATCTAAATCTTTTCCATGTGGTGGTATCACATCATCATAATTAACCCAAGTAATTCCTGCATAGGCTAGATCTGCTGTTGTATATTTTTGTCTTGGTAAATTCATGAGATTATGTACAACATAGAGTGCAGAACCTGTTGCGGTCCCATCGTCGCCACATGCTGGGAACATGTGCATTCTATCAAAATCAGTTTCTGTTGCAATTTTATAGTTTGCATTACAGTTTAAAAAAGTGCCTCCAGCGACACAAAGATTACCACCATTTAAAGTCTTTGTCTCTTCGTAGAGGTCTTGTGAGTATTTAACTAGAGACCTCTCTGTAATAAATTGAATTGTAGCAGCAATATCCATCCCTTCTTGAGTTTCAGATTCTTCTTTAGTGAAAGGAGCTTGCCATGTTCTACAAAAATGCCAACTACCTGGTTCTTCATTTAAAATTTCAGGTCTATTATCATCTAAAACAAATGGGTATCTACCACTGATCTGAGCAAATAACCAGTCTGTATATCTATGTTCTACTCTATCCCATTTTCTTTCGTTAAGAGGTGTAGTCCAATCTTCCCACTTATTATAGGCTTCTCTTTTTATTCTACCATAAGCTGCCAGACCCATTAACGAACCTGCTTTTAGAGTTCCAGGACCAATACCTAAATGTTCAGTTGCAACGTCATAGAAATTACCTAACATATAGCCTGGATTTCTAAACTGTTGAATTCTATTACCACTACCTAAAAAGTAACCTGATACTGCTTCTGCGTGATGCATCGATGCATCGACTGTAAAGATAGCAGATTGGTCAAAGTCAGATGTGTAGTAAACACTAGCTGCATGTGAAATATGATGGTCTACAAAAGTACCTCTGAATGTTTTATCCAACCCATCAATTCTAATGTTAAGCTCAAAGTGGATTTGAGTCTCAATATCTTCTGAAGAAAATGGTTTACACAGACGATGTATCATATTGGGTAATGTATAACCCCACTCTGTCTTTTCTGGTCTTTCAGAATCTTCAAGATGGTTTAATATATTAGATTCTGCCTTCCATGTACCGAATGTTGAGAGTGGATAGCGCTGCCCGTATGGAGAGTAGATTTGCATAAATGGACATAGACCGGAAGTCCATGTACTAAATGTAAAATGATCTACATCTTCTATAGTTAGCCCCCAATTGGATAAAAATTGTTCTAAATGATGCTTTTCAATTACAGCGTCTTTCTTTACTCTAGATAACCTCTCTATTGAGGTGGTACCTACCATCTTACCGTTTTTTATTAGAGCCATGGCTGCATCATGGCCGACATGTAGTCCTACTATTATCATATCCCAGTATAGTTTTACTTTAATATAATACGAAAAAAGTGGAGTTTGTTTACTCCACTTTTAAATTAATTTGCCTTCCAGACTAATAGTAGACTTTCTAGTTGTTTTTCATCTAATTCATAAAGTGCTTTAGAGTTACATGGTACATCTTTCGTTTTAAAAAGGTGCTCAATATCTAGAATTAATTTTGCTTTGTAGTTTAAATCGTTTAGTAGATTTTGTTCTACTTCGTTTAATTCCGGGTGTTTATACACTGTATCTTTCACTTGTCTAATTTCGTTTATTGTTCTTTGCTTTGCCATAATTAAAAGGGTAATTCTTCGTTTCTTAGTTTTTCGTACTTTAATTCCTTAATATCTACTTCTTGTACGTTTAAAGAAGCGAAGGGTGTTCTATGTAATTTAGTGACATCCCATTGTTGATTTGGGTGCAACATATTCTGGTTTCTTGCGATTAGTTCTGCTTTAGAGAACGCGTGTTTATCGTTATCTCCTTCAACATAAACTTCAAAGGTTACTGTATATCTCATAGGTTAAATAGTTTTGAAAGGTTAATGACCATAAATGTCGCGTAGAGACAAAATGCTGTGATTAATACGACATCTACGCTGTCGAGTTTCTTAATGATAGATTTTATTTTTTGCATAATAGGTGTTTTAAAAAGTTCTTACTCCGTCATAAACGGCTTTGATTACTGGGAACCTCAAAGAGTATTCTCCTGACTTGCTTTGAGATTCTTCAAAGTATTGTACGGTAATCTGCTTCCCTAGAATCTCGTTAGGGTTAGCGAAGTAATGGCGTCTCTGTTCGTGACTAAAGCCACTACCGACGCGTACCTGATTTCCTTTATGTTCGATGATAACATTCTTTAGCATCAGTTCCTCGACCTCTGCGCCATCGACAATAACTCTGTGGACGTCATTTTCAAGATCGACCACGATATACTCATCGTCAAACATTTGTTTTACTTTCAAGATCTCATCAGATCTTTTACCCTTATAGGCTGCATCTTTACGAAGCATTAGGCCTTCCCAGCCATTAGCTTTAGATTGCGCCATCATCGCTGAGAAGATCTGATCGTTACAGATTTCTTGCGGTAAAACTCCGATTAGTGTTAGACCCTTACCTAGACTCAAATCAAGTAGATCTGTAATTCTTTGGCCGAATGTAACCTCTGAAGTTTTAGAATTGAAATCTTCCATTGACAACATGTCAAACATCCAGTAGTATGGTTTTACAATAGTATGGTCTTTACGTTTGATTTCTTTAATGATACCAGCAAAGTCTTCGTTACCATTCTGGTCTACGATACAAACTTCGCCATCAAGAACTGTATTCTTTAAACCAAGTGCTTTAATATCTAGTTTCAGATGATCAAGTGTCAAGAATTCTTTACCTTGACGTGAGAAGAACTTAGGCTCTCCGGAGGCATCAATAACTGTAAGACATCTTACACCATCCAGTTTTCTTGAGACGAACCAACGATCTTCCCAGTTAACTTTCTTTTGAGTCTTCTCATCAAATGCTTTGGCAAGTGCCACATCAAATGTAGGAATAAGTCCTGGTTTTACCTTGTTAATCATAGAAGCAGTTGACCTAGTCTTTAGGTTTCTGTCAATGATGTTAAAAATAAGATCTTTGTAAATGAAGTTCTCATGTACAAATCTATTGACGTTAGCGATTGCTGTGTGACCTGTGCAAACTCTATTGTTTAAGTCATCAAGTAGAGTAAAAAGACTTCCATAAGTATTAGGATGTCCCATGAGATCTGAATTCTTCTTGCAGTTAGCAGAAGTAACACCATATTGTTTGTAGGTGTCATAAGTATAATTAAGTGCTTTACATACTGACTCATATTGAGTATATGTTTTTAGTACTTCTAATTTGTCCGAGTTAGAGTTCGTAGCA
>Ga0213867_1000457_pt1 | contig 18453 bp, 28 predicted proteins | sample PICome_12_FD_160120 | JGI IMG/M metagenome (GOLD analysis project Ga0213867, IMG submission 160120) | Coastal seawater microbial communities near Pivers Island, North Carolina, United States - PICO540 | ecosystem: Environmental > Aquatic > Marine > Coastal | place: USA: North Carolina... | reverse complement strand
TCCATGTTGGCGTTCCACACGCGCGGATCAATTGGCACAAATTCATTTGTCAGGCGAACCATGCGCGGCTGATCCTGGTGCGTCGTGATCAGGTTTAGCACGATCTTGTAGAGCTGCTTCATGCCTGTCTCTGCAAAGATACGCGCAATCAGCTCAATGTGTTGCTGAGCGGCGCTCACAGTGGCGTTAACGGCCGCTGCGGTGGATGATTGCAATGCGCCGGCATCTAGCCCCGCAGAGGCCTTTGAGATGCCTGTGCGGCTCTCCTTGACCTCGTCCATATACTTCAACACTGGGAACGCTTGCTGCCCGACAAACGGCATTGTCATGGGCTGCACCTGTCCGGCAGCTCTCTGGCGGATCACGCTGCCAACCTCAGTCGACAAAACGTCCTCCAGGTTAACCATCCCCTCAACTACGGCGACGCGTGGGTGAATTGACATGGACAAGCTGTCTAGCGTGTTGCGCATGATCGACGATTTGATTTTCTGGATATCCATGACGGCGTCCGCCACTGACATGCCAAAAAAGTCGTGCGCCTCTGGATCGGGGCAGAACGACGCGAACGGCACAATCGAGCAGGGTTCGTTCATTAGGATTTCGTTGCCGTCGCCGGCCGTACAGATTTTGCGCAGCTCCGCAATGCCGTCGCCGTCGTAGTCCACTTTGATGTAGTTTTCGACGTATAATATCTTGCGCATCGCGGGATCGTCGCGCTCGTTCATCTCGTTGATCAGGGACGGGTTTCGCGTGTGGCGTTCGACGTTGGTGTTCATGTCGTCGTGCGCTGACGCTAGGCCCTGCACCTCTTCGGCGTCGTATCCCATCGCAACCAGCTCAGACACAGTCACGATGCGGCGGTGCGCCACATAGTCAGACGTCGTGATGTCCTTCGCCTCACGCGAAATCAGGAACTCTTCCGGGGGCACCGCCTCTAGCTTCACACGGCCATCAGGGTATGTATAGCTAACGCGCACGGAGTGCATCATGGGCGCGGGCAGGATTTCCCCGGTCATAGGGTCAAAGTCAGGATCGCCGATAGGCTCAGATGCCACGATTGATATCTCGGCGTCAGGATCCGCGTACAGCGCCGCCAGCGCGGCGTCATCGAGGCCCGTGAGGTCTGTTGTCTCAATGCGCGTCTGGTCGTCCCAGTAACACTTTAAAATGCCAACCTTGCGGATCAGCGCGTCCTTGAACGCGGCGTGCATGTGCAGGAACCCGTTGTTGTCGCGGTTGATGATGTAGTTTGCGTATTGCGTCGCCTGCTTAGCCGCGGCCACGTCTTCTGGCCCCTGAGGCGCGTATTCAACTGTGTTCTCGGTGCTGTGAAAAATGCGCATCAGCGACGGCATGATCGCCTGCACGGTGTCGCGCACGTCCATGCTGACCACTTGGCTGCGACCCTCTTCCTCGTTGCCGAACGGATCGCCTCGGTAATATTCTGTCGCAACGGCGCGCATTGGCGACACATAATTATCCGCGTAGTCGATTGCGTCCTCTAGCTCCTTGCCGACGATGCCTTGCAGCTCATCATCGCTCATTGCGTCGGGGTTCATTTCGGCTTCTAGCTGCGCCGCCAATTCGGAAATTTCATAGTCCATCACTGTTCCTCTTCGCCAAGGATGCCGCCGCTAATTGCTGCACCCGCAGGAACAGCTAGCACGCCCTTATTATTTATAAAATCTTCTAACATCTCACGCCGTGAGATTCCACGCTCCGCGGCGCGGTTATCTAGCGCCACGCGGAATAGCTCCATAAACGTGCCCTGGCTCTCATCCGCTAGCCCAGTGATGTCTCCGGCACCCATCCATAGGGCAGCCTGAAACTGTGCCGGCGTCATATCGTATTCAGCCGCTACGCGCTTCGCCATATCCTCGTATGCAGCGTATTCGTTTGCCTTTGGCGTATCTGCCCACGCGGATGGCGTGCTAGAGAAAATGGACGTGTCGTTAATCTTTCCATCCTCCCATGCTTTCTTCAAGTTTACCTCAGAGACAGGTTTCCCATTAACCTTACGCGTCGACGTATATTTCTTGATGGCACGAGGCCCAATAGCTTCCGCGGCTTTCGCGTATGCATCTTTTGACAGCTTAGCTTGGGCGCTTAAAAAATCACCGCCACCGTCAGCCATCGCCAACATGCGCATGAAGTGCATATCCGCGGCAATGTTTGTGTCATCGCCCAAAAGGTCGTTCGCAAAGCCCTTCACCTTTGGATTAGCCTGCAATCGCTTAGAGCGTGCGGCGCCTGTCAGCTCCTCTGGGATTTCACGGCTCCACTCGCCCTGCTCGCGCTTTACGACGTTTGACGCCATGTTGCGCTGCTTAATGTGTCCGTATCCAAATTTTTCGGGCATGTTTGGCGGCAAGACGCCAAGCTCCTCGGCAGCCTTGCGCGGCGTGATGCCCTTTTCGTTCACCAGGCTAGCAACCGCTGTGCGATCCTCTGGCGACAGCGCGCGGTAGAACGACGCAAAGCGAATATTCTGCGGCACCTTGGCGCCTGTCGACGTAGTGCCGATTAGCTCCATAAATTCACGCCACTGACGGTCGCCCTCTTTTTCGCCAAGAGAGCCGACGAACCAATCGCGCATCTCTTCGGTGTTATACCAATCGGGGCCGCGCAGGGTGATGCCTTTTTCGATATACTTGTCGAAAACATTGCGGATCGGGTTGTTGACATCCGCCACCGCGCTTTCAAGGCGAGACATACGATCCGTTGTTTTTGCTGGTCGATATCGCGGATATGGCGTTGTTCTATTTTCCGCAGCGCCCGAATATTTAGGCAAGCTGTGTGCCTCGTCATCAACCGACGCAAGTGGGTCACGCAGGGGCGGACCGCCGTTGTCGCCCATGCCGCGAATCGCATCAAACGGCGCTAGCACCGGGTTGCTGTATGTTGTAGGCATCTGACCTGGCTGCGTTAGGCGATCAGCCAAAACGCCGCCCGCATAATTAGCGCCAGTACTAAATCCCTGGAACGCTTCCTGCACAGCCTGCGCTGCGGGCATCCCAGCCTGCTTAGCCACGGCAAGAGGGGCAGCGATACCCGCAGTGCCTGTTAAGCCTTGACCAATACCACCAACGCGCTGAGATACAGACGCGCCAGGCGTTAATGCTTGATCAAAGCCCTGCACTGCTCCCTCATAGGACGCTGATGGGGTCATTCCACCCAAAAAATTTGCCGCAGGGCGTAGATTTGGCGGGATGTAGTAGTTTAGCAATTTGTTTAGCTGTGCGCGGCGTTCCTCGCCACGGCGGCGCGATATAAACTCTGACAGTGTCGACATCAGTCTAGCAATCCTATTGGTCTAAGTTTTGGTCGGGGCGACGTCGTTCCGGGGCGCAATTTTGGGCGCGGAGATGACGGCGTCAGGCCGTACATATCCAAACCAGAAAACTTTTTGCCGTAATCCGAAATTTTCGTGCCAAATTTGTCGGCGGGGTCATATTGACCGCCTGTCTCAAGAAACTCGCGCATCCCCAAGCGTCCGCCTAGGTGCGCCATACCCGTCAATGCCGCCGGATCGATGTTTACGCCTGCGACATTTTGGCCGATGTAGTAATCCAATCCGTTGTCGATGACGTATTTCATTATATCGCCCTCGTGCCAATCCATGACCTCTTTTTGCAAGGCGGGGTCGCGCAAAAACTCATCGCGGGTGAATTTCTTTCCCGTTTCTTTCTTAAAATCTTTTAGGCGTGCATCGCTGAATTGGTAAAACCCCGCCATGCGACGGCCGTCCTCTAGCTCTAGCAGCGTGTTACTGATGCCGCTGCTCTCGCTGTCGCGCATTGCCTTACGAAAATCGGTATCCATCACCACTTAACCTTATCTGCCCAGTATGCCGCGGACATTTTGCCCTTAGCTATGTTTTTCGCGTGACGCGCTTTAAAAGATTTTTTGCGTGCCTTTTCAGACGCCGTTTTAGGGCTTTTCCCAGCGCCAGACACGCCTTGTTGGCCAAAACGTATAGTTTTGACCTTGTCGCCCTCTTTAGCCACGACGACGTGCGATTTTGTCGGGTGTTTCGGCGTTCTCTTTGGCTTGTTATAGCCAGATACGCCGACGCGAGATAGCCTAGCATCTTTTTTCTCCGCCATTACTGACCCATCTGCTCTTTGTACATGTTGTAGATGTTACGCATCGCCTCTGGATTGTCCACGACGCCAGCATAAATTGGGTCCTGCCTCGCAGCCTCAACAAATGCGTCATATTCCGGATCGCTCTCAGCGACAGGCATGTCAGACGTCAAAGGAGCGCCGCTTTCCATAATGCTAGCCGCGGTAGGTTCAGGCTCAACCAATAGCCCGCCATTTCCGTATCTTAGCATATAGTCTGCAAGGCTAGGATATTTCGGAGCTGTAGGCACAGTGACGTTAGGAACGGGAACCCCTGGTAGGCCCATGTCGTCGTCAGTTAAGCCTGTAGGCGCCGTGTAGCCCGTCGGACGCACGCGCATTGGGCCACCTTGCGCTGACACTGTGGGCGGCTCTTTTGGACCTAGCAGCCCCGACGCATAGCCAAGGATGCCAAGCAATCCGGGCATGGGTAGCGGTTTGCTGAACGACGCAGGGCCAATTGCAAACGGGTTGGGGCTAGCGGGCCCCTGCGGGCTAGTGAACAGCCGCTGCGTGAACGGACGGTCGTCTTGGATCACCGCGGGCCTGTAGGCGCCGGGATCGTATCCGCCCTTTGCGCCGACGCGGTCTAGGAAGATCCGCGCATTACCGCCGGCCGTGTCGTAGTTAAAGTTTTTACGCGCCTGAAACGCGGCGTGTGCCTTTTGCGCTTCTGACCCCCCAGAGCTTTTGTAGGCGTCCTGGGCGGCAATTGTTTTAGCCGTGCGGGCGTCATAATCTTGGGTGCGCTCCTTGAACCCAAGCCCCATCGCTAGATCGTCAAAAAAACCCATATTACGATTTCACCTTCTCTTCCCATCTGTAGCACTGGACCTCGATGATCTCGTGCGCTGGGTATTTGTATTGTAGGGCCGGAACCCCGTTCATCATAAAATCCACCGCGCACTCGTCTTCCGTCTTAAACGCTGGGCCGCCTATCGCAAAACAATTTGCTTGGGCGCAGAGAAGAACAACCGCGGTAAACATTACATCACTTCTTACCTTTTTTCTTCTTAGCCGTCTTGGCGGCCGCCCTGAACGCCTTAGCGCTCGGCGCTCCCTTACTTCCCGGCTTGCGCATCTTTTCGCCGCTGCCCTTCGCAATACGCTTACGCTTAGCGTGAATATTCGCATATAAGCCCTTTTTCGGCATATCGGTAACCCTCTGCTCGTTATGCACATAATACATGAAAACAGGGCATAATAAACCCCGCGCCGTGGGAGATCAGCGCGGGGGAGCTGTTGGCTCTGCGGCTTGGGGGAGGAGTAAGAGAAGCCGCTGCCAAGAATATGCCTGAAAATGGTGCTTGTGTCTATGTTAACAATCGACTAACGTGGGCGCACAAAAAGAGGAGAATAGCATGAAATATGGAAGCGTATGCTCAGGGGTCGAGGCGGCGACGGTGGCGTGGCACGACCTTGGGTGGGAGCCGCAGTGGTTCAGCGAGATCGACAAATTTCCTAGCGCCGTTCTGGCGCATCACTACCCAAACGTGCCCAACCTGGGCGACATGTCAAAATTTAAGGAGTGGAACGATGACCCAATTGAACTTCTTGTCGGAGGAACCCCATGCCAATCATTCAGCGTCGCAGGATTGCGAAAGGGATTGGATGACCCGCGTGGTAACCTCATGCTCACCTACGTTGCAATTGCTGCACGATATAAGCCCAGATGGTTGGTCTGGGAAAACGTCCCCGGCGTCCTGTCATCTAACCGAGGACGAGATTTTGGCACCCTCCTCGCAGCGTTGGGGAAAATCGGGTATGGGTTCGCCTACAGAGTTTTGGACGCTCAATACTTCGGAGTGGCCCAGCGACGCAGACGTGTGTTTGTTGTCGGATACCTTGGAGATTGGCGACGTGCCGCAGCGGTTCTATTTGAGCGCGAAAGCATGTCAGGGCATCCTGCGCCGAGCAGAGAAGCGAAACAAGAAGCTGCCGGAGCAGTTGCAGATCGCTCTGGAGGCGGTAGCGGAGGCGGATTAGCCGCCGCCAAAGCTACGGGCGAGACGACACTCTCTGACGTCACAATGAGCATAACCGCAAGCTACGGGTCAGGGGGAGCGGATTTAGCGTCGAAACCGCTTGTGTACTTACAATCGCTGCCAAGCACATCGGGCGCCCTAGATACGCAATGCGGTGGCGGTAAGCTCACGCACCAATCCGCAAACAACGGCCACCTGATCGTAGAGCGCGACGTCATTGGAACACTTACGGCGCGTGGCCTCAACGCAATCGGCGCGCGTGATGTTGAGGAGGGCGTTCTGCATCCAGTGGCATTCCCCGCAGAGATGAGTGGCACTCAGGCAGCGTCAACGCCAGAGATATCACCAACGCTATCGGTGGGGCATACGACTGCGGTGGCAAGCGCATTACAAGTCCGCCGCCTAACGCCAATCGAGTGCGAGCGCCTGCAAGGGTTTCCCGATAACTACACGCAAATACCGTGGCGCAACAAAACGCCCGAAAATTGCCCAGACGGCCCCCGATACAAGGCGATGGGCAATTCTATGGCGGTGCCAGTGATGCGTTGGATCGGGGAGCGCATCAAAATCGTCGACGAGATTTAAACAACACCGCGTATTCCACGCTTCAACGGGCGGCTCCATGAGCCGCTCGACGCGCTTCCGTAGGCCATAGTCGTGTGGTCATTGGCCAACGCCAGGCACACAGCATCAGCGCGGTCGGGAGACGCCACGCCGCGCTTTTTCATCGCCTCCTTCGATTCCACTTGCAGCTTGCCCGCGCTCGTAAAGTGATACCGGGGCGCCGCTAGCTCCGCATACAGCGCGTCATCGCGCGGCAGCTTAACGTCCATACCCTCCAGCCACGTCTTGCACTTAAACCACAGCTCAGCGCGCGTGTTCAGGTACGTCTCCTTTTGCGTGGCCCTCTCAGACACGTTCAATCCACGCGCGGGCAGCCCCAGCTCGCGCAGGCGGTCCAATACGCCCGCCCCAAAGCCGTTGCTGTCCACGATGATCTCCAAGGGGCGCCTGGACGGCGGTGTCGCGTCCCACTCGGCCTTAACGGCGCCCGTGAGCTGCATCAGATCGAGATTTCGCCAGACAGTGAGCGGGTGGATCACGGGACCCTGCCGCTTGCACAGCACGCTGCTATCGTTGCCCTGTCGGGCGACGTCCAATCCCCAAAAGCCCATCGTCTCGTCGTGGATCTTAATGTCGTTGGCCATCGCGTGTTCGATCAACGCCACGGGGATCACCGTGTCCTCCTCAGACGGGGGAAAGTTGCCCAGGACGCGCACATGGTACGCGGGGCTGTCCTCGCTGTAGCGCCGCTTCATGTCCTCGACGAAATCGTCGGACACGCGCTTGCTGTCAACGCAGCTCACATGCATCGTGTGCCAATCGTCGCGCAGGCGGTTGTGCGTGTCATAGAAGAACCCCGTGTTACGCGTGGGGTTGCCCGTCAGCACCGTGGTGGCATTGTGGCCGGACATCGACCCAGAGGCAGCCTCAAACACGGCCGACGGAACACCGCTGGCCTCGTCGGCGATTAAAAGGACGTTCTCGCTGTGAACACCGGCCAACGCCTCCGGCTGCTCGGCGCGGGACGTCCGACACGAAATAAACGTGGCCTCCGGTTGGCTTTTCAATTCAATGCGGTCCGATTTAATCTCCAACAATTTATCAAAGGGGGGCTTTAGCCGCTTGGCCACATTTTTCATTTCGGCGAAACAGGCGTCAAACAACTGGGACGACGTGGGGGCCGTGACAACCGTTTTCGACGGAACGCGCATCAGGACGTGCCAGATCGCGGCCATCGCGACCGCCGTGGATTTGCCGACGCCGTGGCCAGATCGAACGGTTATGCGCCGCTTCTCTGGATCCGCGATGGCGCGGAGCAGCTCCTCCTGCCACTCGTCAGGCTGTAAACCGATGACCTCATGGGCAAACGTGACAGGGTCATCACGGTAGCGCTGCATCAGCGTGAGAAACGGATTTTCAGGGGGGCGTTGTGACATGGGGGTCTCCTAAAATTTTTTTACGGGGAGCTGTGGGGAGGTCGTTTGCAAAAGCACCGGCCCCGAAAAAACGCAGGGGGGGGTGATTCGCGCCGTTTCTGGCGCAGGTATGCAAAAACTGCATAGATCGCTCGTATAATGTCGATTATGTTAAATTCCACTTCTTGCATACGACATATAAATAAGGCGTTTGCGCGATGCATCGTATTATCGAGCTATGCAGAAACCGCAATGGCACAAGATGTTGTGTCAAACGGTTGTAATTGAACGTCCGTTCAGTTACGCGCGCGCACGCGTCCGCGTTCGTATGCCGATGCGTGTTTTCACCGTTAATCATCGCTCACGTCCTCCGCTTCCCCTTCGATCACGTCGCCAAGCAACTGCGCTGCCTGCGCGTGCAAATCGTTCACGCTGATATTAATAGCGACGTCCTTCTGCCGCGTGTCGTATTGGCTGTTCAGCTTGGACGCGATCCACTTGTCCGTGTCGACCTTCAGCCGGTCAGCGTTGACCGTTGATGGATCTGTCATCTGCGCTGTCTTGACCGCTCTGTCCGCGAAATAATGCGCAGCCTCCATCAACGCTGCCTCGTATCTGTCACGACGCCCAGGCGCGCTATCGAGCCAGCGATACCACAGCTTATGTCCTACGTCGTATTGTTTGCACAGGTCACGCATTGACGTTCCCGTCGCCAGTAGCTCGAACAGGTCATCCTCTCCCACCTTGTCCAACGCTGCCAGCTTTGCTGTCGCTATCTCGCTCCTAGCCATCCGTCTTGATCTCCCCGATTAGCGCTGAGTAGCCGCAGATGTCGACCCAGCTATCCGCCTTGCCCGGTGATTTCTTTGTCCGCGCAATCTTCATCAGCATCATCATGTTCGCCACGTCAACGACGGTGATGTCCTCGTCCAGATATGACGACCACAGCGCCGCAATGTCTAAAAAGTTTCGCTTTGCGTCGCCGTAATCTTCCGCACGATCACCGCTTATCAGCCGCTCCGCTTCCTGCAATATCTCTGACCTTTTCATCTCCTACCTCCTAAAACGGTATGTCATCACCGCCGAGATCCCAGTTGATCCGGCTGTCACCATCACGCACGACGCGCGTCACCTTCGCATCCGGAAACGCGCTGTACGCCTCGTTCAACATCTTCTCTGTCCAATCGAACCGCAGCAACCGCGCCGCGTCTTCAAAGCTGTACACGCACCAGTGCGGGTGCTTCTTACGCAGCTCCGCCCACCCGTGCATCGCAAAGCATGTTATCCCGCCGTCAATTTCCACGCAATACGCGTGCGGCGGTAGCGGCTTGTGACCCGCAGCCTCTGCGGTCTGCTCTAGCACGTCCCACGCCCTCATGAGCTGCGCGGCAACCTTATTCACGCCCACGACGTCGTTAGCCTCCACCAGCTCCTTCAGCCGCTCGTAGGCCGCCTCAAATCGTCCCGCCAGTTCAGGCTCTACCAAGCTGGGCAGCGTATCGCCCCACTTGGCCGTCTTCTCCCGCGCTATCCGATCTAGCGGCGCAAGCTGTCCCCACACGCCCGCGCTAATCACGAACGCATCCTCACCCACCTTCACATGGCCAGCCGCATCTCTGCCGCGCTGCCTTGCGTTTGTTTTATTTACACGTTGCTTAGTCTGTCCCATTGCCAGCTCCCCTGTCGCTCCCACGTTTTACCGCACCTTGCGTGCCGCACTAATTACCGAACCCCGAACCCCCGCCGCACCTTCGTATATATATACGAGGTGGTGCGGCGGTGGCGTAATACGGTGTTTCCTCCGCACCTTCGGCAGTATCCCGCACCATGTTTTCAAGGTGCGGTAGCGTATATACGGACGTGTATACATCAGTGCATCCGCCCCTCAAATTCCGCATAGACTAGCGCATTGACGATCAGCTCCATCAGCTCGATGTCTTGGCTAACGCCGTCGACGACGTCGACGATGAATTGCTGATCGTTGACGTCCGCGCTGCCCATTGGCATCTGCCTTGCGTCCCACTCGATCCTACTCATCTGCTCCTCCTCGTCCCACACAATGCGCCCCACGATGCGGTCGCTCATATGTCCATCTCCAACTGGCGGATGCGATAGGCTAGCTCTCTGAGCTGCTCGTGCATCCCCTTGTCTATGTGGCCACTGAACAGCGGCCGCCGATCCTTCGCCTGGTGCGCCTGCCCTGGTATTAGGGCGAACGTCTTGCCGTCCGGATCTATTTCGAACGTAATGTGCGCCACCTCGTAATGCTCACGCGGCGCGTCTGGATGCCTCGCCTTAGACATTGGCGTGTGTCTGCTCATGCCCACCCCCGCAATAAATAGTGATCAAAGATTGAGCGCCACGCGTTTGGGTCGATCAGGACGGTTTCCGTCTGGCCGTCGAAAAATTGCAGCTCAATGATCCCGTGGCCCTCCTCGCTCCCGTGATCAATGACGCCCCATCCCTCGATGTTTTCCATGTCAACCTGCACCAGCTCACGCTGCCCGTTGCGCTCCGTAAATAAGTGTATCAAGTCTTCGCTCTTCATAGCCCTGCCTCATCCCTTGTGATCCACGTTCCAACGACAACCACTGGCACGTCGCGCCCGTCTCGCTTGCTTGGCCACGTCTCCGCTCGCAGGACGTCCGTCTCCAACCACTTCTTGACGATTGCCTTGCAGCGCGCTTTTTCGTGTGGCTTGTCTAAGTCTAACTGTAGCACATTGGCCGCCGCATGTCCGACCCATTGCTTCGCCTGCACGTTTTGGCGGTACGGCTCATCCCGCTCCGCCGCGGCCCCGACCAGCTTCTGCACCTCCATCGCGTCCTTTGCTTTGACCCCGTCGAACAAGTCGGGCAGCTTGAACGGCGTCGCGACCCCGACGTATTCCCCATTGGGCAGCTCCACCCCGACCATGCGCCGGTACAGCGCCTTTGCGGCCGGCGGGGCTAGGTTTGCCTTGCCGTCGTCCACCCGCATGATGCCTAGGCTCTCCTCCTCTGTGACGCCTAATTTGAGCGCCTCGTCTTGGCTGACACGATTTAGCACGCGCGCGGCACGGGCCGCCCCGATTAGCGATCCCGCGCCCCGGATAGAATCAACGGTGGCATCCTCGCCGTTTGTCTTGCGTATGTGGTGCGTCAGGCAGATTGCCGCGTCCGTCTCGTCCGCCACGCGTCGCACGACCGCGACCGCTGCGTTCATGGCGCTGTTGTCGTTCTCGTTGATTTCGTTGGCGCCGACCCACGGGTCAATGAGGACCAATCCGATGTCGCACTCCTTTATCTTTGCGATCATCCGCTGCGCGATGTCCTCCATCACCTCGATGCCGTCGCGCGTCTGCTTGGCAAACGTGATGTTGATGTCGCGGCCAGCGTCTAAAAATACACGCCCAGCGATCTCCTTGTTTGTGATGCCATAGTGCATCATGACGCCCGCGAAACGGCGGTGCATCTCCTCCAGCGGATCCTCTAGGTTGATGATCCACACGTTCGTCTGCTCCCGCACCGGCTCCTCTAGCAGCGGACGATTGATTGCCACGCTCGCCGCCTCCACCATCTGCATGGATGACTTGCCTATGCCGCCCATCGCCGCCACGACGCTGACGTAGCCGCGGATGTAGTGCGTGCCATACACCCAACGCCTGGGCGGTATCTTTGCGGGATCCACTGGCTCGTATGGCGTCGGCCACTGCATCTCGCTTGCCAGTTGCTCGCGCTTTTCTTCCTCCACGCGCTTTGCCATCGCCAACGCCTCGCGCAGCTTCTCGTCGCCGACCTCGCGCAAGTAGTCGTTGGCGTCCTTCACGTTGTCGATGCCGAGGGTATCGAACCGCACTACGCTGACTGCAATACTCCCGTCGCCGCGCAATACGTCGGCCGCCTTTTCCACGTCTAGGTCGGGGTCGGCGCAGATCGTAACGTCGGACGCCCGTGGGGCGTTGTATGTAGACATTCCGGCCTTGCCGAACGTGCAGACAACAACCGCGTCGTCCTGGCACGCCTGACGCACGCTGAGCGCGTCCTCTGGCCCCTCTACAATGCAAATCGGCTTACCGCATTGCGGATCGCCAATGTGCATTACATTTCCCGCTAATACGCCACGCGAATATTTCGTGATCCCATTGTGTTCGCGCTTCTCTCCTTCAGGGGTAAGCAATACCGCCTGAATACCCTGCACATTGCCCTCCGGGTCACGCGCCGGGAAGATGATCGCCGGACCGTCGTAAACGCTCGGACTGTACCGCGCCACGTCTACCGCCGAACTGGCGCGCAGCCCGCGGCTGTTCAGGTATAGCAACGCCGGACGCGTCGCTAGCTTGTTGTCACGCGTGATAGGCACCGCGCGCTCCCACGCCTCGCTCGCCTTTTTAATCTTGTCCTGGCGCGTCTCCTCATCTCGGACAAGCATGTCCTGCGCCGCAAGCCGCCCGATCAAACGGTCGAACTCAGACACCGTGTATGGCGTCGTGTCCGAATCCTTTAGCTCCTTGGGGTTCTCGCCCCCACGCTTAAATCCTGACCCAATGGTCGCCTTTATCTCGATGTCGTTCAGGCCAATTGTCTTGGCTGCGCCGTGCAGCTCAACAATCGCGGCGTCAATGTTTGCGGGCGATAAGTGTGCGTGTCTGCCTAGCGTGTACGCTGCCTTGTTTAGTGTCTCGTTTCTGCCGCCCTTTAGCGTCGCCATGACCTCGCCGACAACGCTCTCCCTCACTTTGCTAAAATATGCGTCTGACATTTATTATCCCTGTGCGCCAATTAGCGGGGCGCGCGGACGCGCCCCACGTTATTACATTTGTTAGAACCCAAAATTGTCATCTCCGGCAGGCGCCGCTGCGGGTGCAGGGGCAAGCGTTGGCGCGGGTGCCGCCGCCACAGGTGCCGTAGGTGCTGCGTCGGCCGCCGGCTTGTTGATCCACTTACTGATGTTAAAGCCGACGTCGTAAGACGTGCCCTTGCCGATGACGACAGGCGTCGTCGCGGTCACCTGAACCACTGGCACCATGCCTTGGTTCCACTCAGGCATCTGCTCGGCCTGGTTGTACAGCTTAGCGATAAACTGACCCAGACCATACGAATTGCCGCTAAACGTCGCCTCACGGCCGTCGCTCAGCCAACACGTCACCTCAAAACCGTTCTTATGGTTTTCGCTTGGGCGTGGCGTTGGCGTTGATGGCGATGGCCACGGCTGCCAATCGCGGATGCCGACGTCAATGTGCAGCCATCCGAACGTGACGTTGGCAATGTCAATAGCAAAGCCGCGGTCCATATCGATAGGCTCGTCTCCCGCTTCCGTTTTCGCCCACCAGCGATTTTGCGGTAGGTTGCCACGAATGTAGATACCAGTGTTTTCTCCGTCCCCGGAACCAAATGAAATAGGCATATGTGTCTCCTGACTTAGTTTGCCGTAAATTTGAACGCGTAATTGGGTATGCGCAGGGTTTGCAATTCCCCGTACCCATAGTCCCACACGTTGCTCTTCAACGCGCCTGCATACTGCTCTAGCGCGTATTGGACCGCTAGCTCGCCCTCGTGTAGGCTCTCCGCGTCCAATTCGTATACGCCGACGGGGTAGGGTGCGTCCTTACCCACGGCGATAAATATAAATCTGTCTACCTCGTGCCCGTCCAACATCATTGTCCGGCGGTAAAACTGGTCTTGGATGTGATACCCAAGATTGCCCGCCTGTTTCGCAAATGCTTCAGGGCTGGGCGCTATTGTCGTCTTCAAATCAATCACGGCGGCAATATCACGGCGCCACCCGTCTGGGCGGCAGCGCGTGTCAACGCCGATGACCTCGTCGCGAGAGAACACGCTAGCCTCGACCAACAGGTCGCCACTGAGCAGCGCCGCGGCTGCGGCATTCGAGCGCACCGCGTTCGCCATGTCAACCGCCTGATGATAGTCCGCCTCTGTGAGGAGTACGGCGCCCTCCGCGTCGGCTGCGTCCTTCTGTTCCTTCCAGGCGTTGCCCCTGCGTGTCTCTGGCCCGCACCAGACCGTCTTTGATCTGTGCGGCTCTAGCACGAGCGTATGCACGGCCGTGCCAAGGTCAAACGCTGTGCTTGGCTTGCGCTTGGCGTGTTTAAAGTGCGCCAGTGATTCTAGCGCGATAGTTTTAGCGCCCGTGGCGCTCAGCGCCGGATCGAGGTGGTATTCCTCGTTCGACATTGTCTCAACTACTGGCATTACGCCTTCCCCCTGCCATACAGCGCGATAAGTAGCGCCTCGGCCTTGTGTTCATCTTTCTTGCGCTTCAGCTCCGACGCAAGGTCCGGAAACCATTGCTGCGCCATCCGCCGTGCCGCGTCCTTGTCGCGTGGCAAATTCATTGAGCGCTTCCATGTGTTAGGCGTGACCAAAGTGTAGCGGGACCGCGATAGCGCAGCCGTCGTCACGATCTGGCCAAACCCGTAGCCCAGCTTGAACGTGGATGACACGCCCTGCTTTGGCATCGCTTGCTGCTTCTCGATAAAGATATGATCGACCCGGTCGACCGATGTCAAAATGTCCATCAGCGCAACCACATCGACACCGCCCTCGTCGTAGGTTGGTAAATCATGGACCTCTGCCCAATCATCCCCAACTAAGGCAACGCCGCCCGTTCTATAGCCGCAATCAATACCGATAATCATTTTCGAACTGATACCCCGCTGTTTTCAGAAGATCCATCAAAGCATATTCAACCATCTTTGACATTGGCGTTCGTGTCTTGTCCGAATGCTGTTGCAGGGCCTCATAGACATCCTCGCGGATGCGTGGGCCGATTTGTTTTGTATCTGTCATTATAGCCTCCATCTAACAGACTGTTAACATCTGACCTAGGTATGGCGCAAGAGGGTTCATTGTGATAAATTTCTAAAAAGGCCAAGCGGTGGATCGACATGGAAAAATACGGGATCATTTTAGCAGTTTTTGTGCAGGCAGCGGGCGTCGTTTGGTATGTATCTATGCTTGCCAGTGGCGTGGATGAAAACACTCGTAATATAGCGCGCCACGAAATCATGATCCAAAAGCTAGAAGATACGACACAAACGCAGGCTATCATGTCGGCGCGTATTGATGAGAACATCCAGCAAATCCGTTTAACGCTGGAGAAAATGGCGGACCAATGACATGGCTATACTTGAAAGCATTGCTGCTGCGAACGCCGCTTATTCGGTTATCCGTCAGGCTCTTGGCAATGGCAAGGAGACTGCGGGCCTTATTAGCGCCGTTGGTAAATTTCTTTCAGCGGAAGAAGATGTAAAAGAAGCCGTACAGCGTAAGAAGAACAGCCCACTCACCGCAATTACTGGCGGATCAGAGGGAGAATGGGAAGAGTTCCAGCATTTAGAGATGTTGCGCTCTAGGAGGGCTGAACTCGAATCATATTGCCGCCTGTACGCTCCGCCAGGCACTTGGGATCGTTGGCAGCAGTGGCAAGCTGAAGCGCGCAAACAGCGCAAGGCGGCCAGAATAGCCGCTGAAAAGGCTAGAGAGGAGCGCATGGAAACAATAGCGACAATTGCAGGTATAGGCATCGCCGTAACCTTTTTAGTTTTCGCTTTGTGGTATTTAGGCGTTTACCTAGAAAAGTGGTAAAATACGTCGTGTGTGACAAAAACGATAAAATCGTTATAATTACGACGTCAAAAAGAATTGCGGAGAAATACGCGGATGAACGAGCTGATACCAGACAAAGAGACATATCAGACAAATAAGCGACGCATGACGTGGGCCTGCCTAGGCATGATGATTATTTCGACGTTTGCGGTCATCTTTGACCCCGCACGCATGAACGAGGCTAGCGCCGTGTTAATGATGATGTACGGGTCGCTGTCTGCGGTTGTTGGCTCATACTTTGGGTTCTCAGGAGGAACGAAAAAATGAGAAAAATAACTAGCATTGGCATCCACTGTAGCGCAACGCGCCCCAGTTGGTACGAGGGAAAATCTAACGGCCAGAAGGTTGCGGAGATCAAGCGGTGGCACGTCCAAGACCGAGGGTGGTCAGATATCGGGTACAACTACGTCATCTGTCGTGACGGTGAAGTGAAGAACGGCCGCCCGATTGAACGCACCCCAGCGCACGCTAAGGGTCACAACAAAGGGTCCGTTGGCATCTGCTTGCTAGGCGGACACGGCGGCACGCGTGACGATGATTTCTCTGAAAATTTTACGCCGGAGCAAAAGGTCGCATTATGCGACCTAATCGACAAGCTGAAATCCGAACATAAGATCCGCAAAATCTGGGGGCACAATGAGGTGTCTAGCAAGGCGTGCCCATGCTTCGACGTCAAAGCATGGTTAAAGGGCTAGTCATATGTTTGCCCCTCTTACTTGGGGGGTGCTTGGGGCTGCCATCTTTCTTGGCGCCATCTGGTGGGGTGAGCGTGACACCGATTGGTACAAACATCGCCCGCGAGGTGGAGCAAACAGCCGTGAAGCAAGAGACGACGACTTCCGCTGGGCGGGACGTGATCCAGACGGAGACGGTCAAGGAGGTTGAGCTGGGGCCAGCCGAGACGGTGACAGTGAACAACCAGGACACGCCTATGTGGCTCATCCTGGTTGCGTTACTGGGTTGGCTGCTGCCCACGCCTAGTCAAATGGGAATTGCTATCTGGAACGCAATTTTAGTGTTGACGTCACCACTAGCTAGATTAAAACGACGGAGCGGAGAGTAAATCAACGTGCCGCGTCCCTACCACGGGCGGTTTTGTTGGTCCCCAGTATAGCCCGACACTATTTCTGGCTCTCCGCACGATTCTCCTCATCATGTAGCACGCGGTGGCAATTAGAACATAGCACGATGCAACGCTCTAACGCCTCCTTCTTAGCTGCGCCAAAACGGCCATTACGCACGAGGTCAGTGACGCGCTGATTGTCTGGGCTTTTTATGACGTGATGAAAATCAATGGCGGCAGGGTGCGAATATCCACACTTTACGCAGGATAGCGTCGATTTCCATTCCCGGTATTCAATTCGCATTTGGCGGCGGTAGTTGTTTATTCTGTCCTGTATCTTTCTCTTATTCTTTTGATAGTACTGTTTACGGTACTCTTTATTGTACGCTTTTTGGCGCTCTTTATCTGCATAAGGGATGGCTACGTCCTCCAATAAAAAAGGCCCCCGTGGGGACCTTATATCATTGTTTTTCCTGCTTTTGTAGGCCGTACCTTCGCATGTAGTCCGACACCGCTTGCTGACTGACGCCCACGACGTCTGCGATGTCTCGGCGCGACATACCCTTGCCTAGGCATCGCGCAATGATTCGCGCGTTGCGTGGCATCACCTTGGGCTTTTCCGGCGGCCTGCCTCCTTTAATACCGGCCGCCTTACCCTTTAGCCCAGCAATCCAGTTGGCGCCTCCCATGCGCTTGACGTAGCGCTTATTGCAGTCTTCCGCGTCGTCATACATCAGCGATAGACACTGCACCCACCTGTCCTCAGTGGGTGGCGTCTTAGAGGGCCACTGAAAGCCCTCCAACGATCTGCGGATAGGTTCACTCATCGCCAAGCACATAGTCGATGGTTTCGTAGTCGCGCGCCCAGTATGTGCGCCCCGCGGCTTTTTTGCCGTAGGTGTTCACGCTGATCTTTAGCACGTCGTGTGTCTTCCACATTTTCTCTAGCGTCGACCGGCAATTTGCAGTCGCCTCTAGGCCAACGGCGTCCGCCAGTTCGCGCGTGCTAGCAAATCCGCCTAGCTGCTTTAGCGCATCCGCAACCATGTCGCGTGAGCAGTGGCCCCACTTTGGCTCGGCCTCTTCCTGTAGAACCATCTCTTGCTGCCGTGCGTTGTCTTGCAGGATCCCGCAAATCTGGTCAGCGATAGCCGTAGGTGCCGGCGAAGGCATCTCTAGCGCGACGACGTTTTGCTTGCGCGCAATGTGCATTGCGACCCACGGGACGTATTTGTTTTCCGTGTTTGCGTTTGGCTGAATGTCCAGCTCAACGCGGTCGCGCTCCTGGTAGTCTAGCGCGATAAGTAACTGGCAAAGCGAGCGTGACATGTATACTTGTTCTAGGTTGTCTACGCGGATCGCACGTCCGCCCTTGCCGTGAAGCTGAGTGATCACGCATTCTAGGTTTGATAGGTTTTCCATCATTTCTTCTCCTCGATTTTTAGATGGCGTTTTAGCATATCCAGTAATGTTAGGATTTCGTTGCTATCGTGATATCGGGTAGAACCCGATGATTTTTGATCGAGCCTCATCACCTCGACCTTTCGCTGAATACGGCCAATAATGACCGGTACGTCTGGGTCCATGTCCAGCTTTGAGAGATCCCACTTAGCCATAGACAATCACCCACATGATTGCCGCAAACGCGGCGGCAATAATAAAGCAGGCGTAGTCTTCCCACCCTGCTTTGTTCCA
>Ga0213867_1000455_pt1 | contig 18467 bp, 28 predicted proteins | sample PICome_12_FD_160120 | JGI IMG/M metagenome (GOLD analysis project Ga0213867, IMG submission 160120) | Coastal seawater microbial communities near Pivers Island, North Carolina, United States - PICO540 | ecosystem: Environmental > Aquatic > Marine > Coastal | place: USA: North Carolina... | reverse complement strand
TTACATTGCCGATAGTTGGTTACGAAAGATTGTAGAGCCAAAGAAGAAAATATCAATTCAATCACAAAAAGAACTTGACATTCTAGCATAAGAGTGTTATAAATATACTTGTAACGTTGAAGCAATTCAAACGACGAGCTGGACCCGGGGGCGGTACCCGGCAGCTCCACCAAAAATACATTCTGCTTACTGTATAGCAGAAGCAACAGGCTGATAAACTGAGAATGTATTTTTGATGGGGCTGAACTAGGATCGACAGGCGGATTAGTAGAAGAGTGGAGTTGCCCGGATGTAAGCTCGGTTAACGCGAACAAACTTAATAATTGCAAACGCAAATTATTCATTAGCGGCTTAGGCTGTTACGAGGTAGTTAGGCCTTGTTACCAAACATAGCAGGAAAGCACCTTCGGGTGCTTTTCTTTTCTCATAAACAAATTTTATATACCCATAAAAATTACCTGGTTGTTATTATCTGCTACGATAGTATAATAGTATTACTATGAAGAAAAAGATACGTATAAGTGGAGTAGGTACTGAGTCAGGTAACCACAAGGATGGCAAGCGTTATCCACACGGTAAAAAGAATCCTGACTTAGATAATTTGGAAGCAGGTGACCCTGCAAATAACAAGGAGGTCAAAGATGATCGAGAGGATCAATTATGGAAAGCAGATGATGTTAGACCACACCATTGGCGGTAACAAGGATAATGTTGTTAACCCTCGCAACACGTTTAAGAAAGAGGATCTAATCAAGCACACTACAGACTTTAAGAAAAGAACTAAAAGTCTGGAAGAACTTGAACAATACAGAGGATAATACTATGAAAAAATGTGATGATGATTGTAAGTTCCCAGGTTGGTTAGCAACCATTGGAGTAGGACTTGTGATGTTTGTTGTGGTAATGATATTGTTTGCGACAGATGCTCGAGCCTATGACGGGGAAGTTGTAGTAACATTCAACAGAGAACTACCTGACGGAGTATATAACTTCACAAGGGTGTATGAAGACAAGGATGCCTTTGAAATGTGGCTACAGGATAGATTGGAAACCAAAGGCTGTGATCCCTATCTAACTGATATGAAGATACAGTTCAAGCCAAGGAATCCATTAGACTTCCCAGCACAAGAGAAGTGATCATATAGCCCGCTTTATGCGGGCTATTTTGCGAGTGCAATAAATACTTCAACAAGCACACGTCGAGCTTGTTACCAAAGTGAGCGACGGGGTAAAGCCGTCAAGCAGAGGAGAACTAAAATGGACGCACTCACCTTATGGAGCCTAGTCGGGTTCCTTTTAGCTGCCTACGCAGTTATAGCAAACGATTCAGTACAAACGCTCGGTACTTGGATGGCATCAAACAATGAGCGATTCAACTACAAAGTATTATGGGGAGCCGCAAGTGCAGTATTACTTGCAACCTTATGGTATGGTTGGACAGTAAATGGTGGAGACATCAGTTACGGAAGACTTAATAAGATACCTTGGCAAGAAGTCCAATGGTATCACGCAGCCGCACCAGCAATCCTAGTTGCACTAACACGAATAGGTGTACCAGTGTCAACATCATTTTTGGTTTTATCAGTATTTGCGTCAACATTTGTGTTGGAGAAAATGCTTATGAAATCGATTATGGGCTACGGTGTTGCAGCCGCATTTGCATACTTTATATGGTTTGCAATGCACAAATACTTTAGTAAATGGTATGACGAAACACAGCCAGTTAGTGAAGACAACAAAAAGTTTTGGCGTGTAGCACAATGGGTAGCAACAGGCGGCTTGTGGTGGACTTGGCTAAGTCACGACGTGGCTAACATAGCAGTGTTCCTGCCACGTGTAGTTCCTGTGGACCTAATGATATTCGTATCATTTGTGTTTGTTGCAGGCTTGTTCTTTATGTTTAGAGAAAGAGGCGGTCGCATACAGCAGATCGTTTTAGAGAAACACAACACACGATATGTTCGGTCAGCAACATTGATTGACTTGTTCTATTGGATGTGCTTGTTCTTCTTTAAAGAGCTTAACGATATTCCTATGTCAACAACGTGGGTATTCGTAGGCTTACTTGCAGGTAGAGAACTTGCTATGGCAACATACTTTGGTAAGCAAAAAACAAAGTCTGTCTTTCCACTTGTGGCAAAAGACTTTGGCAAAATGATGGTAGGACTAGGTGCGTCAGTAGCATTAGTTCTTGCTATACACTATGTAATCCTACCAAACGGATTATAAACTTTAACCATTCGACGTACTAAGGAGGTGTTGCATCAATGTAACACCTTTATTCTTTTGTATCCACACCTTGGACAAATGCTGCACTGCAATACTAAGTAATATGTGAGCAACAAAATCCCACCCCGCTCACTTATAATAATAATAAGGAAGAATCTAAAATGCGTACAATCGTACTAGCAATGGTAGCCGCAATGGCTGCAACATCAGCGACAGCAATGGACTTACCAGTACCAGGCTTGTCACTAAACACAGAATTAAAAGCGTTTCATAAAGTAGACGCAGAAACAAATCATATTACAATCGAACCAGAACTACGTATGACTCCAGCAGATGGACCATTATCTATCTGGGCAGAATCTCCACTAACAATTTATGAAACAGATCACGCTTCAGGCGATGACTTTGCAATTCAGAATGTTTGGGAAGATGGATACAAGCCTGTGTTAGAACTAGGTGTTGATTATACAATCAATGCAAACACAATGGCATATGCTGAAACATCATACAGCTTCAACACAGAAGATCGTGCTGAAATTGAAGTAGGTGTATCATTTAACTTCTAAACGGGACAGGCTTTACGCCGTTCGCTTAAAGAGAGCTCATAGGGCTCTTTTTTTGTGGCTAAATAATGTTAGCATATAAAGGGCAGGGCAAATGGACAAGCGCGAACAGAAACGCAGAGAACGTGTCGAACGTATTCGCAATTGGTTCAATGTTGACAACATTATAGATGCTTCAGTAGATCTGTTCTTAATATTGTTTGACGTATTAAGTTCTCCAATATTAATTGTAATGCGATTAGCACGTTTTATAATAGGAAACTATTTACTAGGCGGCGTTAAAAACAAAATAAAGCGAGTAGCACATTGGGTAGAGGACAAACATATAATAGTAAAAATTATAGTATGGCTTCTAATAGTATGTGTGGGCATAATTATTCTTACACTTATGTGGCTCTTTGGAACAGCGTTTGGAGAGTTCATAATGGAAGAATGGGGCGAGCAAGCATTAAACTTAGATGAATAAGAGGGAAATAAAATGCAACAAAATGAATATGATGTAAAAGTTATAAAAGTAGTAGACGGTGATACAGTAGATGTAGATATCGATCTAGGATTTGGAGTAACACTAACAGACGAACGTGTAAGAATTATGGGCATTGATACACCTGAGTCACGCACAAGAGACAAAGTAGAAGACTTGTTTGGTGAAGCGGCTAAAGCGAGACTGAAAGAACTTATGGCAGACGGCGGCAAACTTATTACTACTGAAGACCGTAAGGGCGAAGATATGAAGGGTAAGTTTGGACGTATCTTAGGAGACTTCAAAGTAGAACGTTTTGAAAATGGTCCAGCTGAACTTGTAACAGATATCCTTATTGAAGAAGGACACGCAGTAGCATATTTCGGCGGATCAAAAGAAGAAATCCAGTTGAAGCACGAAGCAAATAGACAGAAGTTATTACGTGAAGGCGTAATCAAACAAGAAGATTATGACGCCGCAGTCAAATTAATGGAAGGCAAATAAACACTCCGATAATTATTTAAAAGGAGTAAAATATTGCAGCCAATACTTTTAGAAAATCTGTGCGATTTTGAACTTCAAAATCAAATTAAAGCTGAAATAAAGAAAGACGCACAATTCTTTTATACAGAAGCAACGTCTGGTAAACCTTTGTTTGATATTGATGATCCTAATATCTTAGAAAGTCCACAAATGGTATGTCCTACAGTGGATAAAAACGAGCCATCTAACGAACAAGCTCCTTTGTCTTTCTACCTTTGTGATAGAATAGCAGAACGTCTTGACGTTAAAATATTAAACTATGCTCGTATAAAGATTAATCTTCAGTTTCAGAATCCTATATATAAAGACAAATATAATCCACCACATCTCGATAGTCCTTTTCCTAATCATATTAGTGCAGTCTACTATGTAGAAGACAGCGATGGCGATACGATTATATTTGACAAAGGGTTTCCTGATGATCCGTATGATCTTACTCCTATATTACGTAATCCTCCAAAACAAGGAAATGCTCTTGTATTTCCGAGCAAACAGTTCCATTCAAGTAGTTTACCTGTGGAAAACAGCAATAGATTTATAATAAACTTTGTTTTGGAAGTAAGCGAAAATGACTACCAAAAGTTGTTTACCAAAATAGATTGACTTTTATTACTTTCTGTTGTATTATTAGCACATATGTTAACAAAAATAATAACAACAATAAGGAGTAACATAATGACAACTAAAACTAAAAAAGCTATTGGAACAAAGTTTTTTAAACAAGGAACTCAAAACCAAAAGATCTTACAAAAATACTGGGGTACAGGTAAATCTTTTACGTCTTTTGACCTAGAAGACAAACTAGATATTATGAGCCCAGGTGCAAGATTAACTGAGCTTAGAGAAGCTGGTTTTGATGTAAGAGTAGTAGACAGCAAATCAAACGATATGCCAGGAAGACCTACTGCATCTTATAGAATTATGCAAAGAAGAGTAGTCTAATTTTACCAAAATAGATTGACTTTTTAACTTACTCCTGCTACAATAATTTATTATTAACGTAGCAGGAGTTTTTTTATGACAATGCACTTAGTTGGTCCATATATGACCACAACTAACTATAAGAAGCGCAAAGCTAAAAAACTAACTGATAAGAAGCTAGACGAGCTTCGTATACAGTGGCGTAGACATAATAAAGATATGCGCCGTAAGAATTTACACAGCCTACAATACGAAAATTTTGAAGACTATGTGTCGTATGTACAAGGCAACCCACCTAAACGCAATAAGAAAGAAAAGGAGTTTACGCCTTATGCGCCGTCCAAACCGTTTGTCCGCGACACAGAGAAGTATCCAAGCCTCTCGACGTCGAATACAATCCCAGGATATTGCCCAAAGAAAGAAACACCAACCTACACCGGCGACCTCATTGTTGGAATTGGAACAATGCACAAATCCAATCTCGTTCCAATTATGCGAGGAACTAAACAAGCCGAAGAACTAGCAAAGATGCGGAGATAATTATGACAATTTCAGAACTAGTAGTAGCAACAGTACTATCTATCTCGCCAGTTTCAGAAGCAAATGCATCTGATAACGTTTGGCTAAATCAGCAAATCGAATGTATGGCACAAAATGTCTACCACGAAGCTAGAAGTCAAGGCACTGCAGGTAGACTTGCTGTAATGGCTGTAACATCAAATAGAGTACAAGATCATCGTTATCCAAATACAGTATGCGAAGTTGTAAAACAAGGTCCACATCGTCCGAGTTGGAAAGGAACAGGTGAACTGATTCCTGTGCGCCATCGTTGTCAGTTTAGTTGGTACTGTGATGGTAAATCAGACAAGGTACACGACCTTAAAACTTACAATGAAATTCGTGATTTGTCTGCTCTAGTAGTCAGAGGCGACATTAACGTAATCGATATAACTGAAGGCGCAACACACTATCACGCAGACTATGTGAGCCCTGACTGGGCAAAAACTAAAACTAAAACAATTGAGATTGAAGACCACATCTTTTATAGATGGGAAAAGTAGTTTACCAAAAACACTTGACTTATAGTTGTGTTCGTGTATAATGTAATAATTAACTAACCTTTTTATGGAGGCATAAATGAAAGGCAAATATAAGGCACTACTTGCAGGAGTTGCACTAATTACAATGAGTGCGTGTAGTTCAACAATGGAATATACGGAATCTAGCACATACAAAGTTCCGAAATGGTACGACGACTGTCAACAGTATACTACAGACGAGTGGTATAAATTGTTCTGGCGTGAAAAGAATCTAGTAGGTTGTGGTGCTGCCACTGACGGCTTTGAAGATTTTTCACGAAGTACTGCTATTATGAATGCAAAAGCAAAAATTGCAGATAGAATTAATGGCGTTGTAAGCAGTCAAGCTGATCTAACATATCACAATGAAACTAAAGATAACAAGCTAACAAGAACCAATCGTGTTAAACCTTCTAACTTGGTTGACTACGAAATTATTGATTCAATGACTTATCCATACCAAGGTAAGTTTGTAACTTTTATCAAAATCAAAGTACCAGAGGATCAAATTAATGTTGCAACGGCTCAGTTACCTAACTAGTATTCCACTACTAGGAGTAATTCTTATAGTCCTTAGTGGGTGTTCGAGTACTCCGGCGTTTGTACCTGTAGAAGCATCTATGGACTGTGTCTATAGTAGTGATACACAATCAAACAATGGAGATATTACACATCAGAAGCGTTCTAAGTGTAATACCAATCCATTGGAGTTGTATTCAACAACACCTCCTAGTATACAATGTATGTATTCAGAGCAACCCTTTTTTAACAGTGTAACAGGAGAAAGAACTAATGTTAGGCAAAAGCGATGTCGCGATCAAGTTACTGGCAATTGGTATGTTGTTAGCACTCACTAGTGCGTGTTCAACAACAACTATTAGCACTGCTGACAGCTATCAACGTCCGACCAATGCAATGGGTATTGTTTACAATGCGTTCAAGCACAATTATTATAAGTTGGATCAAGCCTCGTTTGATAAACATCAAGCCTGTATTTCTAACAGTTTAATTTATTCCTCGTATGGTAATAGATGTGACTGGTCTACTAATACTGCTAGAGGTCAAGTAATGGTTGCAGATATGTATCGTGCAGGTTCTCGTACTTGTAAAACACTTAGGACATCAGTTTTAGATACCTACGGCAAGTCTTTTGCAATGAACCAAACAGCTTGCGGAGATGGGAATAACTGGCGTTTTATTAAACAATGACGTTTAGGTTAAATATATAACTATGTTCTTAGGATTATTAACACTACTAACAGCACTTACAATTAGTGCTGTTGCAATTTATTACTCTGTCGCAGGCCTTGTGGCTATCTTTGCGGCAGCGGCTGTTCCTATTATGATTATGGGAGGAGTTTTAGAAATATCAAAACTGGTAACTGCGGTGTGGTTACACAGATATTGGAGACAGGCTACTTGGTGGTTAAAAACATATTTGTCCACCGCAGTTGTTGTCCTTATGCTTATTACCTCAATGGGTATTTTTGGCTTTTTAAGTAAAGCACACATTGAACAAACTAGTGCCAGCGAAGAAACTGTTGCTCGTGTTGAAACTATTACAAAAGAAATAGATAGACAACTAGGAATAGTCGGTCGTGCAGAAAATAAAATCAGACAATTAGAAACAAGTGGCACAAGTGTTGATACGAATATGCAAGCACAGATTGACAAAGAACAAGAACGTATTGATAAAGCATTTGAACGTATTCAACCTGCAATCGATCAGCAAAATAAGATTATTAAAGAAGCAAGATCGGATGATGCAACTAGAACAAAACCATATGAAGACCAACTTACAAATATACAAGCAGAAGTTTTACGTTTAGAAACAAGTGCTAAAGAGTATGAAACTAAGATTGAAAATTTAGACACAGATTCAAGTGGTGTCGAACCATTACTTAAACAAATTGATGCACTAGAAGAAGAAATTATTCGTGTTACAAATCAACTCAACTCAAAAGAACAACAACAAATTAGAGCAGGTCAAGCAATCATTGGTGTTACAAGTGATGGGCTATTTGGCGGCAATACTCGAACTGCTCTCGCTAAATGGGTTCAAGGACAAAGAGACAGAATTACACAGATACAAGGTGAAATAGCACAAGTACGTAAAGATGCTACATCAACTGTAGACGCAGAACGTGTACGTTTAGCCGAAGTAGTTAAAGACATTCGCACAGTACAGATACCTGCACTCAAAGAACGTGAACTTGTAATGTTAGGTAAGATTGACGAAGTACGCCAAACAGAATCACCTGCTATCAAAACAGCAAGAGATGAAATACAAAGGCTACGCAAAAGTGCAGAAGATCAAGTAGCACAGAGTCAAACCCTTATTAGTAGATTACAAGAACAACTTGCAAACACAGACAACACAGATGATATCCAAAAGGCCATAGACGAACAAAACGAACGAGTTCGAACCGCGTCAAACAGTATCGATCAATTGACAGAGGAGCGTATAGCTCTTGAATCTGAATATAGGAAACTAGAAGCAGAAGTAGGACCTATCAAATACATTGCAGAGTTTGTATACGGTGAAGCCGCGGATAAAAATATGCTTGAAGAAGCAGTTCGTTGGGTTATTATAATCATTATATTCGTATTTGATCCATTAGCAGTTTTGTTACTTATTGCAAGCCAATATACCTTTGAGTGGAGACGCTCTAAAGATGACAACGGTGACTGGCTTCGGCAATACGAGCAAGCAAGGGCACAACGTATAGTTGACAACCCTGGCTATAATATTGATGATCCTGCGCCGACTCAAGAAAAGGAAGAAGTAGATGGAACAGTGGATGAACCTACAGACAGCGATATACAAGATGTTGATGTGGAACATAATGAACGAGATAGAGAAGCCGATGATGAAGAAAGTCTACCGGGACGGAGCGATGTGGAACCTAACGAAGAACAAGTTCCTGACAGTGACCAAACCCAAGAAAGAACTAGTACCGAGCAGGACCCCAGAGGAAGTGCTACAGCATCTCAAGAGGTAGACGACTCTCAAAAAAAAAGTTTAGAATCATCGGAAGAATTAAACCAAAATCTTGAAAATTGGAATAAGTGGGTAGAAGCTGCCGAGCAAGAAGTTGCCAAAGAAACTAAACAAATTCCAGATACAAAAAATAGAATCTTCTATACAGAAGAACTTGATAACGACAAACAACAATACATAATGAAAGAAAAGGGCAAACAAGTTACTAAAGAAACCAAGCCAGAATCCTCCGAGGGCGAGTCACAAACTGGTTATATACAGAATGCAGAACAAAACAATGACACGCTTTGGAAGAAAATGAAGGATGACGGAAAATAAACTTACCCTTATAACTCCTCCTGATAAACTTTTTAATCAAAGTCATTCCGTATTACTTATTCACCCGAGTAACAGTATTCGGAAGCAAGCTCAAGACATTTTAGCAACGTCCGGTGGTTATCAAACTATCTACCTCTACAACCCTGCAGAAGCGGATGAAGATATAGATTGGCTACTCAGTGTTGCTAAGATGTCTGACATAGTAGTGTTAGACTATGACAACTCGTCTGCTAATGTCAGAGCACTAGCAGGTTATTTGGTAAGTTTACCACAAACTTACTGGTTGACAACCGACGACTGGATGTTGTATAATAAACTAAGTCCGAATAGAATTTATGGCTTAGACATAATTGAAGACTTAATAGGAGGTAAACTTGAGACGTAACAATTATAACAATACTAAAAGAGATAAAGAGCAGAAGCAAGGCTTAACAGTAGAAGTACGAAATGGAGACTTCAACAAAGCATTGCGTATCTTTAAAAAGAAAGTGCAACAAGAAGGAGTCATTCAAGAGATTCGTGAAAGACAGCACTATGTAAAGCCAAGTGAAAAAAGAGCTAAAGCAAAGGCAGCTGGTAGAGCTCGTTGGTTAAAAAAATTAGCTAAACAAAAGAATGATCTAGGGTTTTAAAAATGCCGATGAACGCAGAACCTTGGTTTCCAAGTGTTATCTGGAATGCTGACGTACAAGGTATTAACAACCAAGCGTTGGCAACTTATGCAAACAATCGTAAACAAATTGACAAAGGTCGTGTAATTAGTAATTACGGCGGATGGCAAAGTAATGATGTTAAGTCAGGCGACAATGCAGAACTAGATAAACTTGTAAAGTATATTGACGAAGCAGTAAATGAAATAGCAACGTCAGTTGGTCTAAAGCCAATAACATTGTATAATGTTTGGCTCAACATAAACCCTCCAGGTGCGTATAATCATACGCATCATCACCAAGATGCAATCTTCAGCGGTGTGTATTATATAGATGCGGAAGAAGCACAAGGCAATATTAACTTTATGCGTAGTGATGGCGCAGAGTACCATATTCCACAAGAGATGATTACTCAAATGCATCACTTTAATTCATCTAAATGTACCTATCCTGCTAAGACAGGAGCGTTGTATGTTTTTCCAGGTTGGTTACATCATAGTGTAGACGGTAACCTGACGCCTAAAGATAGAATTAGTATATCATTTAACTGCGGAGCAAAATAATGCGTCTTGAAGAAGATATTAAATTAGACTACAAAGATGTTCTTATCCGACCTAAGCGTTCAGTACTAGGTAGTAGAAAAGAAGTAGATCTAGAACGAGGTTACACATTTCGTAACTACGAGCCAGAATTTCCAGATAACGTTGAAGACAGACACTACCGTGGTGTTCCTATTATGGCTGCTAATATGGACGGTGTCGGCACATTTGAAATGGCAGACAAACTTGCAGAAGGCGGCCTATTTACTTGCCTGAAGAAAACTTATACTGTACAAGAACTTGTAAATTACTTTGATACAGATATGTACGAGCGTACAAACTATGTTGCTATGAGTATTGGCATCACAGACGCTGATCACCAAAAGTTCCGTGATGTGTACGAACAAGCCGATGGAAATTTAAAATACGTTTGTATTGATGTAGCAAACGGCTACTCAGAAAGATTCGCTGGATTTGTAAAAGAATTCAGAACACTTTATCCGCACATAGTCATCATTGCAGGTAACGTGGTAACCGGAGAGATGACAGAGGAGTTAATTTTAAGTGGAGCAGACATTGTTAAAGTGGGCATCGGCCCTGGGAGCGTTTGCACAACTCGTATTCAAACTGGTGTTGGTTATCCTCAGCTTAGTGCTGTTATGGAGTGTGCTGATGCTGCTCACGGCCTTGGTGGACATATCATTGCTGATGGAGGATGTACTACACCTGGAGATGTTGCTAAGGCATTCGCCGGAGGAGCAGATTTTGTAATGCTAGGCGGTATGCTTGCAGGACACGACGAAGGCGGTGGCGAAGTAATTGAAAAGTTTTATAAGACAGGCGAATGGGTTAGAAATGAACAACAACTTGATGGTCTAACTCAATCAATTACTTGGGAAGACGGTATAGAAAGAAAACGATTTGTACAGTTCTACGGTATGAGTAGTGAAAGTGCAAACGATAAACATTTTGGCGGACTTAAGGATTATAGAAGCAGTGAAGGAAGAACGGTTCTTGTGCCTTACAGAGGAGCAGTGGCTCGTACTATTCAAGATATCTTGGGTGGGTTGCGTTCTGCTTGTACTTATGCTGGCGCAGTAAGGTTAAAGCATTTAAGCAGATGTACTACTTTTGTACGATGTACACAGACTCACAACGGTGTATATGAAGCTAGTACCATCGGTAAATAATTTGTAATATTAAAGGAGACATTATGGATTATAAAGATGTAAGATTTGGTGACGACAATAGATCTAAATTGTTGAAAGGTATCAATACTATATCTAATGCTGTGAGAACTACACTAGGTCCTAAAGGACGTAATGTTATTATTCAACAGCCGTTCAAGCAACCACACGTTACCAAAGACGGTGTGACAGTTGCAAAAACTATTTTGCTTAAAGATCCTTTAGAAAATATGGGGTCTTTAATGGTTTATGAAGCTGCGGCTAATACTGCTGAAAAGGCAGGTGATGGCACAACAACAGCCACAGTTCTTACACAAGCTATTGTTACCGAAGGTATGAAATTAGTTGCTGCCGGTATGAATCCTATGGATTTAAAAAGAGGCATTGACAAAGCAACAGAAGCAGTAGTAGAAAAATTAGAAGAATCTACAAAGAAATGTACACAGCCAGAAGAAATCCGAAAAGTTGCGGCAATCAGTGCTAATGCTGATACTAATATCGGAGATAACATTGCACAAGCATTAGAAGAAGTAGGTAAAGAAGGTGCAGTATCAATTGAAACCGGCAAAGGTATTAATGACGAAATAGAAGTAGTTTCTGGATTACAGATTAATAGAGGCTATATGAGTGCTTATTTCTCTACAGATCACGAAGCACTTAAAACTGTGCTAGAAGATTGTTTTGTTTTTCAATACGACAAGAAAATTACTGACATTGCAGATTTAGTACCGTTACTAGATGAAGTATCAAAAACACGTAGACCGCTATTGATCATTGCAGAAGACATCGAAGAGATACCTTTACAGACTTTACTAATGAATCATCAAAACGGTTCGCTGAAATGTTGTGCAGTTCCTGCCCCAGGCTTTGGAGATCGTAGACTTCCTATTCTAGAAGATATCGCAATCTTAACTGGAGGTCAAGTATTTTCAAAAGAACTTAATAGAGATTTAGATAAGGCAGTATCTATCGATCAACTCGGCGAATGCGAACGTGTTGAAATAGATGCATTAACTTGTACATTTATCGGCGGTCGTGGAGACCCAGAAGCAATTGAAGAACGTGTATCACATATTAGATACCAATTATCAACTGCATCAAATGATTATAATGCAGACAAGTTACGTACACGACTTGCAAAATTAACTGGCGGAGTTGCTACAATTAAAGTAGGTGGTGCAACCGAAATTGAAATTAATGAAAAGAAAGATAGATACGACGATGCTCTAAACGCAACAAGAGCAGCTATAGGAGATGGCATAGTACCCGGCGGTGGCGTTGCACTACTAAGAGCAAAGCAAGCAGGTGGAAAAATTAATACTGATAACGTTGACCAAGAAGCAGGTGTTAACATTGTGCTAAGAGCTATCGAATCACCCCTAAGACAAATTACAACAAATGCAGGAGATTCTCCTGATGTTGTTGTTAACGAAATTCTCAGTAAGGAAGGCGATTATGGATATAATGCAGCCACTGGAGAATACGGAGATATGATGCAGTTTGGCATTATAGATCCAATTAAAGTCACTAAAACTGCTTTACAAAATGCGGCTAGTATTGCTGGTCTGTTGATTACATCAGATTGCAGTATTACAATTAGTGAACCTTTGGATTCAAGAGATAAGCCTTTTGACCCAGAATCTGTTCATACTCCGCCACAAGTAGACTTTTAGATGATAAATAATATTGACATTTTAGTACAAAGAGTGTATTATAATGTTGTAGCGCCGAAAGGGCTACTAAATTAATCTTGCTTATAAAAGGAGAAAACAATGACAAGACTAACAACTCTAGACCTACCCTCAATCCACAGATCATTTATTGGATTTGACAGACTATTTGATGAAATGGAAACACGTTTTGCAAATAGCCAATCACAAGGGTATCCACCATATAACATTGCACAAATCAACGATGACGAGTTTATGATCTCGTTAGCCGTTGCTGGCTTTGGTATGGATAATCTTTCAATTGAGAAAGATAAAAATGTTCTTAAAATTGAAGGAACATCTCCGAAAGGTGATGAAGATGTAAATTATCTACACAAAGGAATTGGCGGACGTTCATTCCGTAGAGAGTTTACACTTGCTGATCACGTAGATGTTGTTAATGCTAACCTTGAAGTAGGTATGCTTAACATTCATTTAAAACGTGAAGTTCCAGAAGAACTACAACCTAAGAAAATTAAGATCAATGAAGGTCTTACAATCGAAGGCAAGAGCAAGTAAAGCGTCTAGGGGGGTGGAAACGCCCCCCACTTACTAGGAGAAAATAATGAGTGTAGATACTGAAGTAGTAATTGATGAAAAGATCAAACAAACAACTAAAGAACCACTAAGATATAAAGTTGTAATGCTCAACGACGATCAAACTCCTATGGATTGGGTTATTGACGTTCTTATGAGTATTTTTAAACACTCTGAAACAACTGCAAAAGAGCTTACACTAACCATTCATACTGATGGGTCTGGTGTTGCTGGCATATATACATATGAAATAGCTGAACAAAAAGCTATAGAAGCAGTTAACGCAAGCAGGGAACGAGGCTTTCCGTTGCAAATTAGAGTGGATGAAGAATGAGTAATTTAAAAGAACTAACACAAGAACAGCACACAAACGCTGAAAGACAACAGTTTGTAAAAGTATTAATGAGTGGAAAAATTAATCCACAATTTTATGCAACATATCTTTGGAACCAACATAAGAAATACGATTTGCTTGAAGCAATGGCAGCAGTGAATGGAATTTGGCTAGACATTCCGTATCCTATTCAACGTAAGATGGCTATTGAACAAGACTTTTTAGAGCTGTGGGAAGATAAAGAAAATCCACCACCTATCGTTCCTAGCACACACGAATATATCGATCATATGCGTACTATTATGAATGATCGCGATAAAGTTATGTCACACATTTATGTGCTACATATGGGAGACCTTAGCGGTGGCCAAATGATTGCAAAGAAAGTTCCAGGCGAAGGACGTATGTATAAGTTTGATGGCGATACAACAGCAATTAAAGAAGCAATTAGGAACCATACTAACGATGATATGGCAGATGAAGCAAAGTACGTTTTTGAAAGCGCAACAAATTTATTTAAAGAACTTATGGAGTTAGATATTGAGCATTATTTGGAATCATCTGATACAGTGTCAGAATGAAATTATAAAGATTTTTGACGAAAACGCAGTCGAATATCAAGAGCCAGGTTTGGAAAAGTTTAATGATCCAAATGGTAGCTGGATTAATCGTACTTGGAGTAGCGACAGCGTTCGTCGTGCTCACATTGATGTTGTAGATGCTAGAGATACAAAAAGTCTTTGGATGATGCACGTCACTTGTATGCCTGTGCTTACAAACGATGCACCTATATTTGGTTTTGATGTAATTGCAGGTAAAAATAAAATGACAGGTGCATTTTTAGATTTTAGTGCAAGTTCAGATCCAGATCATCCTATGATGGAAGGCTATGCTGAAAGTGTAGCTGAGTTTATTCCTAGCAAAAAGCGTGAACTACCAGAATGGGCTCGCAATATATTTTCAGACAGTATGCTTGCGGCAGGCAATGTACGCACCGAAGAAGAGGCTGTTGCTATTGTAGATCTAGCACTAGCAAATCTACGTGCATACTTTGAAGAAGTAGGAAACTTTAATGGGCAAGGCAATGCTGAAATTGTTAAAGCATCACAAAACTATTATGCCCATAATCAAAGACAAAATCCTCACACACCCAGAACGATGAAAAGTTTAGGACTTCCTGAAGAAGACGTAGACATCTTCTGTCGTGATATGTTGTTTCCTGATATTGTATAAATATACAATAACAAGGAATAACAATGCGGTTTAGTGATTTTAAAATTGTAGAAACAAGAAAACTTTCAGAAGCAAAGGGAATGTTTGGCCGAAACGAAGGCGACAAGTTCACCCATCAAGACGGGCGTGAATATTCAATCGTACAAGTTGTTGCATTTCCAGATGCACAAACACAGAAATTTGAAACTCCCGAAGCACGTGACGAAGCAATTAATTCATTTCAACAGGAACACGGCGGCATAGAAATTGAATGGGTCAATAAACCTGCTCGTAATATGTTAGCATTTGGTATTGCACAGTTAGACGACCAAGATGGTAATCACGTTTTCTGGGGCAAGTATATGCAATCAACAAACTTTGATATGATGGGTGCTTGGGCTAACAAACAAACACCTCCGGGTTGGGCATTGCAAACCAAAGGCGCACAAAAATTTGCTTCAGGTTATGATCCGCAACATCTTATAGGTACAGAGCAAAGATTCCAAGGCACTGATAATATTATTAATACAGTAGTATCTAAGGCAGACGATCAAGTAAAAGAAGTATTTAAAGAAGCACTACAAAATCTAGCACAAGGACGCAATGATGTTGTTTTTCCAGAAATGTATGAACAGCAAGCAGCTCTTAGAGATTACTTCGGTGAGATTATGCAACCTATTGCACTAATGGGCGGAGTAATCAAAGGACAAGCAGAAGATGCTAGACAACAATTAGCAGATGGTGCTGAGTGGAGAGACTGTCAAGTTATGTGGCCGATGTCAATGAACGCTGCTCTATGTGATAGTTTTATGATTGCACCTAATGGTGCTGAAATTGGAATCAGTTCAAAAGGTGGTCAAGGTGCTGCCGCTAGTAGTAAAAACTTACACGATGCTGTTCTTAAAGCACGTAAGAACGGTAATGAAATTGTAGAAGAAGGTGGAGTGGCAGACTTTGCTTCAAAACTTGTTAGTATTATTGCAGCCGAGACAGCATTAACAGGTCCAGTTAAAGTAGCACAGTTCTTAGGCATTGACGGTATTGACGATAGTGTACAAAAAGAAATTGATCAGTATATCAAAGAAGGAAAGTCAGATCTACAGGGAATGACTCCGAAAGCAGAAAAAATCTTAGAACCATTCAATGTTAAATTAGAAACAAAAGGCTTTAATGCAGGATATGCATTACTAAGCGCAGTGAGCAAGACTTGTGCTAAAGTTGTTAATGCACAAGAAGAATTTTCAAAAGGTGCTATTGCACTATTAAATCAATCAGATATTATTCAGCTATACACTAAAATGGGCAAGCGTGGAAATGATGCTGTACTAGGACAATTCAATGCAGTTTATCCACCTACATTCTCAGGTAAGGTATTACTTGAAGGCGGCAAGAACTATTATAGTTCAAGAGTCGGCGGCAAGATGGCTTTTGCTATTGGCAAGAAGTAGACGGGAAGCCGTACTTTTTCATTTTAGCAATTAAATTAGTTCTACCAATTTTCAAAAGTTTAGCAGCGCGAGACTGATTACCTTCAGTCCTAGCAAGAGCTTCGCTTATTCTTTCTCTTTCTAGCATTTCGACTTCAGTATGTAATGATGTTTCATTAATACGAGTACTGCTAATTTCAGCTAACTGTCCACAGATTTCCCATAAGGCATCTTGTTCTGCTATTCTTTGTTCGCGATCTTTTTTTGATTCAGGTTTTAAACTTGGTATGATAGGTTCCATAAAGTATTTATTATCATTATATAGGTGTAAAAATATTTACAGTTAACGCTAAATACAAATGCAGGGTTGGGTGAAATAAATATATTATAGGAGAGTGTCTTATGAAAAGACTAGCGACTACGTTTATATTAATTGCTTTCAGTTCTGCAAGTTTTGCAAGCGAATTAGTGTGGGGTTTTAAAAATCCTTCATTTAGTGGACAAGGTTATTCATCGCACGTATTAAGTGCTGAACAAATTGAACACAATCGTAAGCAAGAGATTAAAGATAAGGCAGAAGCAGAGGCAAGGCGTATTGAACGTGAATTAGAAAACACTACACTCAATAAGTTTTTGAAAAATGTTGAGAGTAGAATATATGCACAGATATCCAAACAGATGGTTGATGCGATGTTTGCTGATTGCACAGATACGTGTTCGAACACAGGCACGGCAGAGATTGAAGGATCAACTATTACTTGGGTCAAGGCAGACGGAACGATCACGCTGACTATTGTAGGTGAAGACGGTACAGTAACAGAGATCAGTATACCTGCAGATGGGGACTTTAGTTTTTAGATAATGAAATTGATTGCTTTAATACTGTCACTGGCAATGCTAGGTGGTTGTGCTATGAATCCGAGTTTACAAACTCTACAGGATGCAGAAACATCACCTACAGTCCAAAAGTCACCGATTGCGGATAGACTTGAAGATGTTCCAGTGATAGACGGGCCAAAGATTACAATCGCTGTTTATAGTTTTAGTGATAAAACAGGGCAGCGTAAACCGAGCGACGGTGTAGCAAAGCTGAGTTCAGCTGTAACACAAGGAGGCGAAGTTTGGGTGATCAAGGCACTGCAAGATGTAGGCAATGAGGGATGGTTTGATGTAGTTGAGCGAGTAGGGATGGATAATCTCATTAAAGAAAGACAACTTATACGTCAAACTAGAGAACAGTATGAAGGCAAAAGTGCAACTAAATTAAAACCTTTGTTATTTGCAGGACTTATATTAGAAGGCGGTATAATTGGTTATGATTCAAATGTTGCTGTTGGAGGCGTTGGCGCAAGATGGCTAGGAGTTGGCGCAAACACACAATATAGAATCGATACAGTTACAGTAGCATTACGCATTGTAAGTGTAAGCACAGGCAAAGTTTTACTTAACATAGCAACAGAAAAAACAATAGCAAGCCATCAGTCCGGAGCGGACATATTCAAGTTCCTTGATATGGGAACAAGATTGTTAGAAACTGAGACAGGTTTCTCAGTTAACGAGCCCGTAAACTACGCCACAAGGGCAGCTATAGAGCAAGCAGTGGTTGAGTTAGTTTATGAGGGTGAAAATAAGGGACTTTGGAAGTTCCAACAGGAGGGTAACAATGAAGTTAAAAACGTTGACATTATCGGCGTTGATGACACTGTTTCTAGCAGTTCCAGCTCTAGCGAATGATATTTACATCACTCAAGCAGG
>Ga0213867_1000453_pt1 | contig 18504 bp, 16 predicted proteins | sample PICome_12_FD_160120 | JGI IMG/M metagenome (GOLD analysis project Ga0213867, IMG submission 160120) | Coastal seawater microbial communities near Pivers Island, North Carolina, United States - PICO540 | ecosystem: Environmental > Aquatic > Marine > Coastal | place: USA: North Carolina... | reverse complement strand
CTTTAAATGGTGTACCTCTTTCCACGGGTTGTACATTTACGCCAGGTAATGATACACCTTGAGTAAAGAACGTCACGTTTGGCAAACGCTCAATCACGAATCTAAACTCTACCGGTGAAAGATAATTCTGCTGAATATTTTGAATTGCCATATTATATCCTCGTTGATACCCAACTATTTATATAAAAGAAAAGGAGCCCGAAGGCTCCCTTTAGTTTCGTTCGGTTTATCCGACTTCTTATTAAAGAATGTTCGTAACCGCTGTACGACGGTAGTACAAGTTAGAGTTTGGCGATAGTGCGCCAGCACCTTGAGCTGTACCTTGTGCGAATGGGTTTGCAACCATGCCGTAACGAGTTTTAAACCCGATTTTTGGCTGGAAGGTGTTCTCACCAACTGCACGTACCATTTGTAGCGGAACGTATGGGCAATAGAACATACCTGCATCAAACGCTGAAGAACCTTTGTAGCCAACGACCATGTAGTTTGCACCAGCATATGGATCGATGTATACGCGGAAACGACCGTTAAGTACACCAGCAAATGTGTTGCCTGTGTCGTCTACGTTCAAGTTGTTTGAGTTAAGAGCAGGAGTGTAATCCAAGACACCAGCCATTTGCAATGCAGAAGCAACGTCTGAAGAGCAGATGATGATGTTACCTTTACCGCGACGTGTATCTTTCGCGATTTGGTTTGCTTCACGTTCGATTTGGAACATCAAGCCTTTGAATTTTTCAACTGACCAGCGACCGTTTGCATCGACGTCTAGGTCGAATGTACCGTTTGCTGCTGTACCTGAAGTTGAACCTTGTACCGCTGTTGAGTATACTGTACGTACAACTTCACGGTTGATTTCAGCAAGAATTTCTGAAGTCAAAATGTTGGCCAACTCTGTTTCAGCGTCAAGACCGTGAATTGCTTTCAAGTCTTGTGCTAGTTCAGTTGTGTATTCTGCTTTCAACGCACGTGATTTCGCTGTAACAGATACTTTTTCGATTTCAAACGCCATTTCGTTGAAATCTGTTCCGCCACCGTCACCAAGTGCTTCAGCAGCAGTAGTTGCCATACCAGTACCAGTTGTTTCAGAACCGTCACCCAGTTGGTTAGCATGCACAGGAGAAGCTGCACCTGAGAAGTCAGTGTCTGCTTCGTTGTAGAACGCTTCTGTCCATGTTGCTGTGTTAGCTGCATCAACTGCATACTTCGAGCGCATTGCAAAGATCAAGCCTGTTGGGCCTGTCATTGGCTGAACGCCTGCAATATCGTATGCAATCAAGTTTGGCATTGCGCGACGTACCAAAGAGATCAACACTGGATCGTAGTTTTGGACTTCGCCATTACCAACTGAGTTAGTTGGTGCTTCTGCCAATAGTGAATTTACACTCCATGCGTTTCCTTCTTTCAACGCATTTTCTGTGTTTTCCAAAAGCTGAGCAGTAACCGCACGCTTGTGAGCGTCTTCGATCTTACCAAGATCTCCGTGCTCCAGGACGGGCTGCCACTTTTCGTTAAGTTGTTCGATAGACATTTGTTGTTATCTCCTTTTTAAGGTTTGTCTAAGATTATTTATAATTTACTTATTTTCTAAGAGATCTAGAAATTGCTTCTGCGTACGATGCGACAGCTGGGTCTACGTGACGCGTTTCCACTGCTTCTTCCTCGATAGGATCGACTTCATCAACTTCCTCGGTAAGTGTTTTACCACCAAAGTAGTTTTCCTTAATGATGCCTACTTTTTTCTTGTAGTCTTCGATTGAATCAAATTCAACACCTTCTACAAGCTTCTCAAACTTTTCAGTTTGAGTTTCAGTAAGTCCTTCACTGATTTCTTCAAGAGCATCTTGCTTATGTGCTTCAGCTAATTCTTTACGCAATGCAATAGCTTCTTCCATTACTTGTGCAATCTTAGCTTCACGCTCTTCAAGTTCTTCTGCCATTTCAGCAACAACGTCAGCGGCCTCATCATCGAGGTCTACGTTATGCTCAACAAATAGGTCTTTTAGACCATTCATAAATGATTCAGCCATTTCTGTACGAATACCAGATTCGATAGCCAATTCATTTTCTTCCATCCACTTTTCAACAACATAATCTAGATAGGAATCTACTTTCTCAACGAGTTCGTTAACAGAAGCTTCTGCCTGTTCGTCAAGTTTTGTATTGAAGTCTTCTTCCAAACGTGCTGCTACTTCGATAGCTTTAGCATTAACTGCAGCTTCGAAGATCACTGTTGCGCGCTCTTTAAAGTCTTCTGAAAGCTCTTGACCAGCAAACATTTCTTCTACTGATTCTTTCATGCCAACACCAGGTGCAGGCTCTTTTGCTTTCTTAGGATCTGAACCTTGAGGTGTTTTTACAGTATCCTCAATGTTATCTGCCTTTGGGTCTACTGACATGCTTTTGTCAGCAGGACGATTCTTTTTCTTAGGGTCGCCGCCAGCTGGTGTTACCGGATCGTTTGCTTCCGAATCTTCACCAGTTGCTTTAACCTCGTCTAATTGCTCAAATTCTTGATCTGCCATTAGATTTTCTCCTTTTAGGTAATAATCTGTATTATTTATAATATTACAACTTTATACAAGTGAATTCATAAATCTGCGAAACAGAGTCTCTGCTTGTTCTTCAAGCTGTTGAGAACTCATAGTTTTAACCTCTTCTTCAATTTGGTCAAAGGTGTTTTGTGCAACCCAAGTTTGAGCAGCAACGTCATACACCCAATCAACGCCTTCCATAATACCTTGTACAAAAGCATCTGGTGCTGATGGGTCAGCAACAATATCACCGGCTGTTGCCAGCATAAAGTCGCCTTGAACTTCCATGATTCCATTACTATTTTTACGTAATGAACCCATGCCACGTGAAGAAATGCCTAGGTTAGCACCTTCATCGATAAGACTTTTTACAATCTTACCCATTGGTGTATCCATAACTTTAGCACGTCCTACAACATTCGAACCTTCTTGACGAAGATCTGTGAACATGTGAGAAACTCGATCAAGGTTAATTGTTGGACCATCGGGATGTCCAAGCTCACCATACGCTCTATTTTTTGAAACGTAGTTACCATTATAACGAGTCATTTCTTTCATTAATACTTCTGAAGGATATACACGTCCATTGCGATTTTTAATGTCGCCTTGCATAATAATACCTTCAATAAAGTAATTTTTACCAGTTTTGTTACCCTCTTCATCGAGAATATCTTCGGCAATGTATTCTAACTCTTCGTTAATTTCCTTAATCAGTTTCATCTGACTTATCCTTATACCGCGTTCTTAGCAAATGCTAGGATTTCTCCGAATCCCTTTTTACCACTCATCATTTTTTGCTTCATTTTTTCTCTATTCGAACCTTTTAGCTCTTTAAACAAAGCAGTAAGCATTTCGTTTTGTTTCTTGTCCACACGTACTGAACTACCATCTTTTAGTTTATGAAGTCCAGTAAACATATCTTCTGCAATATGTTCTACTTCTTCAATTTTGATTTCACCAGCACGTTGCTTCTTTACGATCGTTTTGGATTGGCCGGTGCGAGAATCAACATCGTGCACAATCACAGCTTTCTTATCAGCTCTTTTAGTGTGTACATCGGCCTCAGCCGACTCATACACTTCTTCGTCTTCGCCGTCGTGGTAACCAGCAGGCTTAGACTTATCTTTCTTTGTTTTAGCTACAAACTGATCGTCATCAGCGACTGGATGTTTAGTCTTAGCTACAACATGTTTATCTTTAAAACGTTTCTCGTCGCCACCGCGAGGTTCGGCAACTTCAGAAACTAGTTGTTTAAACGTCTTCATCTGTAGGTTCCTCTACTTCTACTTGATCTTCTTCATATTCTTCTTCGGGCTCGACGTCAGCTGAAGCTTCAATTTCTGTTTCTGTTTCTGTTTCGTCTTCATCTTCGGAGCCATAATAAGTATTAGCAATCTCTTGGCGGCGAGTTTCAATAGCATCTGCCATCTTTTGTTGGATTACGTTATTAAACGCATCCTCTACACCTTGAGGTCTATTATTAAAAGCTTGTTGAATAATATCTGCAACGTTCATATTGTCCATGATTACTGTTCTCCATTCATTTCATTATCATTATTACTATTTATATCTGGTTCTTCTTCAGCTTCAGATTCTCTCTCATCATTGACCTGTTTGTCAATGTTTTCAATATCGTCATCAGATTGCTGAAGTACGTTCTTACGAATCCACTCACGTGAATAGTATGTACCAACATACTCTTCAATATCACGAAGAGTTTGTAATCTTTCACGAAGAATCTCAGCTTGTTTTAATTCTTCGAAGTGATTGTCTTGTTGGTAGTCATAACGAATCTTATTTCGAATTTCTTTCCATTCTTCAAGCGTCATAATATTCTTAAGAATTAATTGCTTTTCAAGAATGTCGTCAAATAAGATTGAGAATCTCGCACGAAGTCTTTGTATAAATTTAGCAAATTTAACTTCATCACGAGAAATTTCAGATGCTCTACCCAATGAGAAACCAGCATCAGCTTCTAAACGAGAAACTGGAACATTTAGTGATTTATATAGGTTCTTTTGGAAATAAAGAACATCATCCATTTCACCTAGGTTTTGTCCACCGGGCAGTGTAGTAATTTCTGTACCACGACCACCTTCTCTTCGAGGTAGCCAAAAGTCTTCCATCATAGTCATATGACGACGATCATCACGAATCTCACCAGATGTAGCATCATATACTAAACGATTCTTATGCTTTACCATCATATCGCGTAGATATTGTTCAGCCTTCATTTTTGGAAGGTTACCAACATCAATATAAAATACTCTACGTTCTGGAGCACGTGCTAAACGGTAAATAACTGCAGCATCTTCAAGCATACGCAATTGGTTGTGTGGCTTAATTGCTTTATGCAAATGCGATAATACTAAAGAATTTGTTTCATTCAAAATACCAGATGTACATTCAACAATCGAGTCTTTTGCAATTCTTACACCTTTTACAGAAGAAAAGTCTGAGATTGCTTTTGAGTTTTTATTCCCACTAAACCCTTTATCGTTAAAAATCCAATATTCATTCTTTACTTTTTTAAGAACTACGTCAACTTCTTTATCTTTAGACTTTGATACCTCTTTTACTTTACGTAGTTTACGAGGGTCAATATAACGTAATTCCTGAATACCTTCTTTTAGCTTGTCATTGTCGATCATTACGTGATAACGCAATCTTCCATCAACATACCAACGGCTAAAAATATCATAACCTTTGTTTGAAAAATCCATCAAATCCAAAATGTTTTGGAATTCTTCAGAAACAAGTTTTTTAATTTTGTCAGATAACTCAGTATCGTCTAGGTTAATATCAACAACACGTGAGTCGTCAGCTACAATAATAGCTTCATTTACAACATCTTCAATTGCTTTTGCAACTTCTGGATGCTGTTCCATTTGTCTATACTTTGTGATGAGTTCAGCTTCATTCTTAGCTGCCCCATCCATATCAATAAATGATTGTCCAAAAATACCACCAGAAGGTGTAGCAGCAATGGTTAACGCACCATCATCATCCGACGGTTCGACGAATGATTTAAGCTGATCCTCTTCTTCAGGTCTTTTTATTTCGAAACCGAAAATTTTCATGAAATATCCTTAGGAAACAGCAGGGTCAAAGCGACCCTGCTTACACTAAATTCAATTATTAAGTTGTGCCGTCAGGCGCAGTTACGCTAGTTCCGGTTCCACCTAGTCCAGTACGTGAAGAACTAATGTTCCACCAATCGTATTGGAATGTTACCGTAAACTCTTCAATAGAATCAGTAGTATCCCAATCGACTCCAATATCGGAAATCTCAACCGGGAAAATACCTTCGAAACTATATGTACGAAGTGCTAGGCCATCTTTACTATATTGAGTAACTTGAGCACGTGATTTATAGTCAATAGGTGAACTTGATCCTGTTGCTCTTAGGTTATCTAAATGAGTATTAATAGCGCTTGACCATTCTTCCATTGCGTTACGAATAAGGAAATCTTCATCGTTTATTACTGTAACTGACCAAGTGTCGAATGTTCTATCACCAGCAACTTTTACTTTACGACCAAAGTATGGTACTTCAATCGTTCCAAGTGTAGATGCTGGCATTGTAGTTGCTCGTACCATGAATGGCACTTTCAAATCTGCTGCACCTTGAATTGGATTAGTAATTTGGCATTGGAAGAGCGTAGGTCTCGCCCCTCCATATACCAACTGGGATTTAATTTCGTTAATGTTAAAGGCCATGTCTTAAACTCCTTGTTTTAGTTATTTATTAGAAACGGCCAACGATTTCTTCAAATTCAACCCCTGTTCTCACCGAGACAAAGTTAAGTTGAATGAAGTTAATCGCACGAGCAGGTTTCACGTAGATGTCACCGATAAACTCGTTACGATCAATAACGTCTTGAGTATTGTTTGTACCGTCACAAACTACTCGGAAATCAGTAATACCTCTACGACCCTGTACATCTCTTAGGAATGGTTCTACAAGGTTTGTAAATTGTGCACGAGTAAATTCATCATTAAACTCGAACAGTGTAGTTACTGCTGCTCTCGAAATTGCTTTTTCCAAAACAATAAACAAGCGTCTTACGTTGATTCTGTCGAACGATGATGGTGAAGGTTGTAGTGTTTTATCTCCAAGAAGCACAGTACCCGCACCAGCCTGAATAACAACTGGGTTGATACCTTTTTTGTAAATTTGATCACGTTGTGCTTTTGTTGGATTAAATGCTAATTTAATAACGTTCTTAATATTACCACGGCTATATCCTGCAGGTGAATACCATGGATCTCTTACATCATCTGTGTATACACATGTACCAGCTACATCACCATTAAGAGGTGTGTAAATATATGTGTCGTTATATTTGTCGTAACGATACTTATATCCGCTATCCATTACACCATAAGATGAGTTAAGTCCAAGATCTGTTCTAAATCCTGTAATAGCGGTAATAGCAGCTGATGCAGTTTGATTTACTACGTCTGAATATGCAGGAGAAATAAACACCAAACAGTCTTTTCTTACTTCTGCAATATTTTCGATAATATATTTACCGAGTTCTGAATCGTTAACACTTCCTCGTGCTTTACCTTGAAGGATAAGCGAAATTTCTACTTCTTCTGGTGAAACGAATAAATCATAACCAGCTTGAAGTGTACCAATTGCAACAGTTGCTTCATCATCACCATCTGCACCACCTGTAAGTGAAGCTACACCGGCTTGCCAGCCAGTAGCGTCTGTTGCTGCAGCAATATAGTTTGATCTTTGATTTAGTACGTTAATAATGTAGTTAGTTTGTCCTGTTGCTGTTTTTGCACCAGCTGTAGTTGAAACGTTAGTAAATGTTTCCAAAACTGTATTTGCTGTGCCAGTAAACATGCCATCTTCGTCGACGACTGCAATGTGAACATGTCCACCATCCGGTGCTTCATCAAACAAAGCATCATATGTTGCCGATCCACCAAACGTTGCTGCGTCAATAAGCTCAACTTTCAAAGAATCGCCCATTGAACCAGCATATTTAGCAGTAATTTCACCAGCGTCAGCAGCAACTGTGTTTGCGCCTGCAGCAGATGTTGCTGTATTAGCACCAACACGTACTACAAAAAGTTGATTACCATATGCTAAAAAGTCTGCTGCGGTAAAGAATGTTTCAGAGTTAAAATCTGAATCTGGTTTGCCAAAGCGATTTGCTAGGTCAATTTCTGACGAAACGAGTACTCGTTCATCCATTGGCCCCCACTTGAACACACCAGCAAACGCCCCTTCGGTTGTAGGAACTGATGGAATAACCGTAGTAAGGTCGACCTCACTAGTGTTAATTCCTGGGCTTACCTGAAATGCCATTTTATTTCTCCTTTTGTTATCTTAATAGTATAACTTACTCATGAATTCTCTTATTATTTATAAAACTTGTGATTTACCAAAGCCATGCGTCTTGGCGTGGTATACTGATAATACTATCAGTTTCTTCAGTCCCATCATCGTAGAATCCAAAGGGCGTTAAGTCATCTATCATTTGTTCTTCTGTCTTTTCGCGTAAAGCTGCAAGAGTATTTATGTCAGTAAGATCTTTAAAAAATGGCTGATCGGCCAGCCATCCGTATAGTACTAGTCCCATTACAAGGTCGTCGTGGCAACCTGACTCAGCTTCATACGAATTACCTCTCCGTGAAAAGGTAGATAATTCTTTTATCGTTTCAAAGTCGTTGAGTATGAATTGCTCTTGTTCTATCATCATTTTAAGCATATTACAACCAATTGCTTTTACGCTTTTAGTAGTTCTTATACCTTTATCTACATTTCTACCAAAACCACCAGATATACGCTTACCGCTTCTACCAGCCGATTCAGTAAAGAGTAGACTTTCAACTTCAAAATCATTATGTAATATTTCAGAAACTTGTTCACCAATATCATTAATTTCTACAAGCGTCAATGCTTCATTATACGTTTTTGTTGTTCGCCATATGATTTCTGCGTAATCCATAGGTACAATCATATTATCTCTAAATGTACAAACTTGTTTATATGGCATTTTAGTTGCGTCAATAATATGAAATGCCGAATAGTCTAAACCTTTTCCTCGTGATACGTCAACTACACATATATATGTATGACCTTTCTTTGGTTCTTCGTACATACGTAAACCATTTTTTTCGAGAATTGGTTCTTTAAATACAAGTGATTTTAATTTACCGCCACTAATAAGAGTACCCGAAGATCCTAGGAATTGACACTCAAATTCTTGCGCAAACTTTTCAGTGTCGAAGTCCATAGCCGCAAGTGTTTCGTCTTTCCATACTGTATTTCTTCCTGGCACTTTCCACCATGGAACTTCAATATAGATGTATCCATTCTTATTTTCTTTTGCGCCTTCACATGTTTTATAAAAGTGATTTAACCCATTTGGTGTAGAAGTAAATAGAATCTTTGTAGTATTACCAGATGAAATAGTAGGGAAAACCGAAGCAAAAAACTCGTCCCAGTTTTCAACGAATGCAGTCTCATCGATATATAGAAACGAAATAGATTTACCACGAATAGCAGAAGAAGATGTGGCTGCGGCAATAATCTTACAACCATTCTCAAATTCTACTGAACCTTTATTCCATTCCACTACACCTTGTTGCATCCACTTAGGTAAAGCTTCATACGCAATCTTAATACGATCAAGAATCTCACGTGCTGAGTCACCTTTGTTCGCAAGCAGTGCTACGGTTTTGTGATCGTTAAATAGTACGTAATGTAAAATAACTGCAACTGCTGTAGTAGTTTTACCAGCCTGACGCGACGTATTTACAGCTACTCTACGAGTATTTGTAATAGATTCTGCAATCTCTTTTTGATAATCGTACATTTGAATAGGGATAAGACCGTGGTCAACATGCACGATTTTAATATAAGACTCTGCAAAGTATATAGGATCTTTTGCACATTTAATCCACTCCTGAAGCATTTCAGGAGTAAACTCTATTTGTACACCTTTTCCTTTAATGTTTTGGTTACCATTGTAACCTTTAACTTGTAAAGCATCAATCATTAGTTTTCATATCTTTAAGTAACTGCTGTAGGTCTGCTGTGCTTCCTACAAACAAGTTATTATTAGTAACCTTTTGTTTTTCTTCAGGTGTTTCTTGTTTCTTTTTCTTTTCTGCTAACTCAACAAGATCTTTGTTAGCATCCATTAATGTTTTCATAATGGTAGAAACAACTTCATAAGCTCGAGGATGTTCAGAAGCTCGTGCTACGTTTAACATATCTTCTAGCGCTGAAGAACCCTTTTCTATTACGTTATAGAAGTTTTCTCGAGCGTAAGTAAAATCGTTTTCTATGTCGGTTGGTGGTTCTACTTTTTCGACTGGTGCTGGATCATATATATCGTCAAGTGGTACCATGTCTAAAGAATCGTCAATTTGTTTATTCATTCATTATCCACCGTTGTTATGATAGCAGCCCAATCATCGTCTCCAGCGATATCAGCGTAATCTATCGTATCATTAATATCAGTAGTAGGATCACCTGCTGCTGTAAGTCCAGGTTGTACAGTAGTGGTTTGGCTACTTATTTCGTTATCTAATCCAGTGTAGCTCTTAGCTTGAGCAAACTTAATAATTTTACGATCAACAGCTGGACCAAAGTACCATGCTTTTACCGTAAAGTTAAGAGTCCAAATAAGCGCTCGTCTTTCTTCATAAGATCCTTCGTATAAATCTTCTTGAGTTACGGAGTTTAAAATAACTGGAACGTCGAGATAATAATCTAATTCATCAAGAATACGTACAGAAGGTGTAAAGTCTGGCTTAAAATATGGTAGAATTTGCTCAATAATTTTAGTACCATCTTCTGTGTACTTTGTCATAATGTTAAGTTGAAATTCTAAATTATATGGTGTAGGTGTATAAGCACTTGAATAAGAAGAGGTTGTAGCGCTTGAAGGAATTGAATTTCTCATTAGCGTAGTAAGCTTACGCTCACCGTCATAAAACATTCCAAGAATCTCAAACGACATACGAGGTAGCGTAACTGCAGGAGCATTCAAGCCTGGATCTTCTTGTAAACGAGATAAAAACTTTTGAGAAGGACCATATGCTAATGGAACTTTAATACTCTGGATAAGACTTCCAGTATTATCGTAACGACGAATAAGAATGTCATTAAACAATGTACCAAACATTGCCACATATCGTCTTGTAGTTTCGTGATAAAATCTAGCGCCAAACATTAGTATTCATTCTCCCCAAACGGATTCGTTTCGGTAAAGTCTAAGATGTCATCAGCAGTATAAACATTGCCGGTTGTAGCTTCTTTTTCAATAGTATCATTATCAGCGAAGGCCGAAACAGATTCAACGTTTGCAATTGCTTCAGGCGTAGTTGGAACATAAGCTTCATATCTCTTATCGATTTCGTCAATACCAGTATTGAATCTTTCACCTGAATATTCAAACAATTCAACTCTTAAATCGTATGTTTGTAGTGCACCCATTTGATAGAAAATAGCTTCATGCTCTACGTGTTGTACTTCAAACATTTTACGATTTAATGGGAAGTAAATTACGTCGCCTTCGTTAGGACGAATCTCTGTGCTATAATAATTTACTTCGGCATCAAATGTACGATTAGCTACTGTAAGCGTCATACTGTCGCGTATTTGTAAACCAAATTTAGATAGGAAGTCACCTTCTCCTTCAAATCCATCAATATTCTTAATATACATTTCAACAAGAAATGCGTCTTTAAATTGCGATAAATCATCTTCATTAAGCAAATCATCTACGGCACCTAGCGTACGAGGCATGTAATACACCTCGATTCCATAAATCTTAATAGATTCAATGATCAGATCCTCAATAAGGTTCTGCTCCATAGAATTTGAATAGTTTTCGAAGTAAAAATTCTTCGCCATTTATCATCCAATCATGTCCATAACGGGTAAGCTATAAGAAGTAATCATATCTTCTTCGAGCTTTTCTATTTCGGTTTGTGAATCTTGCAAGATTTGCATACCATTAAACTGTACACCACCTGGAAGTTGCATACCTTCGAACTTAGTTAAGTTCGAACCCCACTGGTATTTAATCTTAGCAGTAGCATAATTCTGCAACCAACGATCTTTCCATACATCAGCATAAGTATTTGGATCTACGACTTGATATGCTTCTGCAATAATATAGTGACCTTCTTCTACCTTTGCCCAATCCATGTCAATGTGTAATTTGTTAACATGTCTGTTATAACGAATAGGCTGTTTACCTACTAGCAATTCTTCAAGAAATTGAATATGTTGCATAGCAAGATAATAGTTGCTTAGGTTATAATTTGAAAGATCGTAAATTTCGTTTAGTGCAAACTGATAACGAATATTAAATAAGTTATTAGTTGACAAAGCATCACCAATGTCGAATATATTAATAACACCAATAATATTCTCAGGAACGGTGATATACTTATTTGTCATATCATCTGCGGTAAGCTGATGCTTAAAGAAAGTACGCTCTGTACCATCAAAGTGATAGTCCCAGTAATAAGACAAAGCTTCATCTACTCTATCATCAACCTGATCTTGATCTACATTGATTTCGATTACTGGTTTTCCGAGTTTACGTAAGCACCATTCTTTAAACTCGGCTCTTGTGGTCGGTTGGGCCATATTAAACCTCTATGTTATAGCATATCTTTATTCTATTTATAAAAAGAAAAAAGCGGCCGGAGCCGCTTAATTCGATATTAATTGTAGTTATGCAATTGCATAGAAGATATATTGAGTTCCAGTTACGTTTAAATTTCTATTTGATTCTTGATTAACTATAAATCCACTTGGATCCGGATCAACAATATCCTGATCTTGAATTTGCAAGTCGGAGCCATTTGTAGTTAAAAATGGATCATTTCCAGAAACAATTCCACGTTTTGCATCTAACCAATACCATCTTTCACCGGTATTACCTAAACCCGAACTATCAACATCTTTGATAAGAACAAATCTTGCACCAGTAGTGAATCCACAATCGATAGTTTGAGATGTGCCATTAGTAGCAACGTTTCCACCATTACCAGTATAACTACCAACCTTAGATATTCCAGGTAATGTAGCAAATAAAAGAGCCATAAATGGGCTAGTATTTCCATTTACCTGATTATTAGATCCTACATAAAAACGAGTAGAAGTTGGATCTGTTGGAAAAAATGTATCATCTATAGCTGATTTAGGGCTATCATAATTAAGTCTCACGTATCTTCTTCGCGTTATGTCTTGATGATAAACTATCCAATCTCCGTCTACCTGATCTAAGCTTGGAGTTTGAAAACCATCACCATTTCTAATTTTTTTAATCCACATCATTTCTGGTACAACGCTAAGACCATGCTCAATAAATTTAGAAGCGTTACCATTTCCATTATACATAACAGTATCAAAGAAACCTGGAGCACGTTTCCAATTCCAAGAATATCTGTTTGTATCAGTTCCGCCACTGGCAGTACTACCCCAGCCATTTTCAAAATCAAACCTAAACTCAGTATCTGCGCTATTCACTAGCATTTCATCTGCACCATTTAATTTCAAATTTCCACCTTGAAGTAATCTATGACCTACATTCCATTGATCATTAATGTTAACTGCTCTAGCAACGCCAAAATCTGTAACAAATTTTGTATCCCATGTTGGAACAGCACTACTGTATTCACCTTTATAAGTAACATCAAACACTTCTTCTGCGCTAGTTGGAGTTGCCATTGGTCTCCTAATAGCCATGTAAATATATCTTTTATTACCACCGCCTACTTCATTATTTTGGGAAAATACGCTAAATCCATCTGCTTCTGGAGCAATAAAAGCAGATCCATCCTGATCTTCAATTTCATTTCGATTTGCGCGCAGCGTATACGTATATGGCTCATCTCCTCCGGTTCTATTAGCAGGAAGTCCTCTCATACTATCCATTAAAACCCAAGCCGTATTATCGTCTAAACATTTTATCATTACAAATTGTGGCTCAAAGCCAAGATCTGCTTTTACTATAGGGAAAATACTAGTACCAGTTCCTGCACCATAATAATTGCCACACTTAATAATATCTTGATCTTTATTAACGCCAAACTCTCCATCATTTTCGTTGTGCGCAAATACGTAAGCAACGTATTGTCTACCGTTAACGTTAACACTATCTTGTGGATTATTTGAGTTCTGATGAATAGGTACTCGAAGTTCTGTTGCTGTAGGAATTAAGCTATTACCATAATCCCCTAAACCAGTACATGTAAATTGTCCACTCAGTCTTTGATACGCCTGATCATACGTAGATGCGGTGCTTCCGGCCAAATTAATATTTCTATGCCAAACAGTCCAATTGGTATCAGTATCAGATGTGCATTTCCAAATTACCATGCCAGGCTGTGTACCAAGATTATGTGGAACAGTTTTTGTTGTAGTTCCATCTCCGGTATATTCGACTATGTCAAAAAACTTAGGTTGTTTTTTAAATGTCCATGATACATAGTTTTTATTACTAACATTATGCTCTGTACTAATTTCAAATGTGAATGGTTTAAAATTCAATAAACCATTAGATTTAAATGTCTCAGCTGTATTAGTATCTGTACTTAAAGATTGACGACTCCCTCTTATTGTATCATATAAAAAATGGCTTTTACCAATATAAGTAGGGGCGCTACCATCGTCTCTGTCTTTAATCCATACTAATCCATCATTATCTGAACCTAAGCCAGTCGTAGACGTATCAGCTCCAACATTAGTCACGGGAAAGGTTCGAACTTGTGTGCCAATGTTACCAATGATGCGTACGCCAGCATCTCTACCTTCTCTATCTTGAACACTGCCGCCGGTACCTTGAGTAGCGTTAATTCCAGCTCCACTGCCGTATGCATTACCGCCATTATCAGATGAACCAGTTCCACCAGATCCTCCAGGGTCTGTACCACCGGCGCCACTCGTACCCTGTCCATTTAACGCGGTATTACCACCAGATCCACCATATGTTGGCGATGGCGTAGTTCCTTGAATAGTTTGTACTGGACCATCGCCGCCGCCACCACCGCCGCCTGATCCATTACCTCCTCCACTAACTCCAGCATTACCACCGTTACCGCTATAGCCGCCGGCACCACCACCAGCAGTACCATAGTATCCACCGGATTGTCCTAAGCCACCATCTCCACCACCATCTCCAACATTTGAAATATATGGAGTTGTGCCTAAGTAAGAGCAATTACCTCCAGCAGCTGCAAGTACGGTATTTCCAGAAGGATCTTTTACGCGTACGCACCAACCATTATAAGTATTTCCGCGCACAAACTCAACATCAAAAATATCTCCTTCAGATACGGAAATATTATTAGTATATCTAAGATCGCCACCATGACCAGCATAAGTACGACTTGCGTCATTGTCCTGTAAGGCTCCACCGCCGCCTCCAATGCCTACCATAGAAAGACTAGTAACACCGGGTGGAACTACATACTTAGTATAATAACCATAATTATTTGTAGCTGGGCTACTGCTAAACGTTATATCATCTCCATAAGGAGTTAAGCCAATATTATTAACAATGGTTTGCTGACTAGCATTTCCTTTATGAAGATTTACACTAAATAAATCTTCTACTACAGGATTACCTGAGGCTATAGCACCTTGTCTACGTCTGCGGCCACGCGCCGAGAGTCCTCCGATTGTATCTAAAATCATGCCATTGCGTCTCCGGAATGGAAGCCATACCAAACAGTTCCACCATCATCAGTAACAAATGTATAGACGTCAGTTTCACCGTCAGCCGGAGCGTCTGGTGGAGTACCAGCATCCCAAATAACGCTATTAGCCCAACCCAATGTAACTGTTCCACTTACTGTTACCTTTAAAATGCAACCATATCCATTACCAGCAGCTGGCACATTTGAAAACTCAAAGCTTACATCAGTGTTTGGTGTTGACTCAAACATGTTTCCAGTTGAGCAATCAATAGTTACAGTGTTACCTGATGGAACGCCTAGATCTACATATGTGTTATTATATACTGTAGCTTTAATATCACCACTTACGCTTACGTCTGAAGTAAGCGTATTGATACTTGCGGTGTTAGATGAAACGACTTCGGCCGTTACTGAATTTGCTGCTGTAACGTCTACTACGTTAACAATGTCTCTGTTATCATCAATAACAGTTGTGCCTGAAATTTTAATTGCCATCTTCGTCTCCTATGACTATTAGCTTTATTCTATTTATATTTCTTATTCGTCTACTTCGTTATTTCCAATTTCGTTAGGTCTTAAAGGCCAAGTGACTTGCATAGTTTCTTCGTCGTACGTTTCTTCTATAGATTCTAATGCTGCAATGTACGCTTCTAATTCTGTTCTATCATAATCTAAAGGTTCATTGTTTGCTTCTCTTTCTATTTCATCTAATTTAATTTTATAAAAAATACTTAATAAAAGAGTTTTTTCATTATTTACTTCATTCATATAGTCTTGTTTCATTTTATCTAATTCGGATTGTGGCTTATCCACTACAATCCAATAAGATCGACCTTGAGTTGGATCCCACTTATAAGTTTGTGTAATAGGCAAACCAGTAGGAGGATCTTCTACTTCGTAATATCCAGCGTCGGCTATCATCTCAGCAGTAAAGTTTTCTGGATCAGTACGAGTTGAACCATCACTTAACCTTATACGATTAGGAAGCTCAGTTGGATAATTTCCTCTTAAAGAATAAAGCATAAGAATCTCCTAAATCAAAGTTATTCGAATTGAGTCGTTTGGATCTACTGAAGTACTCATCCCACTATTTGTACTAAAGTGATAACATATACGAATTATTTCTCCGCCGTTCCAAGTAATAGAAGGACTTTTTGCCCAAGCTGTAGTCGATAGACTAGACCCACTTGTTTCGCGATACGCATAGTATGCATTCGATACTTGAGACACTACGCCATTTCCTGGACTTGGTAATATTGTCGTGTCATAGAAGTCAGCTATACCATCTGCTGCTCCAGTATTAGAAGAACCCGTGGACGTGGCCCAGGTCCATCTACCAACATTTGTAGTTGTGCTAATAACATATTGAGTAGAAGAAGATAACGTAGATCGAGTAGTACTATCAGCAAATTGCCCGTCTAACGTTCTCCATGCAACACCATAAGTGCCTCCAGCATTTCCATTAAATATATAGCTATAAAGTAAGCTATTTCCTGCAGAGTTTAATACTTGAACTCCTCCTATACATATGTCATTATAGAATGTAGTAGATGTAGTTGTTCTTAAGCCCATATAAATGGCTGCTGTACCAGAATATCCAGATGGAACAGTTACATCTAATACGTCAAAAGCTCCAGTATAATCAGCTGTTGATGTATTATAAATAACATTAACATTTGGTATAGATATAATGTCATTAGTTATATTTGGTAAAACGTTTGCTATACTTACATACGAACTACCCGCTAAAATTGTTCCGCTCGTACTTCCTTGTCTAATTACCACTCTAAAATTTTCTGTACCTTCACCAGTATCATTTACTAAGGTAGTCATCACTAAAGTAGCAGAGCCGTTTGACATAGTAAAAGAGCCGCTAATAGCAGTACTAAAGTCGGCTGAAGTGATTCCTCCAGTTTGGCTTTCGAGCGTATAATAAAAAGTACCATTTTGACTAGAGTTAGTGTCAGTTATCGTAAATGTAACAGAATCGCCTTCGCTAATTGAAGTACTAGAAGTAGCTACACTTATGTTTGGCGTAGTTGATGTGTCGTTAATTTGTATTTTGTCCCAACCTAAAAAGTAGTATTCGGTAGAACCTCCAACAGTTTGACTAGTATACCACCAAACATATAAATCTTCAACGCCTTCTGTAGTTAAATCTGAGTCAATATTAAAATAGTCAGTTAGAGTACTACCGCTTAAATAACCTGCTATAGCGGTGCTGGTTTGTTCGCCAGTAATTTCACTAGCTTGAACATAAGTAGATCTATAATTATTTTGTCCGTTTTGCACAAAGAGTCTAGTTCCTTCTATGTTAAACCCAGAAGTGCCGCTATAATTAACTCCATGTATTCTTACTTCTTGATCTTCAGACACTGCAAAGGTGCCACTTTTAGATGCACTTCCTCCAGGTCCATATCCATTTAAAGTATCAACCGTTGTCCATGATCCAGCACCTTCATTTCTAACTTGTATTTCTACAAAATCTCCATCAGCCTGAATAACATTAGTATTAACCGCTAGCGTATATTCTAGAGTGCTAGAGCCGCCTACCCATTTAAATAAAGATTCAAAAGTTCCTCCAACTGTATCAACGTTTGGCGTACATTCTACATAATACGGATACGTAAACTGCCCAATTCCTTTTGTTACAACACAGTTTGTGCTACCGCTACTTGTTTGTCCTTCATTTATATTTGAAAACAAATAACGAGGCTCATAATTGATAATGATATTACCAGTTGCGTCATTATTCGCGCCTGTGCTACGCCATTGCCAATACGCATTTATTGCTCCTTCAGAATTTACAGTAGAGCCATCTTGTATTCTTGCTTCTATAATATACCATTGAGGTACAGTAAACGTTTGAGACCCTAATATTGGTCCAGATGTAGAACCAGATCTAATTTCTAAATCATACGCTGAAACGCCTGAACCATTTCTGTTTTGATCTCTATTTGGCCACCAATCAAATCCAATAGTAAAGGATCCGGTATTATCCGTAGCCATAGTAAAAGAGCCACTTAGACTATTAAATATATCACTAATTATACCACTAGTGCTAGGCATATTTACAGTCCAATATAAAGTTTCAGCAGCAGCGTCCCATCCTTTACCAATTATATCAAATCCTACAATTTGATTATGAGTATGCGCTGTAGAACCTGCTGAAGTTCTCATTAAAATTATTTCTTTAGCGTCAGGCCAATTGTCGACACGTTTATATGTGTATTGATCATATGTATCAGATATTTTAGCTTCATTTGGAGAAGATTTTGCTACT